>Ga0075472_10000250_pt1 | contig 21583 bp, 27 predicted proteins | sample DEB19_08_DNA_3_FD_77014 | JGI IMG/M metagenome (GOLD analysis project Ga0075472, IMG submission 77014) | Aqueous microbial communities from the Delaware River and Bay under freshwater to marine salinity gradient to study organic matter... | ecosystem: Environmental > Aquatic > Marine > Coastal ...
CAATACAGTATAACAATACTAATACTCTTGTGGGTAAAGGTTATGACTTTATTGTAAGCAAAACAGGCTTTATTAGCAAAGCCGGCGGATGTATCGTCTTTATTATCAATACTGTTCGTGGACAAAGAACAGTTGTATTATTAGGTAGTAAGAATACTAAAACACGTATTCCAGAAGCATTCCTTATCTCTGCACTATATTAAAACAAATTAGGAAACACTTGTCTTTGTGCAGACAAATAATTATCATACGTTTCATCTACAAACTTAGGTATTGATCTATTTGTCATTGTTGACAATGTGTTCAATACCTTTTCTTTATGAAACAAAATATTTTCAAATTTAAGTTCAACTATCCGATCTTCATATTCTATGGGTTTTACTAATGGATATTTGTATGAAAACGGAAACTTATCTACGTGCCATTGCATAATATTAGTATTAGCAACAAAGTCATTTTTCATTTCATACTTATAGTATCTAAAGTTTGAAACATACTTAACCATTTCTTCACTAAACGTTATGATAATATTTTTTCCATTAGGAAACTTACTAAAAAATATTTTCCAATTAGGTGCAAAATGCTCTTTAAATGTTATAGGTTTGTTATGGTAAGGTATGGTAGCAGAAATATAATTGTTAGTTTGATTAGCCATAAATGTATAAAACTGATCATCCATTAATGCAGGATTAAAAAAACTTACATCATGTGCATGTGCATTAGGAAACTCCAAAACACGTTGATATGCAATATGGTCTTGTGCTAAGATTTGTTCTAGTATTGTTTTAATAAAACTTCCAGACGTTCCAGTTTCAAAACTTATCAAATATGTCTCATTATTAATCATAATATTATTTAATAGATAAGTAGAACTGATGAACATCTTTACACTAGAATATCAAACCAGATTACGTGCTTGGCACGATTTAAGAGAAAAATTAAAAGACTGCGACATAAAACAAAAATGTATTGAAGTAGATAATTTTTGGCAGCAATGCCCACAAGTAGCGTACTACTTACACCCAATTGACATGCCACAATGGCCTAACCCATGGGAGTTGTTAGCAGATAACAACTATTGCCCATATGCTAGGGCATTGGGTATGATATATACACTAGTATTGTTGGGTATAAAAGAGGTTGACTTAGTTGACGCAAAAGACGATAATAGTGAAGATGTGGTATTAGTCCTTGTTGATAACGCAAAATATGTATTGAATTACTGGCCTAATACGGTAGTAAATAACTGTCTACAAGACTTCACCATCACGAAACGTTATGACGTTTCGCCAATAATAAACAGAATAGGCAAACCATGAAAATATATGTTACTAAACGAAACGGAAATAAAGAGATATTAACATTAGAAAAGTGGCAAGCGCAAGTAGCAAAAATATGTAAAGGAATCGCAGATGTAAGTCAATCGATGATAGAAATTAAGGCTCAGCCTCATTTCTATGATGGCATTACTACTAGAGAGATTGATGAAATTACGTTACGTGCGGTTGTCGACCTTATTGATATTGAGAGTAACCCAGATATCGGTAATACAAATTATCAATATGTAGCAGGCAAACAACGTTTGAGTATGTTACGCAAAGACGTATATGGAGAATATAATCCTCCCCATCTATACGAAATCGTAAAGAAAAATGTTTCAATTGGTTTATACAGTCAAGAATTACTTGAGTGGTATAGCGAAGATGATTGGAACAAAATGAATGACATGCTTGAGCATGAGAAAGACGAGCAGTATTCTTATGCCGCCATTGAACAATTGATTGAAAAGTATTTGGTACGCAATAGAAGTACTAAGGAGATTTATGAGACCCCGCAAGTTCGCTACATGGTTGCAGCCGCCACTGTATTCCACAAAGAAGAGCCCAATAATGCAAGAATGCGTTACATCAAGGAGTATTACAATGCCGCAAGTGACGGTTTATTTACTCTTGCTACTCCTGTTCTCGCCGGTCTTGGCACTCCTACTAAGCAGTTTAGCAGTTGCGTACTTATACGTAGTGATGACGACCTGGATTCAATCTTTGCGTCAGGAGAAATGATGGCAAAGTATGCTAGCAAACGTGCTGGCATTGGTTTAGAAATAGGCAGATTAAGACCTCTAGGTAGTCCTATTCGTGGCGGTGAGATTATGCACACCGGCATGATTCCTTTCCTTAAGAAGTGGTTCGGTGATTTGCGTAGTTGTTCACAAGGAGGCATTCGTAATGCTAGTGCTACTGTATTTTATCCCATTTGGCATCATCAGTTTGATGATCTTATTGTACTTAAAAACAATCAAGGAACCGAAGAAACCCGAGTCCGTCATATGGATTATGGGGTTGTGCTTAGTGCTTTCTTCTGGCGAAGATTTAAAAACAAACAAGACATAACGTTCTTTGATCCAAATGAAGTGCCTGATTTATATGAGGCATTCTATAGCGATACTGAAAAGTTTGAAGAACTTTATGTAAAGTATGAAAAACAAAAAGGCTTACGTAAGAAGTCTATGTCAGCCGAAGAAGTTTTCAAAAGTGGTATATTAAAGGAGCGCACTGATACAGGTAGAATTTATCTTGTATTCATTGATAATGTAATGAATCAAGGTCCATTTGATCCTGAGTACCACACAATTTATCAGTCAAACCTATGTTGTGAAATTTTACTCCCTACGAAGCCGTTTAAGCGTTTGGACGATGAAACAGGTCGAATTGCGCTATGTACACTTGGCAGCATTAACTGGGGTGCTTTCAGAAACCCTGAAGATATGCGCCGTGCTTGCCGTATTCTACAGCGCAGTTTGTGCAATATCTTGGATTACCAAGATTTCTTAAGCATTCAGAGTAAACTAAGCAACGATGAAATACAACCATTGGGCATCGGTGTTACTAACCTTGCCTATTGGCATGCTAAACGAGGATTAAAATATGGCGACAAAGACGCACTACAAGAAGTTAAGAGTTGGATGGAACACCAAGCCTATTACCTTACAGAAGCAACTGTTGAACTTGCAAAAGAACGAGGTCCGTGTGTTGAGAGTAGCAAGACACGTTACGGTAAAGGTGTCTTTCCCTGGGAACTCAGAGCCAAAGGCGTTAACGAATTGGCCAATTTTAATCCCGAACTAGATTGGGAAACATTAAGAAAGGACATGAAACAATATGGAGTACGTAATGCTACTCTTATGGCTATTGCTCCTGTTGAAAGTTCTAGCGTGGTCATTAATAGTACTAACGGTATTGAGTTGCCTATGTCACTTATTACTGTCAAGGAAAGTAAAGCAGGAAGTTTTACTCAAGTAGTTCCCGAATATCAAAAGTTAAAGAACAAATATCAATTGATGTGGGATCAACGTGACTGCGATGGTTACATAAAAACGGCAGCGGTGTTGGCTGCATATGTTGACCAAAGCATAAGTACAAATACTTTTTATAACCCAGCACACTTTACAGATAGAAAAGTTCCTACTACACTGATTGCTAAGAATCTTATGCAAGCGCACTATTGGGGACTTAAGACATTCTACTATAGTTTGATTAACAAGCAGGGTTCTAAGATGCAAGAACAAGATGTAGTTGAAAATACAGTAGTAGAAAATATAGAATTATTAGAAGATGATTGCGAATCGTGTAAATTATGAGTAAAGCACAATACAACCTTAACACAAAGACAGACTATTTAAATCGCAAAATGTTTTTGGACCCACAAGGTCCAGTAACCATACAACGTTTTGAAGAAGTAAAGTATAACAAATTAGTAAAATACGAGCAGACCGCACGTGGCTTCTTTTGGGTTCCCGAAGAGGTATCATTAACAAAAGATGCTAATGACTTTAAAGATGCTAGCGATGCTGTAAAGCATATCTTTACCAGCAACCTACTGCGTCAAACTGCATTAGATAGTTTGCAGGGTCGTGGTCCCAGTCAAATCTTCACACCTGTTATTAGTTTACCTGAATTAGAAGCACTGGTCTATAACTGGACATTCTTTGAAACAAACATCCATAGTCGTAGTTATAGTCATATTATTCGTAACATTTATAACGTGCCCAAAGAAGTATTCAATACTATCCACGAAACAAAAGAGATTGTAGATATGGCAAGTAGTGTTGGAAAATACTATGATGACTTGCACAAGATGAATTGCCAAAAAGAAATTGGTGAAATGCTAGTAAGCGAAAAAGATCACATCAAGACAATCTGGTTAGCATTACACGCAAGTTATGCACTAGAAGCATTCCGATTCATGGTGTCATTCGCTACAAGTCTTGCTATGGTCGAGAACAAAATTTTTATTGGTAATGGTAACATCATTAGTTTGATATTACAAGATGAAATCTTACACAAAGAATGGACTGGATTCTTAATTAATCAAGTTGTTAAAGAAGATCCAAGATTCGCAAAAGCAAAGCAAGAATGTGAAAGTGAAGTATTACAGATTTATCAGGATGTAATACGTGAAGAAAAAGAATGGGCAGACTATTTGTTTAAGAAGGGTCCTGTTATTGGATTGAATGCCAATATATTAAAGGACTTTGTAGACTATACTGCAATGGATGCACTTAAGCATATTGGTATCAAATACTGGAATTCAGCACCCAAAACTACACCCATTCCATGGTTCAATAAACATACTGAAACCAGCAAAAAGCAAACAGCACTACAAGAAAATGAATCAACAAACTATGTAATCGGCGTCATGTCAGATAGCATTGACTACGAATCACTACCCAATATATAATAAGGAGAAAAATAATGAGAGCAATAGTATGGAGTAAGTATCATTGTCCTTTCTGCGACCAAGCAAAAGCATTATTAAAGCAAAAAGGATACGAAATCGAAGAACGTAAAATAGGTGACGGATACAGTAAAGAAGAGTTATTGGAAGCAGTTCCAAACGCAAGAACAGTACCCCAAATATTTTTAGGTGAAGAATACGTAGGTGGATTTACAGAACTTAAACAAAGGTTGGCAGCATGAATTTAAATTTAACAGCAGGATCAGTATATACATTCAAAATGAACAGCGGCGAAGAATTAGTCGCTAAAGTTAAAACATTGGGTGAGGGTTTCGTAGACTTAGAAGAACCCGTAAGTATCGCCCCTGGCCCACAAGGTATGGGACTAGTTCCTAGTCTTTTTACCTCAGAACCCAAGGCCTCAGTAAGACTAAATACTAATAGCGTTGCTATCGTTGGTCCAACGGACGACAATGTAAAGATGAAATATCTTGAGGCAACAACAGGAATTAAAGTTCCTGAGAAGAAATTAGTATTAGGGTAAAGATGGCACAGTTAAGTCGCTTAGGAGATCAGAACACAACCGGGGGTAAAATAGTTAGGGGCGCAAGCACTACATATGCCAACGGCATTGCAGTAGGACTGCATGTAAGCGACATAACTCCACACGCACCATTTGGTAAACCGCATCCTCCACATAAGGCAGCAAAGACTACAGAAGGTAGTCCTACTGTATTTTGTGAGGGAGTTCCAGTACTCAGAGTAGGTTCAGGCAACACATGTGGACATTCAATTGTTCAAGGTAGTCCTGACGTATTTGTACCGTAAACTATCATGGCAGACACTGGTAAACAAAGTCCACTAGGCGTCAATGTTTTAGGCTCTATTTTACAGAATAAAGGCTATTGCATTAATAAAGTTGCGGCTAGTTATATGGGTGCAAGTAAGTCTAACCCCGGATATTCTTTTGGATCGTTAGTACAAGGCACTGTATTAAGATTGCAAACATGGGGTATACATGATGCCTATAATAGAGGATTAGTAACACAAGGTGGCGGTAATAGCGTATATGATAATTTAATTTATATTGGCTTTACTTCTATTCCCTCACTTGGTAATGCTAAATCACCTACTTATTTACCTGTAGACGCAGCCGGACTTTGGACAAGTGGAGGCACCCCTGCTAGTTCTGCTTGGCCTTTTTCAGGAACTACTGATCAAGCACAAAATGCAAGTTGGATACCATATAATACTACCAACTCAAATAAAAGTATAACACAGTGGGGTTTCATTCGTTGCTATGCATTACAAGCATGGAACGAATTTAATTATAACGGTAGTCCTACTGCTAGAGATACTCCTGAATATAAAGAGTTTTGCTCATCATTATTAAGTGCAAATGCATTTGTTGGTTATAGTAACCAAGCAATTTTTGCAATGCAAGATAGTAAGCAATTCTTAGTAGGTGCATATAGTAACATCAACGATTTAATTAGTGCAGATATTACAGGTGTAAATCTTGCTACATTTAAATTTGGACAAGATTTAATTAACTTAGGTAAAGCATTAGACCTAAATACAATATCAACGTTTGGTTTGCCTTCTACATTACTAAGAACATTAGGAACTAATGGCGCTATCACACAAGACTTAAGTTTGGCTTTGTTGTCAACTGGATTATCAAGTAGTGATATAAGTAAAATTGGATCAGGTCAAAAAACTGATGTAACGATAGAACAAGAGCAACAGATATATGGGGCGTTTTTATTAATACAGGGTGTAAATTTAGTAAACGTATTAGCACCATTACTTTGCAGAACTGCAGGATTAGTAACACTGGCTGATTTATTAAGTGTAAGAAAACTGTTCCCTACTAGTTATAACAGTATGACAGTACCTATATATAATACTGCACCTGGACCAACAAATAGTAAAACATATTATCTGATTTACTCAGGCACAGGAATTAACTCTGCTATCAACTCGCCTGCAATAAAAGAAATCGTAGGATATCAAATACCAAGTGGTACGCCACCTATTACTGATATTCAAAATAATAACACTAATTATGTATTGCCCCCTAAAGGCTTCGGCGCAAATTTAATTGGCATCATTCCAGAAGATGATGCTGTTGCAGCCGGCGCATTCAGTTACTCAATGCGTCAAGTTAGAAATGTAGAACAAGCAGAGATTACTAAGTTTGCACAAGTTGTATTTGGAAATGAATCTGCAATAGGACCTAATTTTACTAAGGCTAGTGGTACTGATAGACCTGTAGTTACTGAAATGGCAAACTATGGTTTGACTGTTTGCGCACAAGGTAGCGGAGTATATGGTTCATTTACTATGAGTGATTTGTTTGGATGCATGAGTGGTCTACCTTATCCATGGGCAAACTTATACAGTAGTATTACTTCACTACAAACACAAAAGTTGCATAACATTTATCAACAGAATTTCTTAGCGATCACATGGGAAAAGGCGCAGATGCAATTGACACAGCCGTATTATTATACGACTGTAGTACCTTATGTAGCACCCACAGTAAGTTCTAATCCTGCAAACCCGACATATCAACCTAATCCTGCTCTACCCAATTATGATCCATATCCTTATGTAAACGGTAGTAGTGGAGCAAAAACGTACTGTGCAACATATTATAGCGCAGCCGGACAGCCCGCCCAGTATGATTGGTACTATACATTAGTTATTAGACAAACAGAAGATGGCGGAGGATATGGTAGAGGAACTGCGCCCAATCCAACCGTTACTATATCACCAAACAATGTTGGTGCAAGTGTAGCGACCGTAGTTGGAAGAAATGATCAGGCTGCTGCCTCAATGGGAGGTGGATCATTTGGTAGAGTCAATACTAGTATTAACAATGGTGGTCCATATAGATGGTTAGCAAACGATGTTCAAACTAATTGGCTAAACATTGCTGGTTCTGATACTGATGCAGCCTCTCCTACCCCGCCTATTATTCCTCCTAGAAGTGCTTCTTGGGTTGAAGCCAATATGCCTATAGAAACAATTACCATACAGCATCCACCAACCGCAACACTTCCTGTTAGCGCAAATGGAGCAGTAGCAACAAATGGCACAAACACATCAGGTGATGTATGGAGTAGAAACGGACAAGTAAGTTCAGGAACTAATCCATGGCCTGCACCAATGAATGCAAATATTCAGCAATACATTGATCAGGCAAATGCAGAGATACAAGCAATATCAGTTTCAAAACCAACTGAGACAGTTAACAATAACACAATTTATAGAATTTTAGGTACACAACTAACACGTGAGCAACGTACTAGATATACTGCATTGCCCCCTGTACCTGTACCAAAAGATATTTGGATCAACTTATACCCAACATCATTGTATGTATACGTTGATTCTATTCCAAGTTTAGCGCAGAACACAGATCCTCATATGAGCGCACAAACATTAGAAGCAATTTCTGATTTAGAGACTACCGGAGGACAAAGTACAGTTGCTATGCAAAGACAAGAACGTAATCAGTCAAGATTACAAACAGTTGGCATACCATTAGACAACAACCTAAACTCAGACATGATTGCACAACAACGTCAAACATTAGCAATGAATGGAGTTATACCTGATGCGGTTGATGGTGTGCCTTCTGGAACAAAGAATTACACATTGCCTGCATGGCCAGGTACAATAGGTGATGGCGGAGAACTAATACAACCAAGACCAGTGGGAAGAATGATTAGTATTGGTCCTCAAATCGTAACGGATGTTAAGCCTGGCGAACTTACACCTATTCTTAATGATATTCCTTTCCCTGTTGTTGGACCATTAGTACCCGTAGGGCCCGGGGACAACATTATCACGTACCCAACAATAGGACAAATACCTGACTTTGAAACTGAAGGTGATCCAACCCGCATACCAAACGGTGGCGGTACTACTATAGCCGGCGGCGATCCCAGTGGTGGTGGAGGTGGTGGAGGTGGTGGAACATCCGGTAGCGGAGGCGGAACGTCTGGTGGCGGCGGGTCTACTAATCAAGGCGGCGGAAACACACCTACAGGTAATACACCTAATACAGGCGGGGGAACACCGGGCTCAGGTTTACCCAATAACAACGCCGGCGGAATAGTAATAGTGACACCCCCAGGATTTGGTACACCATTAGGCAAGCCCACAATTCCCACAAATTTAAATCCAATATATACTAGTAGTACTATGTTGCCGTCTAGTCCATCAGTCCAAGAAGCAATAGAAAACGTGATAGAGTGCAATTGTGACTGCTGGATCACATAAGGTAGACCAAAAAACTTGTATAGTATTAAAAACTATACTAGAATAGTGTCTTGCCTAGATAATCGGAATTGTCCGAAAAGAAAAGGAGAAGCAAAATGGAAAAATCGATGAAAGGTATGTACCATTTAATTGGTTTCATACTAGTTGCGATGTTTACATTCCAGATCACCAACCATAAGTTTCAATACTATAAAGAAAACTTTGGAGACTCTGATAATGTACCAGTTAAGGTCATAGAACAAAGACTTAACTGTTTGGCTATGAATGTTTACCGTGAAGCAGGGCATGAGCCTTTTGAGGGTAAAGTTGCAGTAGCACAGGTTACGATGAATCGGGTAGATCACCCTGATTTCCCAAAAGATGTTTGTGCAGTTGTATACCAAAAGAATGTCTTTATGGAAAAGGTTGTTTGCCAATTTAGTTGGTACTGCGATGCGTTGCATCGTAATAGACCTATTAACAACAAAGCATACAAAGAGAGTTACGAGGTAGCCAAAAAAGTAATGCTTGAAGGATTTAGGCTTGACGGAGTTAAAAATGCATTGTATTATCATGCTGACTACGTGAATCCTAATTGGAAGTATCAAAAAGTGGCAAAGATTGGAAATCATATTTTCTACAACGAAAGGACTGTAAAATGACCAGCACCGTTTTAAACTTTTTTAGTAATTTGACCAAAGACTTTAAAGAGAAGATTACTAAACTTTCTAGTGATACAATTCATTGGATGGCAGTATTGTGTTTGCATGCGGCAACTGCACCCAATTTATTGGGAGTCATGTTTGGTCTCACTGATGTTATGCCACCAATTGATATTGTATTGATTGTTTGGGCAGGTCTTGGATTGTTGTTTATGAAGGCAATCATTATGAAAGATAGACTTAACCTCATTACAATCGGTGTAGGCTTTATGGCACAAGCAGTAGTGATGGCACTTATTTTCTTCAAGTAATGGAAGAAAAGAAAAAGAGTAATCTTGCAAAGGGCAGGGAGAGTTTCGATGCAACAATTGGAAACTCCCTTGTCACCTTTATTAATCGCAATGTTACTCCTTATCCGACTGAAGCAGGCGGACCTAAATTTGATTTAGTACCTGTTACTAAACAAAAAGATATTATGCTTAACGTGGCTAGGCTTCATGCTAGCCAAGAGTATAATAGAATAATGGAATTAGTTGAAGTATTGCAAAAGCAAGCACAACAAATTCAGCATAGATTAAAACTCACTGATATGGTACACAGTGCCAAGTATGGTTTTCAATTGTACCATAATCAATGTTATTGGCTTGCATTTGATCACAGACAGAATTGTACTGTACTTTCGCATTTAGGTCCTAATGATTGGTGTACTGGTGCACCAAAAGAATATGAGTACATTACGAGGGTGAAGTGGTTAGGTGATTATACTTGGTTAGAAGTTAATGAAGATGGAACTGATGGTGAGCAAACATTATGACTAAGATTAGTAGTAGTCCACAAAGAAATACTTTTCAAAAAGAAAAGTATATTGAGCGTTGCCAAAAAGAAGGTAAAGAACCTAGTGAAGATTATTTAGATATGTTCTTAGAAGAAGATAAGCGCCGCATGGCTAAATTTGATGACCCTAAGTCACGTGTCAATAATTTAGAATACGATTTATTAACTACTGAATGGATATTAGAGAAAGTTCGCAACGATGAAGCATATGCGCAAAATTTATACGCAAGTATGTGTAACACTGAATTCGTTAGAAATGATGTGTGGCCATTATTGAAGGGTGAGCGTTGGGGTTGCAGTTGGCGCTATGCAGGTGGTATCATTGCCGATATGAAACAAGAGGGAGACTACATAGATTGGTACTGTAGTGGTATTCGTGGCGCCGAAGCCGAACCGTTTAATCCCACATCAGAGCAAATAGAACGTATGAAAATCACTGAGCGATTTGTAGGTGAAGGACATGTGACGGACGAGATTCGCAGTGATCTATTGAAATTAGGTTGGGTTGTTATTGATGATGACGATCCAATAGTATAAATACAATTGTATTATAAGGAACTATCATGGCATATAGCACACAGGTAATTGATCATTATGAAAATCCAAGAAATGTGGGTAGTTTTGATAAGTCCGATAGTGGTGTTGGCACTGGTATGGTTGGGGCACCTGCTTGCGGAGATGTAATGAAGTTACAAATTAAAGTAGATGAAAGTACAGGAGTAATTACAGATGCTAGATTTAAAACGTATGGGTGCGGGTCAGCGATTGCTTCGTCAAGTCTTGTCACAGAGTGGGTCAAGGGTAAAACATTGGACGAGGCAGCAACAATCAGAAACACAGCAATCGCAGAAGAACTTGCGTTGCCCCCAGTCAAAATCCACTGCTCAATCTTAGCAGAGGATGCTATAAAGGCAGCAATTGCTGATTACAAACAGAAGCATTAAATGAGTAGCGAACAATACAAGGTAAAGAACTCTACCCGTAGACATAGGGATGAGTCCGCAGTTAAGCGCCAGGTTAAAATTGCAAAAGCATATAATCATACCAAATACTTAGATGAACCACATAGATTAGTAAAACATCATGCTATGGATTGCGGGACTCCTGGTTGTATATTATGTGGTAATCCTCGACATAATAAGCAACTAAAAACTAAAGATAAGTTGACCATGCAAGAAAGAAAGTTATTTCAAGATCCGGATCATAGACCAGATAAACATGGTAATGGTCTTGAGCCCGAAGAATAACATGCATGAAACCTAAAATAAGAATCTTCATTAACCACCCTCAATGTAGCGTACAATCAGGTGGCGGGCTTTATGAAGCATTATCCCCACACTTCAATGTGGGGTTTTTTACAACAGCGGATATAAACTACAAGACGTTTAAAAAAATTGATGTTATCGCCTTTCCCGGCGGGTTAGGTGATAGTGATAGTTTTGATAAACTGTTAGCACCTACTAAAGAAGTCATTCAAAATTGCATTGAACATGGTAAAAAATATTTAGGTATTTGTATGGGTGCATATTGGACTGACAAACATTATTTTAATTTACTAAAAGATGCACGTACATTACAATACATTAAAAGACCTCACGCAGAAATACGCAGGTCTTTTAGTACAACTGTTCAAATAAATTGGTTAAGTAGAACAGAAGATATGTTTTTCTATGATGGTTGTGCAATCATAGGAGATGAAAACAAATTCACTACAATAGCACGTTATGCTAATAATGATCCAATGGCAATCATACAAAACAATATAGGTATAATTGGCTGTCACCCTGAAAGTATGCCTGGATGGTATAATAAAAAGTACCTAAAAGACTATTGGCATTATTATAAACATCACAAACTTTTAGTTGATTTTACTAAATTACTATTGTCATAATTCCGTCATATTTTTGTCACATTATTTTAGTAAATATGTTTGTTCGGTTTTATAAGGAGATAACATGAACAAATTATTTGCTATATTATTAGCGGCTGTGTCATTCACAGTACACGCACAGACAACAATCAATGGAGCCGGGGCAACATTCCCGGCTCCGCTTTATTCAAAATGGGCAGAAGCCTACAATAAAGAAACAGGTATAAGATTAAATTATCAAAGTATCGGTAGTGGCGGCGGTATAAGACAGATAGAAGCCAAAACTGTTACATTTGGTGCAAGTGACATGCCACTCAAAGATGATAAACTAGCAAGTTTGGGAGCGACACAGTTTCCTACTGCCATCGGAGGAGTGGTACCAATTATTAATATGAAAGATATAAAGCCCGGTGAACTAAAATTAACAGGTACAGTTATAGCAGATATCTATTTAGGTAAGATTAAAAAGTGGAATGATACTGCCATCACAAAATTAAATCCATCACTTAAGTTGCCTGATCAGGATATCATGGTTGTTCGTAGAGCCGATGGTAGTGGCACTACATTCTTATGGACAAATTACTTAAGTAAAGTTAGTAATGAGTTCAAAGAAACTATCGGTGAAGGTACTGCTGTCAACTGGAAAGTTGGCGCGGGAGGTAAAGGCAATGAAGGCGTTGCACAAATGGTTCGTCAATTGCCCGGCGCACTTGGTTATGTTGAATATGCGTATGTTAAACAGACTAAAATGAATTGGGTACAGATGCAGAATCGTGATGGTCAATGGGTAGCCCCTGATGATTTAACATTTAAGGCTGCAGCCGCAAACGCCACGTGGGATAAAACATTCTTTCAAGTATTGACCGATCAGCCTGGTAAAACAAGTTGGCCAGTTACTGGTGCTACGTTTATTATCATGTATCTAAAGAACGATAAACCACAAGAAGCACAAGAAGCATTAAAGTTTTTTAGATGGGCATTTAAGAATGGCGACAAAATGGCAGAGGATTTAGATTATGTTCCTCTACCAGATAATGTTGTTGCATTAGTTGAAAAAGAAATTAGTAAAATTAAATAATCTAAATATTTCTATGGATGTGCAGAAACTATCTATAGACAACATAGATATTATAAGAGTAACTGACCTATTAGATTCTAAAAAGTTTCTATCTATATCAAAGTATATAGAAAAACAGAATTTAGATTCTAATGGGTTCATGTTAGATTTAAGTGATAACTACTCAAATATCGATGTTGCATATCAAGTAATATTAAACTCAATCAAAGATGTTTTTAAATCTGCTTTGGGTATCCAACCAAAACCTACAGGGTTTTGTGTAAGTAAAAATCGCGGAGTAGACCATTGGCACATACATGTTAGAGATTTTAAAGACGATCCTACCCTAATAATACCTGAAAAGTTCTATGTTGCATTATATTACCCGCATATATTTTGGGACTCAAAATACGGTGGAAATCTACTTTTGGGAACTAGTAAAGAAAGTTCCATTAACTCTTTCCCCTGTACACCAAATAGTGTTATAATACATAATAATTTAATTGGACATGATTTGGATTTTCTTAATTTAGAAGATGCAACAACCAATAGAATTGTTATGTATAGTCACTGGATTGATAAATAAAAATCTAACACACAGAAGGAGAAACTATGAAAACTGTTGGAGATAAACTTGCCCCGTTCACAATAACTGGTGTAAAGCCAGGTCAACCCGAAGATGCATTCTTCCCAATCACTGAAAAGTCTTTTGAAGGAAAATGGAAAGTAATCGTTTACTATCCAAAAGACTTCACGTTTGTATGTCCTACAGAAATTGTAGCATATGACAAGTTGTTCAAAGATTTTGAGGATCGTGATGCCGTTCTATTGACAGGTAGCACAGATAACGAGTTCTGTAAAGTTGCTTGGCAAAAGCATCACCCAGACCTGCGTGGTATTCGTCATACTCAATTTGCTGATACAGCCCGTCACCAACCAGGTGAAGAACGTGGAAGTGTTAGTTTGATTGAGCAATTGGGTGTATTCTATGCACCAGCAGGTGCGGCACTACGTGCTACATTCATTGTTGATCCTGAGAATGTTATTCAGCATATTACAGTAAACAATTTGGATGTTGGTCGTAATCCTGACGAAACGTTACGTGTATTAGACGCATTGCAAACTGGCGAACTATGCCCATGCAGTCGCCCAATCGGTGGTGAGACACTATAATGTTTGATTACGATACAATCTGGGATGTATACGAAATAAAATTTATAATATTTTTCATTTCAGTAGTATTAGCAGTTTGGGTCGGTAATTACTTATACGACAAAACAAAGAAAAATGATTGAATTAATTTGGGCACTACTTGCCATAGTTTTAATTGATGTTGTACTCGGTGGTGAGAATGCATTAGTCATTGCTATGGCTAGTCGTAATCTACCTGATGACTTACGCAAGAAAGCCTTACTATGGGGTACATTCGGTGCAGTAGCAGTTAGATTCTTATGTGTGGCGGCATTAACATACTTGTTAATGATTCCTGGTCTAAGATTAATTGGTGGTCTTGCGTTGTTATACATTGCATATACACTAGTTAAGCCTAAGGCAGAAGAACATAATGTAAACGCAGCCACCAGTTTTTGGGGAGCAATGGGTACGATTGTTTGGGCTGATGCAGTAATGGGTCTAGACAATGCACTTGCAATCGCAGGCGCCGCCGGCGGCAACTGGTGGTTGATTATCTTTGGTCTATTGTTAAGCGTACCTATCATATTGTTTGGTAGCACAGTAGTTGCTAAGATCATGGATCGTTGGCCAAAGACAATTTGGGTTGGTGTAGGCGTATTAGTCATTGTAGCACTAAAAATGATCTACCATGAACCTATTTTACAGGAGTATATTAATGAATTGGGTAGATAAAGTAAAGGATAGCATTCCTGATCATGCTAAAGATATCAGATTGAATCTTGATGCAGTTATGAATAGATCAGGTCTTGATGAAATTGATGCACATGCTTGTGCTTTTGCGGCAGCGATTGCAGCCAGCAATGGTGAACTTGCATATGAAATTTCAATGGATGGCCCACTTATGGGGTCTACTGAACGTGAGGCTGCAAAGACTGCGGCGGCACTTATGGGTATGAATAATATCTATTATCCATTCGTAGAAATGACAGGTGATGCAGACCTTAAGGGTTTACCACCCGGATTGCGTATGAATGCATATGCAACACACGGCGGGGTATCAAAGAAAAAGTTTGAGATGTATGCATTGGCTGCTAGTATTGTCGGTAAGTGCCATTTTTGTGTAAGGAACCACTATGACACATTAAAGAAAGAAGGCATGACGGTGCAGGAGTTGCAGGCTGTGGGGAAAATCGCGGCTGTTGTTGCGGCTATCGGTAAAGTGGCATTATAATCAACGAACACCGATCAGCATAAATCTATTATATCCCCAATCTTCATAACCTATATGTTTGTCTCCAACAAACATATAATGAGAGAGGGGATATTTTTTTATCAGTTCTTCCAGTGAACTTGTTGAATTACTTACTTTCCAAATACCACCTGGTTCAGACACATCACTAGACTGAATGCACACTAACGTACCTTTAGGCACTCTATAGAACCAAAGACTGTCCATGTGTTCTACACTACAATTTACAACAACGTGGTATCCGTTGAAATCAAATAGATTAGCATCAGCAGTTATGTTTTGTATCTTAGCATCACCACCAAGCATATAACCCTCACAGATTTTATCTGCAATAGGTTTTACTTCAGGATCAATATCTATACCCATTATGGATTGATACTTATTACTGTTTCGTGTTAACATCATGAAACCTAATAAGTTGTACCATGAACCTAAATTAGCAACGATTGCGTTTTGCGGTATATATGGTTCAAGTTGTTCGCATAACCAAAGTTTGCTTTGTGTTTGACCGTGTGATAATGCAAGATAATCCATAGCAATATTTATTGGGTAAATAGAGGTTGACTAAATAAATCAGTTGATGTATACTAATAAAAATCGTAAAAAAGCATATGTTTTTATATGATTTTTTTAACCAGGACTAAATAAAAACACTATGAAAAACTTAACTTGTAATATGCTCAAACATCAGTGGTTATGGTCTATAACAGCCATGGATACCTTTGCGCCAGTATATCCAACAAGTATTTGCGGCTCAGAGGACAACCAAAGAGGTAGCCCGGGGAGCAGATAAAGTCTACATAGTAAAGATTTATCGAACCCCTGGGAAACTAAAAAGTCCCAGGGGTTTTAGTTTTATGAATAGGAAAAGATGAAGGTTGACAATAAAGACACAGATATGTTAGAATCTAAAGCCGATAGAGAAAATGAAATTGACATTCATTATTTGTCGGAAGAAGATTTAGCAAAGTTGATTGAACAAAAAATCAATAGAGCAAAAATCTATCATGAGGCGTTATTGAAGTTTAACGTAGTATGATAGGAGCGTGACAAGGCAACGAGGGCCGGCACACAACGCTATATAAAATGTGACGAACGGGCGGACAGGATACATGAATGTCATGGCGATAACGTGACGAGTAAGACTCCTGGTCAGGGTATCGACCCTGACATAGCGTAGAAATACGCTATTCTATAATACATTGACGAAATACGCCCACGCCCTACGACGGTATGACAAGCACTCAGTGTGTTATAGAATAGCGTTATTATTATGAATATTGCTTTTTATCATAAATAACTTTCACAACCAACGAGGAATTACGTTAATGGCAATAGTACATAAACATTTGATTGTAAGGGCAGAAGTCGAGAATCCACCGGTAAACGAGGATTTTGTTAGGTCATGGATGGCCAATTTGATTGATGCTATTGGTATGAAGGTTCTTATGGGACCTTTTGCTAAGTATCTAGATGTGTTAGGTAATCGCGGCATAACAACAGTTGCGATTATTGAAACAAGTCATATTGCTATGCATGTATGGGACGAGGATAATCCTAGTCTTATACAGTTAGACGTATACACTTGCGGTCCACTAGATGTTAACATTGTAGTAGAACAAATCAAACAATTTAAGCCTGTCAAAGTAGAAATGAAATACCTTGATAGAGAGAATGGACTCACAGAGTTACCTGTGAATTGAAATTCTGCCCCCCAATATATTGGGGGGTCATCTAGTGGTAGGATAGCGGACTTTGACTCCGTTCACCTTGGTTCGAATCCAAGCCCCCCAGCCACTTTTGCTGATGTGGCACAGTCGGTAGCGCACATCCTTGGTAAGGATGAGGTCACCAGTTCGATCCTGGTCATCAGCACCATTTGACAAATATTCTATTTCAGTATAGAATATGCACTAGGTCGTTAACTCAGTGGACTAGAGTGCTTGGCTTCGAACCAAGAAGTCGGGGGTTCGAATCCCTCACGACCTGCCAAGATTATGCGCCCTTAGTTCAGTGGATTAGAATGCAACGCTACGAACGTTGAGGTCGGAGGTTCAATTCCTTCAGGGCGTGCCAATCAATGGTGACTATCGCCAAGTGGTAAGGCCTCGGATTGTGATTCCGATATACGTGAGTTCGATCCTCACTAGTCACCCCAAGCCATAGTAGCTCAGTTGGTAGAGCAACGGACTGAAAATCCGTGTGTCACTGGTTCGATTCCAGTCTTTGGCACCATACAATTTAAACGCCCCGGTGACGGAATTGGCATACGTGTCGGTCTTAGAAGCCGAATTTTAGGGGTTCGACTCCCCTCTGGGGCACCATTTGGGCTGTTAGTGATAATGGGAGCACGGGGCCTTTGCACGGCTCAGGTAAGAGTTCGATTCTCTTACGGTCCACCAAATTCATAATAAATATTTTTATGAATAGATTATATGTTGCAGGTGATAGTTTTGCTAGCCTAGTAGAGGATCAAAAGATAGGTAACAGTTGGTCAGAAATATTGGCTGATATGTTTAACCTTGAGTTGGTAAACATTGCTAGGCCCGGCGCATCAAATTTTTCTATTGCACTTCAAGTTGATTGGATTGCACAAAACGTAGATAATACTGATTTTACTATAGTCTTTTTAACAGACCATAGTCGCAAAACTATTGTAGATTTGGATGTGCCAAAAGAAAATAAGTCACATCCTGTTGAGTATCATTCAAAGTATAAAACTCAAAGACCAGTGTCTCACTTAAATTTAAGTGAGGTACCTAGATTGAAACCATTGACTTTCTTTAACAGTAAAGGCAAAGATAAGAATTATTTTAGAGATTGGTTTGATTTAGAAATGCAACAAGTAGAAGATAGATTAGTTCTGATTGGTGCATTGTCTCTTCTAAATCAAAGAACAAATAAGTTTATTGCATGCAAAGGTGGTTATGGTAAAGAATTTTCTCTATCGCCTTATGCTGTACCCTATCCAAGTTCTACCTCTAGACCAAAAAGAGATAGTTATACAGATGATATAACGAATAGTACATTGTGTTTATCACCTAATCAATTTGTTGAGTTGACCGGGGATATGATGTTAGGATGGAGTGAACGTACTGACTATATCAATCACTTAGATGACATGACACATAAAAAAGTAGCGTCATACTTAAGAAAGTATATTAGAATCTAACCATTCATCTATTTGTTTGGTTATATCATGCATAGTTTTTCTACTATATTTTCTTATACCTTCAATATCTTGTATGTTGAGAAAGTTTACAGGGTGCTTGTCATCTAGTACAGTTTCGTTAGGCATATAGATAATATCTATATTTGGATTAGACAAGTTAGTCCAGGCATCATATAGGTATTGATATCTAATATCACTATCAAACTCTACTGACTTACTAGGTAATATAATTAATGCTTTTCTATTAGTATCGTTGATGCACTTAGAAAAGTTATTAACAACGTTGTTGAAATATGTTTCAGTATGGTTCGATTCTATGTTCCAGTAATTTGTATTAGAGAACACAAATTCTAAGTATGCGGCAAACACTATAAGATTAGGATATCCATCTATATTGATAAGACCATGATATAGTCTATCAGTTTGAAATGTTAAATTATCCTTATACCATATTTCTGTTTCTATATTGTGTATGTGTTTACTATATGAAGTATATGCAGGACTCAAGCAATTGGCTAATATAATTGCTTTACTGTTACCTGTTACAAGACTTTCTTTTTCTAAGATATAATCTTTTACTTCTTGGTAACTGTGTAGGGTAATGAAGTCACTATCAAGATTTTGTATTCTATCACTAACATTTAGCAATACGGGATACTGTTGTTTTAGATACTCTAAACATTTGTTTTCTATATGCATGTTAATAACTCTGCAACTAAAAACAAAGTTTACTATATTACCAATATCGGTATGTTTATCACCTTTGGTTTCTATAGAAATGAATCCTATCAGTCCATAATATCCATATTTGTCCCAAGCAAATACTGAATAACTGGATACATCATTTCTAAGTATATAAGTGTTAGCACTTGATGGTATAACTAGTTTACCATTTTTATATTTGGTTTCTTTACTATACTGAGTATTATCAAATATAGTTTTAGAATAGTTCAATTGATTAGAACGATTAACTAATTCTTCAATACGATTTTGAAATGATATGTTATCATATCGTTCAACAATTGCTATATGTATGTCTGAATCTTTTAAAAAGGAGATGTTGTCCTTATTAGATTTGACTATGTGCTTTTGTTCTAATATTTTATAAAAGTTAGTACGAGATTTACCTATAGGTAAATCTACGTTATTAATAAACGTAAAAGGATTATTGTAAGTTGTTAAGTTTGGACAATAGAATGTTGCCTCATTGGTGTTGATAATATTATCATCAATGAATACTACATCAACATCCCTTAGTTGACAATTTTCAATAATTTGTTTTACTCTGTGACCTTTGGGTTCTAGATTAATACTAGGAAAAACAAATAGGTCCCATATGTCTGATAGATGTTTTCTAACAGAATGTAAGTTATTGATAGAGCATATCGAATGGATTATGCCAAATTTTTCAGACTGTTGTATGAAAGCAACAATATTTGGGTCTAGAGTAGTCTCACCGCCTTCGGTTATACTACCCTTCCAGAGTACACCGTCAATATCCCAGATGATAAGTTTAACCATGTAAATATTTATATCTATGGGTATTGACAATAAAACTAAAATTTAGTAGAATAGATTTAATTGGGGATTCGCCAAGCGGTAAGGCATCGGATTTTGATTCCGACATTCCCAGGTTCGATCCCTGGATCCCCAGCCATAGAAGGAGATTATCATGAAAACAGTAACATTTGAAAGTGTATATAACAAAGAGAAGTTTACTTGCAATGGTAAATCCTTGCAGGATGTTAGAGTTATTGATGGTATAGAATACCTGCGTGTCTTTAAGTTCGGGACGCAACGTGAGGTATTGGTTCGTAAAGATACTTTGAAACGGGTATCTAAAAAGTAAATATATAAAGATAGGAGTTATCATGGCTGTTTTAGCATTGGACATCTCAGGAATTCCTCGGCAATGGATCTCCTTTGATGACGCTATTGTGTATCATGCAAAGGAGCTTGTTGCATGGAGCCTGGGTGATGTAGTAGCACGGTATCGTGGTGGAATTCAAAACGACGGTACTGAAAGTTATTTAGAAACACCTAGCATCATTGCGATTAGAGGTCATGGATTTGACCCTGCACGCCACAATAGAGTTAGTCTAACAAACCGAACATTGTTCGGGCGAGACAGACATGTTTGTGCATATTGCGGAGGACATTTCCCTAACTATCATCATCTAAGTCGTGACCATATCTTGCCTAAGAGCAGGGGAGGTACTGACGTTTGGATGAACGTAGTGACCGCTTGTAAAGAATGTAACGGTAAAAAAGGTAGTAAGACATTGAAAGAAGCACGTATGGAGTTGCTATATGTACCCTATGTGCCTAATCATTTTGAAAATCTGATCTTGCAGAACCGCAATATCCTTGCGGATCAAATGGAGTACTTGCTGTCAGGTGTTCCAAAGCATAGCAGAATTTTAAAAATGTCTTGACAAAAAATGATTGGTCATGTATACTACAGATTAAATAGTTAAGTTCGATTCCGCGATAGCTCAGTTGGTAGAGCAAGTGACTGTTAATCACTGGGTCCCTGGTTCGAGCCCAGGTCGTGGAGCCATTTTAGAATATGCTGGTTTAGCTCAGTTGGTAGAGCATC
>Ga0075472_10000253_pt1 | contig 21536 bp, 19 predicted proteins | sample DEB19_08_DNA_3_FD_77014 | JGI IMG/M metagenome (GOLD analysis project Ga0075472, IMG submission 77014) | Aqueous microbial communities from the Delaware River and Bay under freshwater to marine salinity gradient to study organic matter... | ecosystem: Environmental > Aquatic > Marine > Coastal ...
ACGCTGGCCCCTTCGCCCACGCTGGCCCGTTCGCCCACGCGGGCCCCTTCGCCCACGCTGGCCCCTTCGCCCACGCTGGCCCCTTCGCCCACGCGGGCCCATTCGCCCACGCGGGCCCCTTCGCCCACGCGGGCCCCTTCGCCCACGCGGGCCCGTTCGCCCACGCGGGCCCATTCGCCCACGCGGGCCCGTTCGCCCACGCGGGCCCATTCGCCCACGCGGGCCCCGTCGCCCACGCTGGCCCCTTCGCCCACGCGGGCCCGTTCGCCCACGCGGGCCCATTCGCCCACGCTGGCCCCTTCGCCCACGCGGGCCCCTTCGCCCACGCGGGCAGTTTCGTGGAACATCACCTTTCGGCCGTCGGGCAGCGTGCGCCAGCCGTCCGCATCGGGCGGACAGGCAAGTATCGATTCGGTCGTGTCGTAGGTCATGGCTCGTACCTTACTCACCGCCCTGCCTCCCGCTCGATGCGCGTAAACAGGTCGGCGGTCATAAAGTCCCAGGCCGATGCTTGAGACGTCGCCCACGTCCCCCACGTTCCACATGACGCCACCCGCGCCGCCGACTGCGCCGCCCACGCCGCCTGCGTCGTCGCCGCCGACGCCACCGCCGAGCGCGCCCCATTCGCCGCAAGTTCCGCCACCGAAGGCGGCGCCCCCATCCAGCACGCCGCCCACGCACCTGTTACCGCTAGCGGTACTACGCACTCGTACAGCCATTCAGCACGCACCGCGTCCAGCCGGTCAGGATGGATCGCGGGCACCGCCCGGATCAACCGCGCGAAGCGCATCGTCATGGCCGGCCAGGCGGCGGCGCTGCCGTTGTCATTGATGTTCGGCACCAGTTCGGCTAGCCAGGGCGGCATAAGCTCCGCGGGGCAGGCGTCGGTGTCCTTAGCCTCGCCACACTCCGGGGCCAGCGTGGCCAGCAGACAGGCTCGCTCTTGGCCGGCCCGCCATGCCCCGCGGATAACCCGCCCCTCGTACAGCGCGGCGTTGAGCAGGGCATAGCGGTATTCGATGTCATAGGTCATGGCTCGTACCTCCAAAGGCTGCGCTCAATCTCGGCGGTCCGCTGGTACTCGGCCTGGTCCTCTGCGTTGTCGTACTCGGCCTCGCGGCAGCAGTAGCCCGGATCGTCGTCGTCAAGCTCGGCTCCGCAATACTCGCAAGTCGGCGGGCAACTGCACCCGCAGTCAATCTCGTGGGGGGTCGTCGTTCGGCTGGCCGTTGGCGATTTGATCCGCGCACCAGGCGCACGGGCTCTGGTGGAGCTCATACCCGGCCCCCCTTGCGCTTCCTCGCGCTGCACTCGAAGCAAAGGCTGGCGCGGGCCGGTTCGGCTAGTAGCCGCCCATCGGAGCCACGGGATCCCCACCGGATCGGCTTCTTACACCCGCCACAGGGACGCAGCGGGACGGTTTCGGCTTTTCGTTTCACGGTCTGGTTTCTCCTTTTTTAGCGGGACGAGGCCCCCGCCGGTTAGCCTAGAGCCTCGTCCCTTTTTCGACGCAGAGGGGAGCGGGAACCACTCCGACCGGCGCCGCGTCGGTACCTAGAACGGGATGTTGTCTCCACCCGCCGCCGGCTGGGCCGCGTAGCCCGGCACGCCGGCGGCGGCCCGGGCGGCTTCGTCGGCGCGCCGCTGGGCTTCGGCAGCAGCAGCCGCAGCCGCGGCTGATGCCTGGCGCTGCGCCTCCGCTGCTTCCTCCGGCGTGGGGTCGCGCTTCACGTCCCCCCTGATGCGGGCAAGAAAGAGCGTGGTGGCGTGCTCAGGTGTGCCCCACCCCTGAACCGCCGCTACGCACTCGCGCAGCACAGCCACGGCCTGCGACATCGTGGGCACGGGCCTGGCGGGTGCCGCCGAGTAGCCGCCAGCCTGACCGGGGCCGCCAGGGCGCGGACCGCCGCCGGCGCCACGGGGCGGGGCGGATCCGCCGCTGTTCTTCGACACGCGCTTGCCGCCGGCGAAGTTGCTGGGCTCGAAGGAGAGCTGGCCGTTGTAAGGCTCGAACTCCAGCTTGAGGCCGGGCCGGGGCTGGTTGTTCTGGTTCAGCCACCCCACGTTGCAGAACGTAAGCCGGCCATCCTCCGTGGTTGCGGTGAAATCGGTGTACCCCCCGCCGCCGTCCTTCGGCCTGGTGCCGAAAACCTCGTTGACCGTGATCCAATACGGCATTTTTATCTCCTTCTGTCGCGCCCGCTGTGGGCGCTGGTTGTGGGGGCGGCCCGAGCAGGCGCCGCCCCGGTTGTGAAGCCTAGTTGAACCAGCGGTTCGCGAGGCTTCGCCCAAACATCCTCCGGAACCCACGACGCACCGCGTCGCCCTCGGACTCGCCGGGGCGCTTTGCCGCTGCCATGTCGTCGCGGTAGCGGTCCCACAGGACCGTCGCGCAAACGGCGGCAACGGCGCGGCGGTACTCGGTGGGGAAATACTGGCCGGTGCAGTAGTCGAGGGCTGGCCTGCCCTTGGCATCGAGGATCAGCGACAGCCGCCCGGAAAAGGCGGAAAAGGCGTTGATCCAGTCAATCGGCTGGTGGCAGACCCGGGCCACGGCGCAAAGCAGGGTGTCAGCGTCGCGCTTGTCCCTCGCGATACTGCGCAGCTCGGCGCGGTAGGACGTGGCGTCGCCGTAATTGCCAAGCTCTAGGCCGGGCCGCTGGCGGTTGAACTTGTCCAGGAGGGCGATGATGGTGCCGGCGTCGATGGTATCGAGCGTTTCGGTGGGGATGGTGCAGGACATGGGGTGGTTTCTCCTTGCGCGTTGCTACCGTCGCGCCCCGGCTTCGTTCCTGTCTCCTCTTGTAGCGAAACGCGGGGGACCGCGCAAGCGGTTTCGGGGGGCTGGGGGCGTTTTTTTCGTGGGCGGCTAAACACCACCGCTCCGCTTGCCTTGCTTGGCCCGGTCTGGTAGGTCTAGCCGCGTCGGCGCGTGGCGTCGGGCTCATGGCCCGGCGCCTTCGGCCGGGCCGGGCGGTTTAAAAGACGCTGGCGGCCCGGTTCAAGGCCCGGCGAATGGCCACAGCCAGGGGCGTACCGTGGTGGCCGACCTACAGCTTGAGGCGGGGACGGGTTAGGTACTCAAGAAGGAACCCTGCCGACGAACCCGAAGCGACCGGCTCCATGCCGCGAAACAGGCTTAGGGTAGCTGTACCGCTCCGGTGGTTCTCCGGGGGGCTGGTACAGCTACGCCCGCTTCGCTCCCTCACCATCCGCGAAACTGGAACGATTCGACGATTCGGCATTGCGTATCGGCTCAGGCTCGTGATACACGGCTAGGCGTGGCGAGGCTTCCCGATTCGTTTTTCGAGGCTGTGCGCGAGGCCGTCACGGTTGGGGACGTGCTGGCCCGGCACGGCTTCGCGCCTATCGAGCGACGCGGGCCGTGCCCGGTTTGCGCGAGCTCGGCCGGCGGGCCTTTTTCGGTACGCGAGCGGGGCCGCTTCGCCAGGTGTTTCGCCAACTGCGCGCGAGGATTCGACGCTATCGGGCTAGAGGCTGCGCTCGGCGGCGGTGGCCGTGCTCAGGCCGCCGAACGTATCGCCTTGGCCGCCGGCATCCCTACCCACCACCCGACCTCCCAAAGCCCGGAAGCCGAAGCCGAAGCGAGACGCAAGGCCGCCGCGCGAAGGCTCGCGGGCCATATACAGGCCAGCCTAGAGCGTGGGCGCTGGCAGCTCGCAGCCGCGACACATCGAAGGCTAACAGGCGCCCTGGCGGCCCTGCATGGCGTAGCGGCGTCGCCGCTGGCATGGGATATGATCGGCGGGCTGAGGGAGCGGGCCGCGTGGGCCTTCGACGCGATGCAGCAAGACCGCGACGAAAAAGGCCCCCGCCGGGCCTGAATCCATGGCGGGGGCCTTGGTGGTTACGGGCCGGCCCTTGGGCTACTTGCGGGGCGGGGCGCCCGGCGTAATCAAGGCAAAGGCTTCGCGGCCCGACGTGTCGCCGGCGACCAGCGGGGCCGTGACGTATCCGTAAGCCTCGCCGGGCTTGGTTTCCGGCAGGCGGATGGTGAGGTCGAGGAAAGCCTGGCCGCCCTTTTCGGTAGCAGGTAGAGCCTTGGCCACGCGGGCCAAAAGGTTGGCGTCAATGAAAAGGCGGACCACGTTATGGTCGCCAGCGACGCCGTTAAGGCAATCCCCGATAATGCGCGCAAAGTCCGGCGGGCTGGCGAATTCGTTGCTTTCCTGGCGCTTGGTCCCCGCCATGTCGTCAAACTGGCAGGCGTTCCCGGCCTGCGAAACCAGCACCGGAGCCTTGCCCTTGATGCGCGCGGCGGACTCTGCCGGCACGGCAAGGGTAGTGCCATCGGGCATATCGGCGGGGGCGGACACGAGGCAGTGGCCATCAGTGGCGATGGCGCGGCCCTCGGCCAGGTAGAGGAAGGCCAGGGTCGGCCTCGTGGAGTCCTTGGACGCGGCAAGCGCAACGGCGCGGGTTTCCGGGGACAGCGTGAAGGGCTCAGGGGTGGTATTGGTGAAAGACATTGGTTTTTGCTCCTAGTCAGTGTCCCGTTGCGCAACTGCAACGGGCAGCGCCGGGTGTAACAAACCCCAGCCAGGCCGCAAGTGAAAAAAGCAACCCGCCACAAAAAACCCAAGCCAAGCCCCACAAGTACCCGGAAACAAAAGCCAAGCCTCAGCCCGCCAAACACTTCCCCGACCCCCTAATCCCTAAGAGAGAGACAAAACGCCAGGGGGGGCATATGAGACGCGAGACGCAACGACGGGGGCGGAACGCGCAACGCGGCGGGACGGAACGCGCCCCGGCGGGACGAGGCGCGAAGCGCAGCAACGGGACGCGCGTGGGCGCAACGGATGCGCAACGAGGCGCGCGGACGCGCAAACGGGACGCGCGAGGGCGTAACGGGGACGCGCGAGGCCCCCGCCGCCCCGCGCCGCGAGCTCCGCGCCCCGCGCGTTCCGGCGGGACGGGCGCCGGTGCCACGCTACGGGAGCGGGCGCCCCTGGCGTCGGCGGGGGCGTGGGCCCCTGGCGGGGCGCATCGAGGCGGAGCCGCGGGACGTGGCGCCAGCGGGGATGCAAGCCGTGGGCCGCCACGGCACGGCACGGGGGCACGGGACGGGCGGGCCGCCGGGCGGGACGTAGGCGGGGGAGGGGGCCGGACGGGCCGGGGTGGGTCCGCTAACCCGCCCCCTTCGTCCCGCCACGGCACGCGTTACGCGGTCCACCGCGTCGCCGTAACGAGTCTCGGTGCGCGGTGCGTGGCGGTACGGATGCGTGTTCGTTTTGCGTTCCGCAATACTCGTGTTACATTCGCCAGTGTGGCTGTTTGGTCGAAGGTGATTCGGGTACCTGGGGAGTTGGTCCCTGAGGTCGAGCGGTTCCTGAACGACTGGTACGAGGCGAATTACGGGCCTCGGCTTGGGCGGGTTCAGCGGCGGCGCCGGAAGGTGCGTGCGGCGGCTCGTCGGGTGCGGGCAAGGAAGGAGGAAGTGCGGCATGACGAGACAGGCGGCGGCGAGGCGGGCTGCGGAGGAGATTCGTAGCTGTGTCGAGGGAATGACGTGGGGGTATTCGGAGCAGGACCACGCGGTTCGGGTCGTGGAGCGGGCCACGGCGGCGGTAGCGGCTCCGCTGGCCGAAGCGCTTGAGCGGCTGAAGTCGGCGGTGGAGGGGGGCAAGAACCTGTGTCCGGTTGCGGAGCAGGCTTTGGTTCGGGCAAGGGAAGCACTGGCTGAGTTCAGGGCGGTCTAGGAGATAGACGTGAGCGAAAAGAAAGCGAAAGGCGAAGAAGTGGCGAAGGTGCGTGGACTGGACATGGCGAACGTCCACCCAGCCGGGTACGCAGACCCACCCCCCACAACCACTCCCCCGACCACCAATGAGCCGCCGCGGAGCAAGCCGGAACCGCTGGCGGCAGCCCGGGGACTCGTCAATAGCCCCGCCGAGGCGAAGCCGGCAATCGTGGAGCCAGAGCGGGAGCTGTCAAAGCGCCCGTGCCGGTGCGACGGCCCGTGGGGGCCGGGGCCGTGGCACGCGGCGCGGTGTGGCTGGTGGGCGGCCACCGGGGACGAGAACGCCGGGCCGCCAGACGAAGCGGCATGAGCGAGAAGCGACAGGCAATCTACCGGCAGCGTATCTATCCGCACACGCTAAAGCGGCTGGACAGGCTCGCCAAGGAGATGGGGGTTTCCAGGGCAGAGGCACTGGAGCGCCTGATCCCGCACAAGAGGCCAAGCGACGGATGGGGGCTTTGCCGCTACTGCGACAAGCACGTCAAGAACCCGCGTGGCAGGCACGAGGAGCACGCAAGATCATGTGTCCTTTGGACCAGTCAGACAAACTGATTCAGGCAGCGGCCCGACGCGCTGATGCGGTGGAGCACAGGCCCAAGGCATACGGGTTCCGCATAGCGCAGCGAGCCGAGTATCTTGAGCACCTGGCCGAAAACGGGGGCGACATCGGGGAAGCGGTCCGTGCAACAAAGGGTATGACGGGGCAGGGGCTCCTTCGTGCGCGCGAAGTTGACTTCAAGTTCAAGAACGACGAGGCGCGCATCCTTGGCAAGGCCGGCGAGAAGATCCAGCGGGAGCAGTATCTTCGCTTCCTGCGCAAGCACTGTGGCAACGCCAGCAAGGCGCGTAACCTTGCTGCGGTGTCGCGGCAGCAGGTTGCTGCTTGGGAGCAGGACGAGAAGTTCCGCGAAAAGGTTTCTGATATCATGGAGTCTTTCGTTGACGACATGAACGAGGAGACTATCCGTATCGCCACTGGCCGCAAGGCGAAGGCCAAGGATCCGCAGCACCTCCGCTACGTCCTTGAGCGCGTCGACCCGCGCTGGAAGCCGGAAGCGAAACAGGCCGTCGTAGAGCATCGGTATTCCGGCGAGGTTGCGGTGCGCAGCATCGACGACGAAATCAAGGCGCTGCTTAGTGAGTGAGGAATCAGATATCCCGAGCGCGGACAAGGTAAGCACGCTTACCGAGGCGCAGAAGAAGAAGCTGCTCAAGGCCCTGTGGGCTCGCGAGGTAGCCAGGTCCGCTGAGTCGTTCGAGTATTTCCTGTTCCGGCACGTCCGGACCAAGGACGAGCACGACGCAGCTAACCCGCTAAAGCAGGTACCCAATAAGGAATACCTTCGCCTACTCTCGCAGGAGTTCCAGAACGGCCCGGATATCATCTACGTCGCCAAGTCACGACAGTTAATGGTTTCGTGGCTGCTTGCCGCCTTCGGCGTCTGGAAGGCCCTGTACCAGCCGTTTGCGCGGGTCTGCTTCCAGAGCAAAAAGCTGGAAGATGCGGCGCAGATGGTGTTCGACACTAGCCCGCTAGTAGCCCGCGCTAGTTTCATCATGGCCAACCTGGACCCCAATATGCAGGTGTGCTTGGCGCAAAGGGACGGAAAGCGGGTTGCCGTTCCGTTTACGCTGGACCAGAAGGTATTCAGCTACGGCAACATCAAGCTCCCCAACGGCTCCTTGTTCGAGGCGCTTGCGCAGGGAGCGGCACAGGTCGAGGGAAAGGTTCCCACGCTGTTCATATCCGACGAATCAAGCCTCCAGGACGAGTGGCGCTCGTCGTGGGCGGCGATGCGCCCCTGCATCAGCAACGGTGGTCGCGCGATTGCGGTTGCAACGATGCGTATGCCGAGCGCGTTTGGCGACGAGATTGCGCCGTGCGATTCGGTTGACCCGGATTCGCTGATGCGTGGCGTTGCGCGCTTTTCGACGGCCAGCGGCGGATACGGCCTGCGCGTACACTACTCTGCCGATCCCGATAAAGACCCCAAGACGGAGCGCGGGGCGCTTTGGTTCTCGAAAGAAGTCGCCGGCATGGTCGGTGGGTTCGATGGGTCGGACTGGCAACAGCACATGGAGATCAACCCGGAGAGTCTTTCCGGGGAGCTGGTGTTCAAATACTGGCCGCAGATTCGTGATGCCGTGGTCGTTGACGACGTGCCGTATGAGGCTTGCGGAAGGTGGCGACTCGGCGGCGGCGCCGACTACGGCATGAGGAACCCCACGGTTATCCTCTATTGCGGGATCGACTACGCGGGCGACATCTACATCCTCGACGAACAGGCGGCCCCTGGGCAGGACGTTGGCGGCATCGTCGGCCTATCGGCCATCTTCAAGAAACACCCGCTATTCTACCGGGTCAACGGGACGGTCCAGATGGACCCTACGGCCTGGGCGGCGACGCAGAATCAGGCCAAGGGGGGCGTTGTAAGCCCGGCGTCAATGTTCGGGACCAACGGAGTCACCTTCCAGCCGGCGAAGCTGCGCGGGCAGGAGGCGGACGACGTGACGATTGCCCGGCTGCACGAGGCGTGGGGCGGTAGCGACGACCCGGACTGGCGGCCGAAGCTGTTCATCTGTCGCCGGTGCAAGGGGCTACTGGAGGCGCTGCCGCGGCTCCGGTATCAGGATTGGTCCCCGGCCCTACAGGGCGACAACGACCTGAAGAAGAAGATGCGGGGCGGCGTGGGACTGGACTACTGGGACGCCCTGAAGCACTGGATCGTCTCGCAGCCCGTATCGGCTGGCGGCTCCATGGCCAAGCCCCCGCCGCCCCCGATGAGCTTCGCCGGGCTCCGCAATTCGGTCATGCGCCGCCAGCGGGAAATCCAGCGGGCAAGGAGCTAGGTGGGAAAGAAACCCACCGGGGCTTGCGTTAGCGGCTAATGGCGTGATAAGGTGCCCCCGACGTGTTCGTGATCCGCTGCGACTACTGCGACACGGAGGTCGAGAGCGGCCCGGGTTCGCCGGGGTCGGTAGCGCGCCGGAAGGTGGCCTGCGGGCCATGCGCCGCGGTCGTTTCCGCCGCGGACGAGGAGATAAGGCGGCGCGGCGTCGAGCGCACGGCCAGGCTTGCCGAGCAGCTTGAGGCAGAGCGCGAGGAGTTGGTGCGGGCTGGGCTCCCGAAGGAGTCCGGCGGGAGCGGAAAGGGGCTTAGCGAGTGGCCGAGGATCGAGGTGCCTGAGTGACGAAAAAGGAACGGGCCGAAATCTGGCGCTGGCGTATCCGTAGGCTCTCGGAGGCGCGCAAGCGCTTCTTCGACGGGGAGTCGGACTCGGAGGGGCGCGTTGTGCGCCCCGGGGCCAATTTCGCCATTGAGGCGTTTCGGGGCAACACCAAGCCTTCCTGGTGGAACGATAAGGATCTGTGGGTCCACATCGGGAAGGTGAAGTCGTCGATCCGGGCCAACTTGCCGGCGCTGCTCTACTCGAACCCCGAGTTCCAGGTCACGCCGTCCGCGCTACAGATGGCGGCGTCTGGCGAGGAAGCGTATGCCACGGCCAAGGCTCAGGCCCTGTGGCTGAACCACGTGTACCGCGAGGCCAATGGCAACGCCCACGTCCGGGTAGCCATCCAGAACAGCTTCCTTGCTTATGGCGTCATAAAGAGCGGCTATAGGTGCCAGTTCCAGGACGACAGCAAGCGTGGGGTTTTTGCTCAGGACGAGGACGGGAACTACCTACTTGACGAAAACGGCGACCCCACCCTTGAGCGTGGGGAGTTCCTTCTAGACGAGAATGGCGATATTGCCCGGGATAGCTACGGCATCCCGGTTCTCCACCCGGGCTCCACGTGCAAGGAGGAGTGGGTTGTCGAAGTAATCGACCCCCAGATGATGCTCTTTGACGTTGAGAGCGGCCCGGACTTTAAGCATCACCGTTTCGTCATTGAGGAGTGGGTCAGGCCGCTGGAAGCCGTGAAGGACGATCCGCGCTTCGCAAAGGCGAGACGAGACAGGCTCGTTGCGACAGAAGGGGCATACGGCGTCGGCCAGCGTAAGAGCGAAATCTTCGGGATCGGGTCGGGGCTAAAGGATACGACTGATGCCGTCGAGTCCGACGAATCTCGCGTCCGCGGCTGGGACATCTACGACTTCGAGAACGGCCGATTCATGGTCCTTCCCGATTGTGGGGACGAGGAAGACGAGTTCCTGTTCGACGGCCCTATGCCTGCCGGCATGGAGCATGGCCCGTACTCGTTCCTCAAACTGACCGAGGATGTCGGGGCCGAGTGGTACCCGATTCCTGACGCTATCGACATGGCTCGCGTAGCGCAGGAGTACGACATCACGCGCTCCGAGATGATGATTCACCGGGAGCACACCAAGACCCGGTATCTTGAGATGCCCAACGCCTACGATGGGCACCCGGGCGTTGATCCTGAGGAGGAGCGGGAGAAGTGGGCAACCGGCGAGGATGCCGTCGCGATTCGCGTTAACGGCCCGAACGCTATCCTGCCCGCTCCCAAGGCGCAGCTTGATTCCTCGTTCATGTCGGCCATCCCCAATATCGCCGCCGACTTCAACGAGGTCGCTGGGCTGCCGGGTGAGGCTCGCGGGATTGCCGACGCCGAGACGGCGACACAGGCCAGCATCCTTGCTACCGGGAGCGAGGTCAGGAACAACGACCGCAGGGACAACCTGGTGCAAGCCTTTCTATGCGACATCGGGCGGAAGCTGCTGATGAGTGGACAGGCCAACGCCGACCTTGACTCCTACGTGATCGAGCGCGTTTCCGCATCGACCGGTGCCGCCCCGTTCAAGTCTGTCAAGATCAGCCCGGTTGAGCTCGCTGGCGAGTTTGACGTGTCGATCAGTGTCGGCTCGACGCTCCCGAAGAACGACCCGCGCGTGCTGAACAGCCTGATGAACCTGCTCAATGCGCTAGCGCAGAACCCGGCGTTGGGCCAGTTCAAGGGCCTGATTCGCCGGGTAATCGACGGGCTCGGCTTGGATCCGTTCCTTGCCGAGGAGATTTACGAAGTGAGCGTGGGGCTGACGCAGCAGGCCGCTGGTTCGGCAGGTAGCCCCGAGGGGCCGCCCAGCGACGTTGGCCAGGTGCTCGGCTCGCTGCTAGGCGGCGGGGTCGGGAACGCCGCCGGCGGCGCGCAGACGGGTGCCCCGGCGAACGGCGGGAGGGGGTACCAGTAAGATGCCCCTCTACGAGTTCGCGTGTGAGTCTTGCGGCGAATGGACGGAATCCGTGTTTCCGATGGATACGCGGCCTTCGTCGATTCGCTGCGGCTGTGGATCGCAGGCCGAGTGGCGGATCAGCGCACCGGCCTTGCACACTCTGGACAGCTTCACCAGGGAGATTCGTGATCCGGTTGTCCAGAAATCACGCCAATGCGACGGGTCGTATATTGACCCCAACCTGTCGCACAACAAGGACGGGACGTGGACGCCGATTACGTCGCCAGCGCACCGTCGCGAGTTGATGAAGCAGAAGGGTCTTTACGAACACGAGCCTGACGATATGTGCCGCGAGGTTGATCGTGACAAGCGTCGTCAGCCAAAGTCCTTTAGTTGGGGCTAAGGAGAACGAAAGTGCCGGAAGCAGAGCAGGGCCGTACTGAATCGCGTCCGTTTGTCAGCTTGGCTGCAAACAGCGGCGCGTCGGTCGAGCCGAGCGAAAGCGAGGCTGGTTACGATACCGAGGCGTCCGAGTTCGACACCGAGGCCGAGGGGCCCGGTGGTCAGACCGAGACTGCGGAGGGAGAGGAAGGGCCTGAGCCGCCCACAGCGGAGGAGCTGGGGCTTAGCGAGGACTCGCCGGAATACAAGGAGGCGTACAAGAAGCTGCTCGCCAACTGGACGCGATGGAAGAACCGCGACCAGCAGAAGCGTAGCAAGCAGACTGCGCGCACCGAGTCCAAGGCGGCAAAGAAGGACGAGGCCGAAGCCGACAGTGCCGAGACGGAGGCTCCCCAGCCTCGCGGTGCCGAAGGCGGCGATCCGTTCGACTCGCTATACAGGGTGGACCTTGATTCTTTCCGGCCCGAAGTGAAGCTGGCTGAAAACAGCGAGCTTGGCGAGTATCGGGAAGAAATCATGGACATCGCGGCCCAGGTAGCAAGGGCGATGATTAACCACACGCTTGGTAGTGTTCGCTCGAACGACATCGCGTTCCGCCGACAGATGGAAACGCAGAGCCAGCAGGCTAAAGCGGCTTCCGTCATTGGTGGATTCATCGAGTCTATCGAGGAGCATCCCGAGTACGCCGAAAAGGAGGAGGCAATCCGCGCCTTCGCCGTCAAGACCCGCGACCTTGCCCTGAGCGAACCCGAGGAATGGGTCGATCTCGTGGAGAGGAAGTTTGGGCTTGGTCGCGACTGGCGAGGCGACGCCGACGCCGGGCACAGGCAGCGTGTCGATGAATCGCGCCGTACCACACAGAAACTGCGTTCCGTTATGCCGAGGGTTAGCCGTGGTGCTGCTCCCAGCGGCGGTTCGCCGCGTGGCGACATGAAGTTCGAGGACGCGCTTGAAGGCGCGCTTCGTGGCTTCCGCCCGCGTTAACTGGCACCCATAATGGGCACATGAAGGAGAAGTAGCTATGCCTCAGGCGAGTTACACGGTTACTGTGGGGGACGTGGTTGCGTCCACCCTCCGCAATAGCCGACAGGAAGTCGTTGACAACATCTTCAAGAAGTCTGCGTACCTTGCGAAGATGGCCATTGACGGTCGCAAGCAGACCACCGAGGGTGGTTATCAGATCAACCGCAGCGTCGAGTACGCCACGAATGGGACCTTCCAGTCGTTCAGCGGTTACGACCAGGTGCCTATCGTCCCGCAGGAGACGGTGACTGATGCCGTTTTCTCGTGGAAGGAGTACGCCGGCAACTGGGTCGTGTCGCGCCGTGAGGAGCGGCTGAACAGCGGCAAGGCCAAGATCCGCGACTTGGTGAAGCAGAAGAAGTCGTCGCTGGAGCGCAGCGCGCGTGAGTACCTGAACGGGAACCTCCTGAACCCGTCGTCGTTCACGAGCGTCGGGAACGGCGGCAAGGACCTGACTCCGCTTTCGATGCTTGTTTCGATTTCTTCGTCCCTGACCGTGGGCGGAATCGCGGAGTCGAGCAATTCGTGGTGGGCCAACCAGCGCAAGAAGGCCGGTTCGAGCAACAACACGGCCCAGGCGGGCAGCGCGTTCGTGAACGAGCTGCGTTCGTTCAACAACACCTGCTCGCAGCACGGCGACGGCTCCCCCAACTTCGGCATTTGGGGCAAGGAGCTGTTTGAGACGTACATGGCGGTGCTGGACTCGAAGGTTCGCTACGGCTCCGTGGAGATGGCGAACATTGGGTTCCGTACCGTGATGCTCGACAACATGGAGATCGCTTGGGACCAGATCGTCCCCGGCACTTCCGCGAACGCTGCGGCTATCGTGGCTTACAACAGCGGGTCCAAGGCCGAGGAGATCGGGTTCTTCCTGAATACCGACTACCTCTACCTTATCGTTGACGAGGCTACCGACTTCGTTCTGACGGATCCGGTGAAGCACGAGGCGAATGGCCAGTACGCCACCAGCGGTTCGCTGCTGTTCATGGGCGAGCACTGTGTCACGAACCGCCGCGCCCAGGGCATCTACTACGGCGCCGACGTGTCGGCTATCACCCTCAACACCTGAGCCGGGAAAAGGGAAGGAGAAGAAGCGATGAGTTTTTCGCAGAGGATCCAGAGGGGGCAGCCCGAGTACTGTGTTGCTAACCTCTACAATACCGAGGCTTCCACGGCGATTACCGTTGGCCAGCCTGTGTGCTACGACTACACGACCGACGCGGACGGCGTGGGTGTGCTGATCCCGACCACGGCACACCTCCAGTTCCCCGCCGGCCTTGTGGCTTCGGCCAGCATCGCGGCTGGTGACTACGGCCTCGTCTGCACCAAGGGCCACTTCGCCAGCGGCGCTGTCGAGGGCACTACGGATGTCGCCATTGGCGATCCGCTCGTGCTCTCCAACGGCAACGCCTACCTGACGAAGGCGACCCTTGTGACCAACGCCATCGGCCAGTTCAAGGCGTGCTTCGTGGCTGGTGCCGCGCAGGCGGCCAACTCGGTCGTGGCTACGAAGGTCGTGGTTAACTGCTAACGGGTAGCCCGTAGCAAAGCCGGGGGCGGCGGTGCGCGAGTCGTGCCGCCGTCCCCGCGTTCGGGGCGTATCGGAGTCCGCGTCGTGGCTGATGTCTTGTACCGCTGTGTGTCGTGCAACCAGATCCTCTGCGACGCGGATTTCCGTATTGCGCCCACGTGTCCGATTTGTCGCGGTAACGAGTACCGGCGCGCAACGCTGATTGCCGACGACGAGATGAAGGCGGCGATACAGCGTGGATTCCGCTACGACGAGTCGGCGTTTACATACATCGACGATGCGCTGCTTAAGAGGGGGATCTTCCCGGTGTTGACGGATACGTCCCCTGGGGGCGGGAGCGCAAATTGACCCAAGCGGAAATCAGAACGCGCGTCAGGCAGCGGCTCGACGAGGATGCCGCTACCAGCCAGCGCTACCCCGACTCGCTGCTGGACGAGTTTATCGCTGATGGCGTCAGGTTCTACGTCGCCCGCGTTGGCAACCAGTACGCCGAGACGACGATCACGCAGAGCGCCAACACGCTGTTCCACCACCTGCCTTGCGACTGCATCGCGGTTGAGCGCGTCCTTTGGAACAACGACGGCGAGTACGTCCCGCTGGAGCCTACGGGACATCGGGCGCTGGACGGCGACTGGTACAAATGGCAGCGCCAGACCGACACGCGTTCGCGCGCCTACTTCGTCTTTGGGCTGGACCGGATTGCGCTGTGGCCGGAGGTGGCGACGGCGGGCGAGGAGTACCGCGTGGTCTACAAGCAGGACGTGTACGACGCCGTTAGCCGCGTGCCGGTGGAGGACCACCAGGAGCTTGTAGGCTACGTCGTAGCGCGCTGCCTGTTGGCGGAGGGCAAGGCGGAGGACGGGGCGAATGAGTACGCGAAGTGGCGTATGTCGGTCGAACGCGCGGCGCAGCGGCGTAGCAGCGCAGATCGCCAGTGGGGGGTGCGCTGATGGCGAACAGCTCTATCCAAGGACGTTTTGCGAGTTCGCTAGGAGGCACGGTTTCCATATCCACGAACGACCCCGAGTATCTCAGCTACATAGGTTCCCTGCTCGGTGGCGGGGCGCTCGTGTTTTCGAGAGAGGGGGGTGACGAGTTCGATCTGGTTAGCGTCCGGATGCCATTCAGCGGGAGCATCCGTCGCCTCAGTGCGAAGATTATGGAGAACGAGCGGATCGCATCGACGACGCTGACGGTTCTTTTGGATGGCGAAGACACCGAATGTTCTGTCGTATTCGACGGAGGAGAAACGGGGGACAAGACCGGAACGGGGAGCGTGTCTTTCGTCGAAGGGCAACGCATCGCCTTGCGATTCACGGTGGCCGTTCAGGACGAGGAAGACCCCGACTACACGAGCGACGAGCTTCAGCTTTCTGCTGTCTGGTGCGAGGTCGTTGGCGACACTGGTGTGTATGTTAGCTACACTACCGGGAGGGATACGTCACCGCTTAGCGACTTTTCGTGGTCGGACGAGTACGTTGGCCCAATAAGCGGCCAGCGTTTGGCTGGCACGACATCCGGTAGCCGCGATTTCGCCGCGTGGCGTTTGGGGATGATCGAACCGACTACGGAGCGCGGCTTTGTGCCAACGGAGGTTAACCCCAACTCTCCGCCACCGGCGATAACCGACGAGTCTACGCTACTCTCGCCAGCTACGGTTCAGTTCGGTGTCGATGGCGCGCTAGTGGATCACGAGGTTATCTACGCGCTCTCGTTCAGCCCCGGTAGCACTACAGTGACAGACCACGCGGGCACCGTAGGCGTCCTCGTTGACGGCAGTCTCGCCTCGAATGTTGTCGAGCGGTACGGCGGGGCTTCGGAATGGGTGCGCAGCGCACGCTCTAGCGATGTTGTCGCTATTGCTGACGGCGATCTGGTGGCCGGTACGCTGAGGTTCCCTAGTGGGGTGCCGACGACCGACGAAAAGCAGGACATTATTGCGGCGAATTACTGGTTCCGTAGCGACGACCAGCGGTACGACGTTTTCACATACGGCGACGCCGCTGCGCACAACACTACGGGTGCCATTACGCTTTACGGCGGGTACACAGGAACGACTTACCACCCAATCTTCACCAACTTCCTGTTCTCCGTGGTGCGCGACTTTAGGGATTGGGTGGAAATACCGATTCCGGTCTGCATGACCTTCAGTAATCTCCGGGTGCGAGTCACTAACTACACTGGCAACCCAGGTGTCATAACGCTGCTTAAGGATGGAGTAGCGACCGCGCTCACCGTGACGGTTAACGGCAACGGTCTGTTTGAATATACGTCGTCCAGTGTGGACTTCGAGTGTGGCGAAGCCGCTTGCTTCCGTGTGTACGTCGCTAGCGGTACGTTTAATGCGTACATCCAGTTTCTCGGAATGACGCACGAGGTTGCGGGAGAGTGCGTCTGCGCCGAGTGCGATTGCTACCCGGAGTGCCCCAACTCGCTGACGGTCTGCGACCTCCGCGAGCGCACGCTGCGTATGCTGGGCGAGGACACGGAGACGCCTGCCTACTGGAGCGCGGACGAGATCGACAACTACATCAGCGACGCCAACATCGAAGCGGCGCGCGAGAGCGGCGCGCTTGAGTTGGTCGAGGCGCTGGAGCTTGCGGCGGACAGTTCGGCGGCGTCGATGTCGGATCAGGTCGGGCGGATCATGCGTGCGACGTTCGACGACCGGAAGATCGAGAATACGACCAACTTCGCCCTTGACCGTTCGGAGTTCTCGTGGGAGGGCCAGAGCGGCTACGTCAGCGGCTACGTCCATACCCTGCACGACACGCGGACGATGAGTACGTTCAAGGCGTGGGACGGCACGACGAGCGACGCGGCGTACGAGCACTTCTACAACGACGCGTATGCGTACTCGGCGTGGCTGTCCGGCGACGACTACGTTGACGGCGACCGCGTTACCGTGACGGACTCTGACGGCATCAAGCGCGGCTACGTCTGCACGGCGGATCATACGAGCGCGGCTGCGTCGCAGCCCGGCACGGGTGCGGACTGGACCGACTACTGGTCGCCGCTGGTTCTGTGCGTCTGGGCGAAGAAGATCCCGGCTGCGATCAGCGAGTGCGACGTGTCGGAGCTTCCGCCGTGGTTCCACCTGGCGCTCGCGTACAAGGCTGCGTCGCGGGCTCTGCGCAAGTACGGGGAGCAGCGCAACGACAACATGGCGAAGGCTTACGAGGCGATCTACGACGACTACCTGCGGCTGCTCAAGGGCTACGTCTCGAACCGCACGCCGGAGCGGACGGTCGCCATCGGGCGCGGCAGGCGCGGCGGCGTCCGGCGTCCGCAGCCGTATGACCAAGTGATCGAGGGCTAGGAATGGCGATTCGCTGGTTCAGGATGGGGGGCGGCATCAACCGCAAGGCTTCGACCGACGCGAAGCCCGACGAGTCACTTTCCGTGGCCTACGGGTGCAGCTTTGACGAGGTTGGGGCGGTGCATAGCGCCAAGGGGCGCAACCGACTGAACAACGACACGGCGGTCGGTGCCGGTATCGGCGGGAGCGGCACCGTTCTTGGCGGATTCGACGGCACGGTGAGCGGGTCGCGTTACCGCTACGTCAAGCGTGGCAGCAATATCTACCGCAACGGCACGGCGCTGACTGCCGAGACGAACGCGACGAACGTGCTCGATACGGCCTTCGGAACGCTGGTGCCGGATTACAGGGGCGGGACGACGCCGACGTTTGGGAGTTCCTCGTTCGCGAGCGGGTTCAATTACTTCGGCAAGACCTACTTTGCCGATGGTAGCGCCCGTGGTCGTATGACCGGGACGACGATGGAGACTTGGGGCCTCAAGGCCCCTGGTTACATGGAGTTCTCGGCGGCTACCACCCCGATTTCCGGCACGACTGGCGACGCGACGATCACGGTAACGACTCCAGTAAACCACGGCCTGAGGGATGGGCTGTTGAACCTGCTTTCGTACCCGTTCGATCTTCCCATCGAGCTGGTCGGCTTCTCCGAAGCGGCGAACGTCTCCCGGGGGAGTATCAACCGGCTACACGATGGTCGCGATACCACTTCGGCTGGTGACATTTCCGTTGTGTCCAGTAGCGGCCTGACGCTCGATAACGCCGGGACCTACTTTACGATCACCTACCAGAACGCCGCGGGCGCGATGAATTGGGCACCGCTCGACGTGGATCCGCCCACAAGCGGCAGTAACGTGAACAACCCGCTTTCCGCCAGTACGGTTACGGCTGGCGATCCGGCGTCTAGCACGAACGAGGTGCAGCGGATCGAGTATAGCGGTAGCGTTGCTACGAGCGGCTACTTCTCGCTTGTGGTGAGTAACGGGTCAGGAGGCGGCCAGCAGCGCACTGTTGACCTGCCGTACAACTGTACGGCTGCACAGATGCAGGCGGCGTTCGAGGGGCTGGACTACTTCGCGGATTCAACTGGCGGCCAGTCGTCAATCGCGTCGGTTACGTCGGCCAACACCTTTACGTTCGAGGTCACTGATACCGTTGCAACGGGTGTCGGCGGCGGCAATGCCGGGTTCATGCGCGTCGGCCCGAAGCTGTCGATCTACAACTCTAGCGGGGGGCAGTTTGTAGCTGGCACCTATCGCTACGCCTATACGTTCTGGAACGGCGTTGCGGAGAGCAACTTTAGCGCCGTTGCCGCCATCGAGGTTCCCGCCGGTGCGGTTGTGCTGGTTGATCGTATGCTTGTTGGCCCTGTAGGGACGACGCATCGCCGGATCTACCGCAGCGACGTGAACGGCAAGCAGCTTTACCTGATCGGGATTGATGATCTTGGCGGGACGGGCATTGGCACGTTCTATGATTCCGGCGGCTTGCCGCTTGGTGCTGACCATATGGCCGCCGAAGGCGATCCTGTCACCGACCAGGAGCGCCAGAGCTCCAGCGGCGACACGCTGGGCGGCGCGAATCGCGCTGGGCGGCGTGGCGTCCTTGCTACGCAGTCTGCGGCTCAGGCGGGCAAGGACAAGAAGCGGGAGCGACTCGCGACGAATCTTGGCCTGATTGCGGACTGGACGGACCACGACATTCCGCCAGCGGCCCTCAAGCACGTCGGGCTAGCCGGGACGACGGTGTTTGGCATCGACGGCAGCGACCTTGTGTTCTCGAAGATTGACAACCCGGAGCACTGGCCGCTTGGGAACCGGATCACGCCGGGTCGAAACACGAGCGAGACGTTGCGTGCGTGGCTCCAGTTTGACCGTGAGGTTATCGCCTACACGGACACGGGTCTGTATCGGCTGACGCCGCTGGGGCTGTCGTTTGAGGACTCGCGGTTCGAGGAGGTGGAGTCGCCGGTTGGTTGCGCCGGCGAATGGGCCGCCACGGCCCTCGACGGGCTCCGGGGACATATCTTCCTCGCCACGACGGGCCTGTACCTGTTTGACGGGGCTCGTGTCACCGAGGTCAGCTACCAGATCGAGCCGATGTTCACCGACTCGTCCGACCCTGACTATATCCATCCCGACTTCATGTCGCAGGCGATCATGGTGACGAGCCGGGATCGTGTGTTCATGGCGTATCGCAGCGCCTCCACGGCTGGGAACAACAACCGACTCCTCATGGCCGACTTCCAGGACATGAACGATCCGAAGTTCATGGTATGGCCCATCGAGGTTACGTCGATGTGGCGGGAGCGTGGATCGAATAACGTCCTGATCGGCAACAGCAGCGGGAACCTGTTCCAGCTTGACGTTGGGTACTCGGACGACGGAGGGAGTATCGCGTGGGAGGTGGAGACGAAGGAGTTTCCCCTTGGCGGCGGTACGGCGGTGCGTCTGGACGAGGTTCTGCTGGACGCCGACTTTGCCGGTGCGACTACGACGGTCGAGGTTACGGTGCGTGTCCGCGGCCAGTCGAGGACGGCGACCTACACCAGCACCGCATCAGGCCGCCAGCGCCTCAAGTTCAAGCTTCCGATGTCCATGTTTGGCGAGGTGGCAAAGGTGAACGTAAGTAGCAGCGCGGCCACAAAGCGTGGCCTCTACGCGGTAGGCTTCACGCTGGCCGGGGCGAGCGAGCCGTGAGGCGGCTTTCGTCGAATCCGTCAACCGCGGAGCTTGCGGACGTGCTCCGCGAGGTTCAGCGGGCCGTGGACCTGCAACGCGCCGGGAACCCGGTTATCACCGGCGACTTGGATATGCGCAACTTCCGCCTGCTCAACGTGGGCGCCCCGCAGGAGTCGAACGACGCAGCCATCCTTGGTGGCAGCAGCGGCGGCTACGCGCCGATAGACTCGGCCTATGTCGTGATTGGCGGCCCGGACGCCACTCTGACTGACGAGCGGGCCTTGGTTGCCGGCAACGGCATCACGCTGACGGATAACGGAGCAGGGGCCAACCTGGTGGTGCAGAGCGCGTGGAACCCCACCGCTGCAATCATCGCGTGGCTGGAGAATCCCACGAGCGCGAACCTGCGTGCCGCCATGACCGACGAGAGCGGCACCGGCGCGCTTCTGTTCGCTGGCGGGGACATCGGCGCGGCGACCGGGACGAGCCTCGCGCTCACCGGCGGCTCGTTCTCGGTGACGGCGGGCAACCGCATCTACTTCAACGGCGCGGCGGCGAATCCGTCGATTCGCTATTCCGCCATTACGTCCGCGCTGATCTTTGCTGGCGGCGGCGGCACCGACCTGTTGCAGCTTGGCGGTCTTGTCGGCAACGCTCTTGCCCCGGGCTCGGCAGGCGGCACGACGCTTGGCGCGGCCAGCACCGGCTTCGCCGGCCTCTACTTGGACGAGACTGGCGCAGGCACCGACGCTGGCCTCCTGCGCGCCCCCGCGTCGCTCGCCGCTGGCGTGACGTGGGACCTTCCGGGCGTGACTGGCCTGCTCGCGTCCAGCGCGGCTGCGCTTACGGCTGGCGGCGTGCCGTACATCGACGCCAACGGCCAGCTTGCCTACGACGCGGACCTGACGTTCTCGACGGATACGCTGACGGCGCGCAAGGTCAGGAGCGTATCTGGTACGACGCTGGCCACCGACGAGTACGCGCGGTTCGGAAGCACATCGGGCGATGCGTGGGTGACTGCTGTTGGGACCGGCGACCTTGGGTTTCGGCTGGTTAACCATACAGGTGGCAGGCACGGCGGCATGGAGATTGACGCCGACAACGGGGTTATGTGGTTCGGCTTCCGCGGCAACGCGGTTGTTGGATCTACCGAGCCTTCGATTGCGATTGATCGAGTCAACGGCACGACAGGATTTACCGATAACGCACTTAGCCAGACGCTAAAACTGGACTATACGGCTGGGACGTTCTCTACCTATGGGGCTATCGCGACTGTAGCCCGCGGTGTCCCCGCCGCCCGTGGTGTCGTTAGCGGTGCGACCGTAGCCGCGACGCTTGCTGCGACAACTGTGTATGCCGCGCCTGCCACCGGCTACTACCGCGTCAACTACGCCTTCGAGAAAACCCGCGCCGCGACGACCAGCAGTTCGCTGACGCCGATCATCACCTACACGGGCGGCGACTCGGTTGTCGCGCAGACGGTCACGCTCCCGGCCAACGCGAACAACAGCACGACCACGGGCGCGGCTGTTGGGAGTTACCTCGTGTACGCCCGCACCGGAACGAACATCCAAATCGGCTGCACCTACGCTTCGACGGGTGCGACCACCATGCAGTACAACTACCGAGTCATTGTCGAAGCCCTATAAGGAGGCAACCAATGGGAATCTACAACAAGGCCAACACCG
>Ga0075472_10000254_pt1 | contig 21466 bp, 21 predicted proteins | sample DEB19_08_DNA_3_FD_77014 | JGI IMG/M metagenome (GOLD analysis project Ga0075472, IMG submission 77014) | Aqueous microbial communities from the Delaware River and Bay under freshwater to marine salinity gradient to study organic matter... | ecosystem: Environmental > Aquatic > Marine > Coastal ...
CTCGGCGGGCGTCCAGGCTTCGCCCGTCCGCTTGGTCAGGATCGCCGCAGCGCGGCGCACCAGGCTGGACATGGCCATGTAGCCAGGGCCCTTGCCGGGTGCCGCCCCCGTCTTTTTGAAGACGGCCTGATCCATCAGCGCGTAGTTGGCCATCCAGGCGTCGTTGGTCACCTCGTCGACCACGCCCAGCAGGTTCTGCATGAAGCTGTTGACCTTGGGACCGGACAGGGTGATCTCCGCCGGGTTCTCCGCCGTCAATGCCTGGATGCTGTTGTTGATCCACGCGCTCAGCACGCTCTCGGCCGTGCCCTTGCCCTGCACCGACCGGCCCATGATCTGGACGATCTCCTGGGTGTCGGTCGGCCGACCGGCCAGGGTCCAGTTCGTCCAGGTCGCCAGGGCGTTGTAGGCGTTGCTCTCGACCGACGACTGTGGGCTGGTGGCCGCCAGCAGCGCGGCGAAGCGGGTGGCGTCCTGCAGACCGAAGATCGACAGCAGGGCCTGGGCGCTGTTCTCGTACCAGCCGCGCTTAGCCCGGCCGGACCAGGCAACGCTGGCCATCTCCTCGGCCGACGGCATGTCCTCGACCAGCTTGACGATCTTGGCCGCTGTGTCCTTGCGCAGCTTGGCCTTCTCGTCGTCGGTCAGGTAGGGCAGCACCTTCTTGAGCCCCGGTACGATCTCGGCCAGGGCCCTGGCCTTCTTGTCGACCGGCGGCTGCGCCAGGGTGTCGGCCGCCTCGGGCGCGATCTCGCGCACGTCCATCGGCTCGAAGGCGGTGGCCACCATGCCGAGGGACGGATCGCTCGCCCAGTAGCCGACGTACCCGGCGTCCTTGATCAGCTGCTCGTAGAGGGACCGGGTCTCGCCTTTTTCCCACTGTCCACTTTCGACCATACCTCGGCCCACGTCCCTGAGCCCGTCGGGGTCGTTTGCCATGTCGTAAATACGCTCGGCAGGAACTCGCGCCTCATAGGCGATATTGCCGAGGCCAGCCTCCTTAACATAGCCGCCAGGGCGACCCGGAGCGACGCCGAAGTACGTGCGGGGCGGTGCATAGCTCTTCCTCTCGCGCTCGCTGCGCGGCAGCACCGCGCGCGGGTTGGTCCCCCAGGCCGCCGGGTCCAACTTAGTTAAACCCGGCGTGTCGCCCCAGTGGACGAGACGCACGGTTCCGTCACTCTCCACCGGCGGGGCGGACAGCTGCTGGTCTAGCGTCGGCCCCGCCACGCCCTCGGCCACGATCCTGAGCGGATAGCGGGCCAGCATGTCCTCGGGCGTGATGCCCAGACGCGCGGCCTGCACGGCGTAGAAGTTCGACAGCAGGCCCGCGTAGGCCTGGTTCACGTCGCTGGTGAAGCGGTTGGCCTGGTCGAGCTGGGCGGTGAAGTGCGCGCGCACGCTTTCGGCCGACTGCTTGAAGGCGTCGTCGTCCGCCTTCTCGGTCATCACCCGCTCGACTTCGGCCTCCAGCTCCTTGGCCTGGCCCTGCATGAACACCTTCGCCTCGGCCTGGCTCATATCCAGGGGGTTGGTCTTCATGTGCTCCAGCAGGGAGGAGCTGATCTCGCTGCTGGCCGACACGCCAGCCCACTCCGCCACGGGCACGCGGACGTCGCCGCCGGTGGCCAAGGCCTCCTGCAGTTGGGCCCGCACGCTCGGGAGCTGGGCGACCGGGTCTTGCGGCGACTGGGCCAACTGTTCGGCCAGCACCGATGCGGGGACGTACACCTCCGACACGGGTGCGTTCTCGGCCGCTGACGCCACGAACTCGTCGAAGGATTGCGGCGCGCGCTCGCGCAGCTTCGAGCTGGCGGCTGCCGTCTGCACAGCCTTCAGCGCTTCGGCCTTGAACTCGGCAGCCTCGGCCTGGCGCGCCCGCGCACCGACGGCCTGCGCCGCCTTCTCCACCAGCTTGCCGGTGGTGACGATCCCGCCGGACGCAACCACGGTGGCCACCGCCGTCTGCAGTGCTGCGCTCGGCCTCTCGGCGATAAAATCGCCCACGGACTTCTCGGGGTTTAGCGTCACCCACTCGTTGAAGTCCTGCATCAGGGTAGCGGCCTGCTCCCCAGGGATTTCGCGGATCACCTGATTGACCAGGGTGCGCGCCAAGCTGCTGCCCGCGCCGACGTCCTTGAGCAGCCGGGTGACGGGGAACAGCTCGGTGATCACTTCCGCACCGGCCTGGCCGCCGCCGTACACCAGCGACTGGCCGACGCCTTTTCCCTTGTCCCTGGCCTTGCCGTACTCCTGGCCCCCGACCATCGCCCCCATGCCGCCCAGAGCGACACTCGGGTTGCGCGTGGCGACCGCCGCCGCGATCAGCGGCAGCTGCTGCCCCAGCGACACCACACCGGAATACAGCCCGCCCAGCCACGGATTGTCCGTCTGGGGCATGGCCTCTTCGGTGCGGGCGCTTAGGTACTTGCGGGCCTCATCGCCGGTGGTGCTGATCTGCAGCCCGGTCGGGCGCAGGTACAGGTTGGCCGTCTCGTTAACGGCCTGCACCGCGCCGTAGATACCTTCGGCGGTCCCGAGAGCGGCGGCCTTCCCCAGGTTGCCGAGGGTGCCGAGCGCGTTGATCGCGGTCTCCACCGCCGACAGGTTGTCGACGTCGTCGTGGGCCACGTTCGCGCGCGCGGCCACGAACTCGGCGGTCTTGGGCGAGCGCGCGGCCAGGCCGTCGAAGTCCATGCCGAGCACGGCGGCTTCGGTGGCGATCTCGTCCTTGTTGTTGCGCACGGTCGGCACGGGCACGCCCAGGTCGCGGGACATGCGCTCGACCTCGGCCTCGTAATCCGGGTCGACCTTCTCCCGCATCGCCTGGCCGACAGCCTGCTTGGCTCGTGGTGCTGCGGTGTTCTCGGGGCGGTAGGCCAGGACGTCGTCGACCGCTGATCCGAAGTCCGTCATCTGCTCTTCGCTCGCCAGTAGGCGGACAGCACATCACCGTCCGAGGGGTTCGGTATACCACGCTTCCTGAACTCGTCGCGGATCGCTTTGATGCTCTCCGGCGGGATGTCGCGCACCCGCATGGTCAGCATCTGCTGGTCGTACTGCCCGCCCCACAGCGAGTTCTTGAACGTCAGGGACTTCGAGAACAGCCCGTCGATGTGCTGCTCCACCTCCAGGTCGGTGAACTTCTTGCCGTGTTGCGCCTGCGCCACCAGGATGCTCTGGCGCACGAACCGCTGCACCGCGCCGACGCGCATGGCCTCGGCCCCACTCTTGTCGCGAGCGCGGCTGGGGTTGGGGTCTATGCCCAGGCTCTCCAGCCGGTTGTTCAGCACCACGTTGATGGCCGGGGTGTTCAGCTCTCCTGGCCCGTTGCTGGCCGATCCGGGGCGTTCGCGTGCCGCGATCAGCGACCCTCGGTGCCGGGCGAAGGACTGGAAGTCCCCCTCCGACAGCTTCGCCCTGAAGGCGTACAGCTGTGCGTCGGTCAGGCTGGCCAGATACTCGTCGTTGCTGAGCGTCAGATATGCGACATCGTCAGTCTGCACATCCTCGCCCTTCCCCACGGTGTTGGCGAACGACATCACCGACGACACCTTGTCCGGCGGGATGGCGGCCTTCACTGACGCGGGCAGCGCGGCGTAACTGCCGCCGTTGGCCTCAACCGCGCGCAGCGCGGCGTCGTAGCCCTCGTCCTCGCGCTGCTTCTCACCCTCGGTGATCATCCGGTAGCGGCGGGTCACCTCCTGCTCCGTCAGGCGGCGGCGCTCGGGGCTGTTGCGCACGTCGGGATGCGCCAGTGCGGCGTCCACCACCTCGGCCAGCGTCGGCTTCGGCGTGGTGCCCCCGCCCTCACCCAGCATGCGCAGGCCCTGGGCCACGTAGTCGCGGGTCTCCCTCGGCATGTGGGACAGCCACGACCGGCCGCTGTCACGCGAAGCGCTGATCGCGTCGTTCAGCCTGCCGGGCCCGGCATTGTACGCCGCCCAGGCCATGGCCATGTCGCCCTTGTACTCTCGGATCATGGCGGCCAGGTAGTCACGCCCCACACGCGCGCGCTCCTCGGGGGAGTTGTCGCGGGCGGGTTTGACGCCGTAGCCGGGGTCGGCGTTGGTGGCGTCCATGACCTGCATCTCGCCCTTGGCCGTGCCCTGGCCGGGGACGTTGGGGCCCTCCGCGTTCGCGCGCCCCCGGCTCTCCATGTGCCGGGTGATGCCCACGATCTGGCCGAACTTCGGCCCGTCCAGCAGCGCGGTCACGTTCACCGCCCGGCCGAGATCATCTGATGACGCGGCGGACATCATCGACGTGGTCGTCACCTCCGCCACGCTAGTGGACACGCGACCGTCCACCTCCTTGCCGAGCTGCCCCCGATACTTCAGCACCGCCGCCGGGTTCATTTCCGCAGCGTACTGCCGCAGGTAGGCGTCGGCGTACTCGATGTTGTCGTCCTGCAGCGAGGCCTCCAGCACAGAGCTGTGGGCCTGACTGGTGGCGTCCAGCTGGTCGCTGGCGATCTCCGCCGCCGACCGGCCGAGGATGAAGCCGGTGTCCGCAGTAGCAGCGCGCAGGCGCGCAATACCGGTCTCTACGAACTCAGGGTTAGTGTAGTTGGCCTCAATGCTCTTCAGCTCTGTGGCGATAGTGCCCTTGTTTACGGACAGATTATACGCGCGGAACTGCTCACTCTCGTGCCGTATGGCTGCGCCCTGAAGCGCGCCGCGCAGCTGTTGCGCTTGCGCGTTGAAGTCCCGGCGTTGGTTGTCGCTCTTCAGACCTTCAGAAATCTTGGCGATCTCTTCGTCGAAGCGCTCCGCGTACTCGTCCGCCAGCGGCTTACCGCTCTCTCGGTTCAGCGCGTCGAAGCCCACCACGTCGAGGAAGCCGGGTTCGGTCTTCTGCCCACTGCCGTCGGTGGTGCCGAACTGCAGACGTGTGGCGCGCTCTTTCGCCTTGTTCAGCGCGTCGTCCACCATCAGCCGGTTGGCCTGGTTCTGCACGTCGAGGTAGATGCGCTCCGCCGTGTCGGCAACATTGCCCACCGACCGGCCGAAGTCGCTCAGCTGACGGCCGGATGCGCTGGCCTGATCCGTGGACAGACCGGTGGCCAGGGCCCGCGTGACCGAGCGGTTGGTCACGTCGGCGCGGGCGACCTGCGGCGCGCGGGTCATCAGCGACGGCAAGTTGGTGCGCAGGTCAGGCGCACGCCCGGTCGGTGCCCCAACCGGGGTGGCGATGTCGGGCGACTGCGGCGCGCGGGCGCGGATGTTCTGCGGCCCGCTCGGGGTGCTGTTGCTGCTCAGTACAGGGATGGTCGGCATCAGGCGGCCTTACTTGCTGAGTACCACTTACCGGCGACAGCCGCAGCGGTGTCGAGCAGGCCGGACGCAGCCGTCAGCGTCGGGCTGATCGACGCCGCGCCGACCTGCAGACCGCGCGACTGGTTGGTGTAGTTCTGCGACTGGATGCGCGCGTCGAGCGCGTCGAACGTGGAGTTCGTGCGGATGTTGAGCGCTTCGAACCCGGCCTGGGCCCGCTGGTTGATGCCGTAGAAGATGGCCTCGTCCGTCGCTGCGTTCGCCACGATGGCCGCGCCTTGCCGCTGCGACAGAGCGTCCATCGCTGCCGCAGCGCGGGTGCCTGCCGCATACATGCTGGCCTCGCTGCGTTCGCGCAGCACCTCGGCGTCGATACCCATGCGCGCGCCCATGGCGTTCGCCTTCACCGCCAGGCCCTGCATCCGCGCTTCCGTCATGTCCGCCACGGCCCGCGTGCGATAACCCATGGCGGCCCGCACCGCGTTCTGGTGGATGGTGGTGGCGTCCAGCTCGCCGATGTAGTCGGTGGCGGTCATGATCCGCAGCGAGCTACCCTCGTCCAGCGCCACGCCGTTCGCGGCCAGCCGAGCGATCTGGGTGCTCTTGGTCTGCGCCGTGGCCAGGCGGGACGCCTGCTCCTCCCGGCGGCCAACGTCGAGCACGTCCTGGGCGTCGCGCTCCGCCATGTCGGCGTTGAACTCGGCGACATCCATCATCAGGTTGTAGCTGCCATCGGCGATGGACATGTTGGCGTCGCCGATCTGCAGCTTCAGCCGGGTATTGATGTCGGCGATGTTCAGCGCGTAGTTCGCGTTCAGGCTCGCCACGCCCAGCGTCGTGTCGGCGCTGATACCGGCGAGCGCCATGGTGCTACGGCCCTGCATCTGCGCGGTGCGCAGGGCGATGTCCGCGTTTATGTCGGCGGTGCCGAGCACCGCTTCGGCGTTGATCTCGCCCAAGGCCTTGATGCGGTCGGCGGTGATCCCCGCGATCTCGGAGTTGCGCTTGGCGTCGTCCGCCTGCATCTGCAGGGACAGCTTCTGGCCCTTGGCCGACTTGACGTCGCCAATGGTTTTCGCCGCTCCTGCGGCGGCTGTCAGCCCGGCGATTATCAGCAGTGGCAGCATCAGACCATCTCGAAACGGTGGAAGGGCAACCCTAGCACGCCCTGCGGTTCCGGGTCATGCACCGTGAAACCCATGTAGCGCAGCCAGCGCACGGCGGCCTTGTTGCGTGCGTCCACGAAGTTCACCAGGTACGGGAACGCCTGACGCGCCTCGTCGATGACCCGCCGCGCGATGCGCGTCAGGTTGGCCGCGTCGCCGCTGGCTGCCGGGGTGCCCACCATCCAGGGCATGGCGGAGCCGGGAGTGGGGAGCGGCACGAAGCCGAATAGCGCCGCCGGTTGCCCGTCGCGCAGGGCGAGCCGCGTGAACGCCGAGTGCTCGACGCTCTCCTCCAGCACCTGATATGGCGACTGACCGGTGAAGGCGATCAGCTCGTTCATATCCACCTGGCGCATGTGGCGCACAACGTACGCCACGTCCCAGGGCGTGATCGTCTCCAGCAGCCTAACCCCCAATGGTCACCTCCAGAGACAGAGACGTGATGGTGATCGGCGTCGGGTCCGTGTGCTCGATGTACACCTGGCCCCCCTCCGACCAGTCCGGTGTGATGGGTACGCCGCGCACCCAGCTCTTCAGCCCAGGGGGCGTGCCGTAGGGCTCGTTGGTGCGGATTTTCATCTGCACCAGCTTGTTGAGTGCGGGTCCGATCTTCGGCGCGCCGCTCTCGTATAGCCGCACCCATACCTTGTCGACGCTCTTCGGTCGGCCGGAGCCGACGCCGGGCATCTCGAATGCGGCGGGCAGTGTGCGCAGCTGGCCGGTGATTGGCAGACCGATCTGCAGCACGCTGGTGGCCGCCGGGAGTTCATCCGGCAGCCCGCCACCGTCGACGACCTGCGGCGGGTACACCGCGCCGTCGCCGAGGATGTTGACCGTCAGCCCCTCCAGGTGGTCGAGCCCGTCCGTCACCGTCGTGATGGGGGTGCCGTCATAGGTGATACCGGCGTCCACGAAGAATGCGTCCTCCGCGTCGCCGAACAGGCGCGAGGCGAAGCGCTCCACATAGCGCACGGTGGCCTCGCCGACTGTGCGGTTCACGACCACGTACACCGCGTCCTCGTCCCCCTCGGGGACGGCGCACACGCTCTCGAAGGTGCCCAGGGTGTCGTGCTGGTGCCAGGCGAATACCTCCTGCTTGGGCAGGTAGGTCAGGCCCAACAGCTTGCCGTTGCTGCTGACCATCCACACTATGGGGTAGGGGGCCTCCGCGAACGCCATGTCGACCACGGTCAGGCTGTTGAACAGGTGCGGCGCGCGCAGGGACAGGTCGTCGCTCTCGTAGCCGATGTCGCCGCCGACGTAGCTCAGCTGGCGGGCGTGGCCGCCTCGGGACGCCGCGTACACCAGGTTCTCGTTGGCCACCACCGGCTGGACGTTGTTGGCCCCCACGAAGCTCTGGGGTTTGACGTTGAAGGTCAGGGCGGTGAGGGCGTCGCTGTTGACCGACCATACCCGCCACACGGCGGAGCTGGTCAGGATCACCATGTCCTGCATGGGCACGATGTGCCGGATGGTGTTGGCCTGCCGGGCGGCGACGCGGAAGGAAATCGCGTCGTCGTCCCTGGGCGGGATGGAGTAGGTCAGGTTGCTCTCGGTCCCCGAGCGCGTCATCCACAGGTTCTGCGGCCGGTTGGTGGTGCCGCCGAACGCACGCCGCTGCTCGTGATAGCTGACCGCCGCAGGGTACTCCCCCGCGCCCGAGATCGGATCGTTCGCCTCGGGCGGCGTCTTCGACACGTCCGGTGTGATGTTGTCGTCGCGGAATGTGAGCAGCGTGGTCTGGCCCAGGTAGCCGTAGAGGCCGTTGTCCAGCTTGTAGACGTTGTAGCGCACCGCGCCGGTGACGGCGTCCCAGGTGATGGTGTTGTAGGCCCCCACCGCATTCAGGTTGTTGCTCGCGTCGTCCGACGACGACACCAAGCTCTCGTCCACGCCGCCGTCGATGGCGGTGACCACATACTCATGGTCGATCAGATCGGTGCCGGTGACGGTGGCCGTAGCGGTCACGTTGCCGGGGGGCGACAGCGTCGATGCGAAAGACACCACCGACAGCACCCACTGGGTGGCCCCAAGGCGGCGCAGCTCGCGCGCCGCGTAGCTGGGGTGGACGATGGTCAGCACGTCGGCCGACTGCACATAGTGCAGGGCGAACAGGTCCGCCTCGTCGTAGGGCGAGGGTATCTCGTATGCCGCGCTGGGCAGCGCGTACCAGTAGGTGGCGTTCGGGGGCGCGTTGCCGGTGGTGGCCGCCACGCAATAGTAGTTCGTGCCGCTCGACGAGACCAGGTCGCCGACCACATACGCGGTCGCGCCATTATAGGCGGCGGGCGACCCCGCCAGCAGAGTGGCCCCGGCGGTGTGGAAGCGGATCACGCCGTCGCCGAACTCCAGCACCATGCTTTGCTCGGTCGAGTAGACGAACGGGATGATCCGCGTCGCCTTCGAGCTGTCCGCCACCTCGCGCACGAAAGCGGTGCCGGGGCGGTTGGCCACCGGGCCGTGGGGGAGGGTGATGAAGTTACGGCACAGGGCCAGGCCGGTCTGGTACTTGCCGTCGTCGATGCGGCCCCAGAACTCCTCGGTCACCTCTCCACCGGCGAAGGACTTGGTGTGCGTGCGGGTGCTAGCCACGGGCGGCGATCCAGCCGGGTGTGTGCTCGGGGCGGGTCTTGCTCTGCGTCGCATTGCTGCGGGTCGCCGCAGCGTACTGGGTTATGAAGGTGGCGTAGGCCGTACGCGCGGCGTTCGTGCCGGTCTCGCCCTTGAGCAGCGGGCCCGCCACGTAGGACGCCAACAGCCAGCTCAGGCAGTCGACGAACAGCGGCGAGAACCGAGCGGGGTTGGTGACGCGCGAGATGAAGCGAACGGTCGCCACCGGCGTGTTGGTCAGGATCATCACCTGGTCGGTGCTGTCGCTCTCCTGCTCAAACTCGACGCCGTCGGAGATGTCGTTGGTGTAGCCCTCGGGCAGCACGCTCAGCACGCGCAGGCAGTTGTTCGGCTCCGCGTAGACGTACTGCCAGGAGGTGAAGGTCTCATCCAGCTGCGCCAGCAGCGTGCGCCGGGTGGCGAACTTCCAGGGGTGCATCTCCAGCAGGGTGTCGCGGGCGATGGGTAGCCACAGCGCGCAGTGCTCCGCCTCGGCGCTGCCCTCGGGCGGATCGAGGGACGAGACCGATGCGTCGTCGCCCAGGTGGGCCAGAGCCAGGTTGGCTATCGCTACGTTCGTGGTGGCCATGTAGCCCTCAGAAAAACGGCCCCGGCCTGAACCGGGGCCGCTATCGGCTTAGGTGAATGCTTGAGCGCTGGGCTCAGGCGAGATCGCTGCCGTCATCGTCCTCGGTAGCGGCGGGTGCGGCCTTGCCGCTCTTGCGGCCCGCTTTGGAGCCCCCCTTGCGCCCATCCCCGTCGTGGTCGAGCGGGTCGATGAGCTGCAGGTTGGGTCCGGCTTTGCCGTCGTACTCGACGATGTCGCCCTCGTCCCTGAGCTGGTGGCCGATGTACGACCGCTCCATTACGCGATAGCGGGGCATGGTGAAGTCCTTGTGCTGTTGAAACGGGAGTGGTGGGGCGGAGCCGAAGCCCCGCCCCTACGCGCTACAGGGTAGAGAAGCCGCTCGGGAAGTAGGTCAGATCGGTGACGTCCTTCACGATGCGGGCAGAGATCGACCCGGCGGAGTGGGTGCCGGTGCCGACGTACTGCACGCCGAGGTAGCGCTGCGCGGCGGTCGTGGCGAGCGGGCGCGGCGGGATCGGCATGTAGAAGTTGAACCCGGCCACCAGGGTCGCGTCCGCGAAAGTCGGCGAGGTGGCGAGCACTGTCGGCGAACCCAGGTTGGCGGCGGCCGAGGTGATGATCTGCGCGTAAACGGCGGTGCCGCCCGCGAAGGCCACGTCCACGGTGAACAGGACGAACAGGCGTTCGCCCACACCCTGGTCGCGCTTGGTGACACCCAGATCGACGGTGTTCGTCGACACATAGGTGGCCGCGTTGCGGATGTCCGCTTGTGCGTCGGAGAGGAGGAGCAAGGCGTCGGTGATCATGTGATTTGTCCCATGGGGTGAAAACCTAAGCGACGGGCCCGGCGCTAGCCGGGCCCGCCACCGGCGGTTTAGGTGACCCGCGCCTCCGTGTTCAGGAGCCTGTCGACCCGGCGCATCGGGATGCCGAGGAAGGTGGCCCACATGGTGGGGGTGCCGAACTGCGTCAGCCCCTCCTTAACCGCGACGGCGCTGGAGGACTTGTTCAGCCCCTGGATCGCCAGCTGCGTCCAGACGGTGCGGTTCATGTAGAACACCGCGCGTCCGGCCCCGAGGTTCGGGATTTTGGCCATCGCCCTGACCATGAGCTTGATCAGGTCCGCCGCCGAGCTTTCGGCCACCAGGTTGGTGGTGTCGATGTTGGCGATGCGCACGACGTAGCGCCAGTCCTTCACCACCAGCCCGTTGTCCCAGGTGAAGTGGGTGCGGTAGGCCTGGAAGCGTCCACCAGCGCTGTCGATGATGGTGTCTTCGCCCAGGTCTTCCTGCTTCAGGCCCGCGCTTGAGCCCTTCGGGAAGGTGCCGAAGACGGTGTTGTCGCCCCAGACGACCAACCAGATCGACGTGTTGACCGAGCTGGTGCCCAGTGCGTCGATGATGTTGCCGCCGTTACCGGCGGACAGCGAGGAGTAGCGCGGCGCGAGGCCGAGGTACTTCTTCGGGTCCGTCGCCGGGTTGCCGTAGAGCATGGTCTCCGCCTGCTCTTGCGACATGGCCTCGATGAAGGCCTTGTCTTCCGAGAGGCGGAAGGCGGCGGTGTTGCCGTTGAGCGCGGCCAGCTTGACGTCGATCTCGCTGTACGCTTCGAGCATGCCGACCGTCTCGTCGACCTGAGCGGTGGTCGACTTGCTGGTCGGCACACCGGCGTTCAGGGCGCGCCAGTAGACGGTGGGCAGGCCGGTGCGGACGATGACGCGGTGGCCGGTGGGCAGGTTGCCCTCGACGAACATCGCGTCTTCGAGGATTTCGTTGGTCTGAGCCAAAATCTCCACGAACGTGGGGATGTTGCCTTCAGGGTCAACGCGCTTCGCCCAGTCCGCGAGGGTGAGGGCGTTTGTTGCCAGAGTGGACATGGCTCACTGAGCCTCCGTGAGGGTTGGTCCGATCAGGCCGCTTTGTTCTTGTTGCGGGCCTGGGTGGGATACATGCGTTCCTCGGCCGTGAGCTTGTCGCCGGTAGCGGCGTCCCCCACGACGAGGCGGTCTTCGCTGATCGCCTGACCGACCTTGAGAAACATCCGAATGACTTCGGGGTGGTTCCCCAGGCCGCTGTCGTTCAGCAGCGCGGTGAGGGCGGGCGTAGCGAAGGTGGCCTTCGCCTTGTCCACCACGACCAGGTTCTCGGTGAGCTTCGCGCCCCCGATCTCCGGGTCGGCCTTGGACTGCTCCAGCCACTGGGCCTTGGCGGTTTCGAGCTGGGCCAGGTGCTGCTCGTTGGCCTTCTCGACCAACTTCAGCCCCAGGTTCAGCACGCTCTGCGCCTTGTCCTGCGGGAGGTTCAGTTCCTTGGCGAGGCCCGAGAACTCGGTGGTCAGATCGGCGTCGAGTTCGACGTCGTCCGGCACCGTGAACGCGGCGTATGCCTCCGGCGCGCCTTGCGGCTCGGCGGGGGCGTCGGCCTCGGTTGTGGCCCCATCGTCCTTGGTCGCTGCTTCTCCCTCGGGCGCGGCTTCGGTCGCCGGAGCGGCCGGAGTGGCGGGGATCGCGGGAGACGAACCATCGGCGGGAGCGGCTGCAGCGGGTGCGGCAGCGGCGTCAGCTTCAGGCGTCGGCGTTCCGTCGGACATTCTCAGAGTGCTCCGTGAGCATGGTCGTGAACAGAGCAGCGTCGTTACCGATTAGCAGGGCCATGAGCCGCTGCCCGAAGTTGCGATTGCCCTCTAGGAAGGCAGTATGCGTCGCGTCCCCGACGGTATAACTCAGTCTGAACACTCCCGATTTCTCTAGCAGCCGCCACACAATGCGGCGACCGATCTTGCTTTTCATGAGCCAGACCAGGTCCGACATCTCCAACTCCTTCTCCAACTGCTCCGGCGTCTTGCCGTTGCCTTTGGGCTCGGAGATGTCGTGCGGGTCGTAGTCCTCGCTCATCGCAGCAAGTTACGTGCGGGCGTGACGCATTATGCGCACCGCGTCTTAGGCGACGAAGGCGAGCTGCTCCCAGACCGGGACGGCCAGCGTGCCGGTGTTGGAGTAGTAGTCGCCGGACGAGATGTCGACGAGCAGCGAGCCTATGCCCGCCGTGCCGATCCCAACACCGGTGCCGCCTTCCAGCGCGTCTTCCGCCATGGCGGTCACCACGCCCGAGCCGTCGTCGGCCGAGCCGCTGTCGCTGGTGTCTACGGCCACCGTCACCAGCGCAGCCGCAGCGGCACTGGCCTCGATAGCCGCCAGCACGTCGGCGGCGGTCGAGGTGATGTCCCCGTTCTCGTCGGTGGCGAGCGACACGACGATGTCGGTGCCGTCCACGGAGACGGACAGCTCGGCGTCGTTCGCCGCAGGGTCGACGTAGGCGATGGTGACCGCGTTGCCGTCTGCGCCGTAAGCGACGGCGGTGAAGGTCAGCCCATTGTCGTCGCCGGTAGGGTTGACGTCGAGGGTGGCCTGGGCGCTCGCATCGGGCGCGCCGTCGTTGTGGTAGATGCCCCAGTCCGAGCCCAGGCGCGCCTGTGCGTCGCCTGGCGCGACCTGGTTCACGGTCTTCGCGTCCAGCGCATCGATGGCGTACTCGTTGACGGCGAGCCGCCCTTGAGGGCCGAAGTTGTCGTAGTTTCCGGGGTAGTTTTGGCGCAAGCCCATGGTCGTCTCTCCTAGTCGTTTTGACAGCGGAAGCTCAGATCAGCTTGCCCGCACTACGAAACCACGAAGTCGGCATTGGCGGTGAAGGTGTGGATTGTGTAGCCGCCGCTGGTGGTTATCGCGCCGCCCGTGGCCGAGATCGCGCCGGTGAGGTATCGAATGATGACGACGCCAGAGCCGCCAGCGGTGGCCCCGCTGCCTGCGCCCGATCCGCCCCCGCCTCCACCACGATTGGCGGTTGCCGCTGTGGCGGGAGTTGAGGTTGAGCCCGTCCCCCCGGAGCCAGCACCCGCACCGCCTGTGCCGAAACGATCAGCGGTGTAGGCACCCGCGCCGCCGCCCGAGCCGTAAGTGACCGAGGCTCCCGATATGGAGGAGGCCACGCCGGGGCCGCCGTGTCCTCGGTTCGCGCCGCCGCCGTCCGATCCGACACCGCCAGCCCCGCCACCGCCACCACCAGAGGCGTTGGAGTTAGACGCGGAGGCCCCGCCCCCTCTGTACCCGGCGGTGGCCGTGCCGTAGCCGGTCGATCCGCCGCCGTCCTGCGCGCCGCCGCCCGATGCGCCGTTGCTGCCTGGGCCGTCTGAGTAGCCGCCCGAGCCCGCGCCCCCGCCCCCGCCCACAGCGGTGTAGCCAAGGCCGGTGGTGCTTGCGCCGTTGGCTCCGTTGGCGGACGAGACTGTTGCGCCGCCCGCGCCGACGACGATGGGATAGGTCCCTGCGGCGATAACTACGCCGCTTTCGGACCTAACCTCGCCCCCGCCCCCGCCGCCAGCACTGTAGCCTTGGCCGCCAGCACCCCCGCCGCCCACCAGCAAAATGTCGAGCAGCATCGGCAAGGCGCTGCTACGCCTCGCCCCTACCATCCGCCCTGGTTGAACCAGCATTAGGCCACCGGGGTGATGAACAGCGCCCCGTCCTCAGTGTCGCGGATGGCGGCGATCTTGTGGCCCGAGGTGATCTGGATGTACTCGGTCTGCCCCGCCGCCATCGGGAAGCCCGCGTTCCCCGCCGCTGTCGCCGTGGGTTCGGCGGCCGAGTACACGAACATCGCCTTGGTGGCGTAGAGACGCACCTCCGTCGCCGTGATCGCGGACGACTGCGCCGAAGTGCTCGTCACCGTGACCTTCTGGCCGTTGGTGTAGTCCAGGGCGCGGGTGGTCTGTCCTTTAGCGGGTACGTCCTGGTCGGACGCCCAGGTGACGGCCAGCGACGCGGCCTTGGTCTTCTGCCCCAGGCTGGCCGGGACCAGCGCGATCAGGCTGGTGAGCCGCTGAGCGATCCGCTGAAGCCGACCGTTCAGACCGCTGTCGGCCGTGTCGCCCGCCGGTGCGGTTTCATCCACCGCGCCGATGGCGGCGCTGGCTCCGATGCCGACCTCGCCGTTCCACGGGGTCATCAGCCCGTCTTCGTCCCTAACGAACAGCTCCATGGTCGTCTCCTAGTAGCCTTGCGGCGCGGGCGAGCTGTAGCCGCTGAATTGGTTGAGGATGTCGGCCCCGGCGTTGCTCGCTCCGCCTTGGGTGGCCACGCCGCCCGCCTTGTTCAGCGCCTCGGCACCAGCCTGGGCTTGGGCCAGGGCAGCGGCCTGGGCCTGCTCGTCGGCCCGCCGCTTGCGCACCAAGGCGACCTTGTCGCCCGCGACCAGCAGTTCGGGCGGCACGCCCAGCATGTCGCTGTACTGCTCGGCCCAAGCGTCGGCGTCGAACTTGTCCAGCACCTCCGGCTCGATGCCCGCCACCACGCCCAGGCTGCCGACGTAGCGGTCGATGCTGTTGGTGGCCACCGCGCGCTGAGCCTGGGCCAGCATGGAGACGAACTCGACGTTCAGGTCCATGCCCTCCAGCTCCGGCGGGGGCGGGGGCAGGATGCCCGCCGTCACCATGCGGACGAAGGTGTTCTCGATCAGTGGGTCGAGCAGCTCGTTGTGCAGCCGCTCCAGCACCGGGCCCAGCATGAGGAGCTTCTCCTCGTGCCGCTCGGCCACCTCGGTGGCGGTCATGCGCAGGTTGTTGGCGCTGGTGGCCAGCATCAGGAACAGGTCGGCGTAGAACGTCGAGCGGATGCGCTCGCGCACGTCCTGAATGTCGGCCAGCAGGTGGTCGAGGTTGAGGTTGACGTCGAACAGGTTGCGCACACCACCACCGGTGGTCTCGTCCATGTAGGTGACGCCGCCAGGGAGGGTGTCGGCCTCCTGCCCCTTCATGTGAGTGGGCAGGCGGTAGGGCGGCTTCGACATGTAGTCGATGCCCTGGGCCTTGCGCAGCTGCTCGTGCTGCAGCTGGCGGATGTCGCCGAGCGCGTCCATGCCGGGGGAGTGGCCGTAGATATCCTGGCCAGCCAAGTCCCACCTGGGGGCGAGGCCTGGGAAGTCCTTGTAGCCGCTCTCGCGGAGGTACTTGTCGCGCGGCCCTTCCTGCTCGAAGTAGCACGACCTCCAGGCCATGTTCGGCGCGTCGAGCTTCGACGGATCGCGGTCGGCCCGAGGCTCCACGGCGTGGACCAGGGTGACCCACTCGTCGAGGCTGCCCTGGTCGTACAGCGACCGTGTGCGGTTGCTCAGGTTCTTGAGGCCGAACTCCTTGACCACCGCGCCGACGGGCTTCTGGAACTCGCGATAGGCGGTGTCCACTCTGCCGTAGGCGTCGCAAGCCAGGGCGTACTCGCCAGCGGTCATCACCGTGTGGTGGATGACATTTTCGAAGTGCGGTTGGGTGATGATCAGGTGTGTGCCGAAGCAGCCCAGTTCCTTGTAGCAGGACTGCAGCGCGTTATAGGTGTTCGACGTGGCGAAGATGCGCAACATCATGCGCGTTACCTGGGCCAGCCACACCTGCACTGGGCCGTGCTTCAGCAGGTCTTGGTCGGCGATGGACAGTCGGAACCACGGACGGGCCGGACTGGTCATGCCCGCCATCATCCCGGCGACCAGCGTGCGCAGGGCCTTGGTCGCGGTGCTGTCGTAGATGTGGTTCTGCCGCTTGTCGCCCTTGTTGCGATCCGTCACCAGGAAGCGCGAGTTGCGCGGCAGGATGCTGGTCGACAGGTCTTTCCAGTGGCTGTCCCACGACGCGCGCTCGCGCCACAGCGCGCCCTTGCGTGTGTAGAGCTTGTCCTTGGTCCGGTCGGCGGCTTCCGCCATCTAGGCCCCCAACAGGGTGGCGCGGCCGAGCGGGAGTGCGGACGTGCCTATGCCGCCAGGGCCGGACTGCGCGGTGCTGCTCTGCCCCTTGGACATGCGCAGCTTGTTCTGACGATACAGCTCGCCGAGGTTGGCCTTGCGCGGCTTCTGACCAGTATTGCGCTTGGCCGCCTCCAGGTCGGCTTTCGCCGCTGCCTGCTGCTCCCTGATCTGGGTCAGCATGCTGGTGACCAGCTCTCCCGACTTGTCCGCCGCCCCCTGGCTGTCGGCCAAGGTCGCGGTGAACGTGTCGGTCATGGTCTGCAGCGCGGTCTGGTTCTGCGATTGGATGCCCGCGATCAGCTCTTGATTGCGCGCCTCCTGATCGGCCAGGGCCTTGTCGATTGCGGACTGCTGATCGGCGATCAGCTTGTCGGTCTGCGACGCGGCCTCTTCCGTGGCCTTTGACGACGTGTCGCGCGCCTCCGCCAGCAGCGCGGCATTGCCAGCGGCGTTCTGGGCCGCCGCTGCCCGGCTTTTCTTGCCGCCGACGCACATTGCGCGAAACCTACCTCATGTTGGAGTAGGGGTCATATTCACCGCGCTTGGTCCGATTATGCGCACCGGGCAGGTTGGCTACCTTCGGCGTGTCGATCTGCGCGAGGATCAGCGCGCTCGCCCGGTCGGGGCTGCGGCCGATGCGGTCGATGATCTCGTCGCGCCCCTCCACCTTGATGATCGGGCCCCGCAGTTCCCAGCGTGGCGCGGTCAGATCGGCCCGCAGCCGCTTGTCGGGCGGCAGCGCTACGCCCTGGTTGTTATCGGGGTCCAGCGCCTCGCGCATGTCCCACCACAGCTGGCTCCGCAAGTTGGCGAACCGCAGCTTGCCCGACCGGTCGGTGGACAGGCTCTTCTCGGCCACGTTCACGCCGACGGTCTGGTGGCCGACGTTCAGGATGTCGTAGGGGCTCGCGCCCACGCCGATGACGTCGATGTGGATCACGGCGCGGTCACGCAGCCGCGCCACCACCAAGCCCGCCACGGCGTGCCCGTCAGGCGTCTCCTTGCCGGGGTGGGCGTCCAACTCGTCGTACCAGTTGCCGTACCGAGGGGCGAGGGTGGTCTCGTCGCCTCCGCCTCTGGCCACGTCCACGCCCAGGCTGTCCATGGGCGGCTTCACGCCGTTGAACGCGAGCCGCTGCTCCTCCCAACGCGCCATGGCCGCATCCACCCAGGCCGTGGGGATGACCTGCCAGATGTCGTCCTGCACACCGGCCATGAAGTCGCCGTTGAGCATCTGGCTGCGCAGCGGCTCGGGCAGGGCCTGCAGCTGGCTGACGTACTCGGTATCCATGAGGAACCTGTTGTCCGTGACCTTGGAGGGGATGAACGTGCGGCTCTTGGGCCTGATGACCAGCACCTGCCGCTCGCGCCGGAAGTCCTTCGGGTCGAAGTCGTAATTGCGGGTGCCGTCGTCGTTGAAGATGAAGCGGCGCGCGTCGGGCACCTCAATGTCCTTGCCCTTGAGCGTGGCGAACCACCGCAGCTCACCCGGCTTGGCGGGGTTTGGGTGTTTGGGGTCCAGCCACGGGGCGAAGAAGTCGATGATCCACCGGCCCTCGGCGCTGGTCGGCGGGTTGAAGGTCAGCAGAGCCTGACAGCGCTGGCCCTTGTGTGTCGTGCGCAGCCAGCCGAGCAGGAAGCGCACCTGGGCCTCTAGGAAGTTGGCCGCCTCGTCGAACACCTTCAGGTCGTGAGGCCTGCCCTGCCAGCCTCTCTCGTCGCCCAGGTTGGGCAGGGAGCCGAACTCGATCTGCTGCTTGACGCCGTCGGGCCTGACACGCCGCCACACGCGCTTCTGGCCGTTGAAGCCGTCCTTGGAGCCGATCAGCTCCTCGAAGCGGTCTTCGATGCCCTGCATCTCGGTGCCGACGCGGCGGAATACAGCGGCGCGCCGGTGGCAGCGCAGGGCCTTGCCGCAGGCCAGATCGGTCTTGCCGCCACCAGCGGCCCCGCCGAAGCCGATGATGTCGGCCTCGCTCTCGAAGGCCATGGTCTGGGGGCCCTCCTGGGGCACCCACGGTATCCTGCGCTTCAGCTCCAGGCCGACGAGGTATAGCCGCTCCAGCGCGCTCCTGGTGATGCGCATGGCTACGCCAGGTCCGAGACGAACTCTTCGCCCTCGTCCATCTCCAGGTCGTCGTCGCCGGGGATGGTGAGCGTGCCGGAGTTGACCAGCTCCTGCACGGCGGCCAGCAGCTCGTCGTCGGTCATGTCGCGGATGCGCACGTCGATGGAGCCTGAGTGGTTCAGGTCCAGCTTGTCGCCGTAGACCTTGGGCTTCAGCTTCCCGGCCATCCACCGGCGTTGGTCAATCTGCAGGCGGCGATGGCCGAGCATGTCCTCCTCGACCTCCTCCACGTCGCCGTTGGGCTTTACCGTGCGGCGCACGCCCCGCTGCTGAGTGTCCGCGATCTCCAGGGCCTGATACGCCAGGGTCTCGGCTTGAACCTCTCGGGCGCGCACGTACTGCTCAACAAATCCTGGGGTGGTATCGAGCCACTTGAAGACCGTCGGCATGGTTGGGAAGTCAGGCTCTGAGCAAATCGCCCTCAGGCTCTCGCCCGACGCAATGCGCTCGCAGATTATGTCGCCTAGGAACTGGGTGTACGGAAAGGGTGCTGGCATGGTGCGCGCAATTTACTGCGCGCTCAGCGGATTATGCGCACCGCGCAAAAAGAACGCCCCCAGCACTGGGCTGGGGGCGTTGGTGCAAAACCACCAAGTTCAGGGGGAACTCGCGGACCCTAGCCGATAGCGGCGCAGACCGCAATACTGACAACCAGGATCGCGATGACGAGCAGGACGTAGTACCAGCTCTCGGCCCCTTGGTCCTGGCTGCTGATCCGCTGCCGCCTCAGACCGATGCCGGAGCTGCCGTAGGGCTGTCCTCCCTGCCGCTGGGCTTGGCCCCGCGCGTGTTGCGCGGTGCCGTCGAAGTCGTTGTTCATGGTCTCAGTCTCCGATGCGTAGAGCCCCGTGCTGGGGTCTACTGGGGTCAGGTCGCCCTCCTGGGCGCGTCGAGCTGCGCGGCTGAAGTTCTCAGCCTCTCGCAGGTAGGCGACCCGAGCGGCGCTGCCCTCGGGGTGCTTGATGGCCAGCTGCCGTTTGGCGTCGGCCTTGGCCATGCGGGTCCGGCACAGGGTGGCTGCGACGTGGCTCATGTGCTGGTCTCCTAGACGTGGTTGATGCACTCGGGCCCGAAGCCCGATGCGATGGAGCTGGGCACGGTGAGCTTGCGCCCGCACCGGCCGCAGCGCCCCTCGTGCCAGACCTGCAGCCCCTCGGGCACGCGGCCCACGTTGAGGTGCTGCCAGCTCCAGGCGAAGGCCTTGGCGCTAGGCGCGCCCAGGCCGATCCGCGACTTGCGCCCGTGCACGAACCGCCCGTCGGGGAAGATCGTGCCCAGGAACTGGTAGTCCGCCTCGTTGTCCGATCCGGTGAGAACCTTGACGAAGCGCGGAGCATCATTGCTGTGGTCGATCACCAGCCCGCCATTCTCGGTGGGCTTGGTGGGGGCCTTGACCGCGTACGTGAACCGCGCCCCGGTCCTCTCACTGGCCAGGGTCACGGTCGCGTTGCCGCCGAGGATGAAGGTGCGGGCGTCGAGCCCGTTCTCAATGCGACCGCTCACGAGATCACCCCGTCGGCCAGGAGCTGTTGGGCGGTGCGGCCGAAGAAGCCTTGCAGCTGGTAGGCCAGGCCGGTGTCGTGCAGATGCTGCCAGGCCTCGATCACCTCGGCCTCATCATCCGCTTCCTCGAAGCCCTCGGCGAGGGCGACTGCGCGATAGTTGTCCATGCTGGTCTCTCCACGGGGGTTTGTCCCCCAACCTGCTCTGCCTAGATGACAACCGGTTGCTTGTCAACGGTCGAGGTGCCAGTGCTCCCTGGACATCGCGCCGACCCGACGCCGGTAGGTGACGATGTCGTGGATCGTGCTCTTGCTCGCCCCGTACAGCGCCATCAGGCTGGGGTAGTCCACCTTCATCGGGACGCGCTCGCGCGCCTCCCACAGGTCCCTGATCTCCTCGACCTCCTGATCGCTGAGCTTCGCCCGGCCGTGCTCCTCCCCCACGCGCCAACGCCCCTTGTGGGGTGGCGTCAGGCTGGTTGTCGAAAGCAGATCGCGTCTCATAGCTACTCCACCGTCAGTGTAACAGCGTAACAAGCGTAACCACCATATTGCCTACCTTACTAGGAGGGGGGTATTTCTATAATCTCTTTTCCCCTTATAGTTGGGGGTAGGTTGTTACTGTTGTTACCACGCTGAAAATGTTGAAGAAAAGGTTGTTATTTTATGTCGTTACAGGTTGTTACTTGCGTCACTCCACCTGCGCGCGGGCCGCCCGCCCACCCTGCGCAGGGCATTATCCAACCCGAGACCACGCAAAATTCTGCTAACTCGCATTTCTTCGCGCCTTCCCACCCGCTCAGGGTTCATGCCCACCGCGAACTGCAGACACTCCGAAGACGTAAATCCTCGCGTCCTGGGCGTTGAGCCGTCCAGATCGGCCCTGTCGACCCACTCCGCCACCGTGTCGTCCCACACGTCGCCGACCTTGAACGCTGCGTGCTCGCCACGCGCCAGCCGCTCCGCCGCCGCCCACTCCACGCCGCCAGCCCGCCAGCGCACCAGGGCCTCGGCCCACAGCTGGTCGCGGTCGCGCTCGATCCCCTCGACGTCGACGTGCGCGTCATCGGGCAGCCCCACCGGCAGCCAGCGTCGCTCGCCCTCGTCGTCGGCCAGGAACTGCTTGGGGTTGATCGTGCCCCACATCAGGCAGCGACGCGGGAAGGTGATGGCGTACTCCAGGTACTTGGGTGTCCACTTCTCGTGCCGCTTGGTCACCCAGGCCCTGATGCTCTCCGCGTCGCGCGAGTTCAGACCCTTCAGCTCGGCCAACTCGCCGACCAGCAGGCCGCGCATCAGCCGCGACAAGTCGTCGTCCTTGTCGTCCAGCTTCAGCTCCGCGAAGAACGCCTCCGAGGGCGCGATGGCCGCCACGCCCGAGGACTTGCGCTGGCCCTGCCTGCCCTGCAG
>Ga0075472_10000256_pt1 | contig 21405 bp, 19 predicted proteins | sample DEB19_08_DNA_3_FD_77014 | JGI IMG/M metagenome (GOLD analysis project Ga0075472, IMG submission 77014) | Aqueous microbial communities from the Delaware River and Bay under freshwater to marine salinity gradient to study organic matter... | ecosystem: Environmental > Aquatic > Marine > Coastal ...
CTGGTAGGGAATCAGACCGCCAATGAACAGGCCTACGATCACCATCGGATCGATCAGGTCAAAACTGATGGCTTTGCCGTAACCCTCGAGCTTGTGGGTGTAGTCAGCAACAAGCACCAGGGCGGCCAAGCCGGCCGAGCCGATGGCATAGCCCTCGGTGACTGCGTTGGTGGTGTTGCCCACTGCGTCCAGCGGGTCGGTGATGTCGCGCACCGAAGCCGGCAGCTCCGACATCTCGGCAATGCCACCGGCGTTGTCGGTGATCGGGCCATAGGCGTCAAGTGCCACGATGATCCCGGCCATCGAAAGCATGGACATGGCTGCAATGGCAATGCCGTACAGGCCGGCCATTTTGAAGGCCACCCAAATCGCCAGGCAGACAAAAATCACCGGCCAGGCCGTTGAGCGCATGGAAACGCCAAGACCAGCAATGATATTGGTGCCGTGGCCGGTGGTGGAGGCCTGGGCAATATGGCGCACCGGGCTGTACTGGGTGCCAGTGTAGAACTCGGTAATCCAGACCAGCGCAGCCGTCAGCACGAGGCCCACCACCGTCGTGCCAAACAGGCGCATCTGGCTGCCGGTGGCCGTAATGGCGTTATCGGGAATCAGCCACTGGGTCACGAAGAAAAATGCAACCAACGACAGGGCGCCGGCAACGGCCAGGCCTTTGTAGAGGGCTGGCATCACGTTCTTCATGCCGGGCTGAGCCTTGACAAAGAAGCAGCCAATGATAGAGGCAACAATGGAAACCGCGCCCAGGGCCAGGGGGTAGAGCACGGCGTTGGTGGCAGCGCTGGTCAACAGCAGGGCGCCCAAAACCATGGTGGCAATCAAGGTCACTGCATAGGTCTCAAACAGGTCGGCTGCCATACCGGCACAGTCGCCGACGTTGTCGCCGACATTGTCGGCAATCACGGCCGGGTTGCGAGGGTCATCTTCAGGAATGCCGGCCTCAACCTTGCCCACCAGGTCGGCGCCCACATCGGCGCCCTTGGTGAAGATGCCGCCGCCCAATCTGGCAAAGATCGAGATCAGGGAAGAGCCAAAGGCAAAACCGATCAGGGGGTTGAGCACCTTGGCCAGGCTCTTGTCAGGTGTCACATTGCCGTTGCCCATCAGGAACCAGGCAAACACAGTGACCCCCAGCAGACCCAGGCCCACCACCAGCATGCCGGTGATGGCGCCGCCTCGAAAAGCCACGTCCAGCGCTGGCCCTATGCCACGGGTGGCTGCCTGGGCGGTACGCACATTGGCGCGAACCGACACATTCATGCCAATGAAGCCGCAGGCGCCGGAGAGCAGGGCGCCCACAACAAAGCCGGTAGCGGTTTGACCGTCTAGAAAGATGCCGATGAGAATGGCAAGAATCACACCGACAACGGCGATCGTCTTGTATTGCCGGGCCAGGTAAGCAGCTGCGCCTGTTTGGATCGCAGCAGCAATCTCCTGCATACGCGGGTTGCCGGCATCCTGGGCCAGAATCCAGCCCCGGGCCCAGAAACCGTAAACCACGGCGATGAGTCCACACACAAGCGCCAGTATCAGCGCCGAGTTGCCTGTCATATCAATTTCTCCAAGTGTTGTTTCGCGTCAAAGGTGGCAGCGCAATGGGGCGAAGCCACCGCAGCGTTGCTTCCTCGTCAACACGGGCTCAGAGCCGACTGACGATTGGCCAACCCGGGGAATGTAGCCTCAAATCCGGGTTTGTTCGATGGCAAGGCTGTAAAATTAGGGTTTTCCCCAATCCCCTTTCTTTCCCTTCCATTCATTTCCCTTCGAAGAAATTTCTATGTCGCTGGACAACGTAACCCCAGGCAAGCAAGTGCCCGATGCATTCAACGTGATTATTGAAATTCCCATGAATGCTGACCCGATCAAATATGAGGTTGACAAGGAATCGGGTGCCATTTTTGTGGATCGCTTCATGGGAACGGCCATGCACTACCCCACCAATTACGGGTATGTTCCCAAAACAATTGCTGGCGATGGTGACCCGGTGGATGTTCTGGTGATCACGCCCTTTCCCCTGATTCCCGGGGTGGTGGTGCCCTGTCGACCCATTGGCATCCTGAAAATGGAGGATGAATCGGGGGTGGACGGCAAGGTGCTTGCTGTTCCAATTGACAAGATCCTGCCGATCTACAGCCACTGGAAAAAGCCCGAGGACATCAACGCGTTGCGGCTCAAGACCATTGCCCATTTCTTTGAACACTACAAGGATCTGGAACCCGGAAAATGGGTCAAGATCCTTGGCTGGGAAGGTCTGGATGCTGCCAAGCAGGAAGTCCTTGAAGGTATCGCCAACTATGAGCGCGACATCGCCGCCAAGGCACCGGTTCTGTCGGCCTGAACTAACGGCCGATCAAGTACAGGGCATTGGCTCGCCCAGCTGAACTTCAGTCGCTGAACTGACCCGTTTCGGTGTCAGCCCTGGGTTTGCTTGAAGGGTTGGTGCAATTCCAGCTCTGCCATATAGTCTCCAACAGCTTCTTGTTCCTGGTTCAAAGCGCGGGCTACGGCTTGGGCAAAGCCGGCATGGACGATCCAGTGAGCGCTGCTGCTGCGTACCGGTAGCAAGGCGCGCGACAGTTTGTGCTCGCCTTGCGCGCCACCCTCAAAGCGCTCATAGCCGTGTTCGATGCACCACTCAATCGGCTGGTAGTAACACAGATCAAAGTGCAGGCAATCAACACGTTCCAGGGCGCCCCAATAGCGTCCATAGGCGATTTTTCGGGCCGGATCGATCGCGATCAGACTAGTTGCGATGGGGCGGCCGTCGCGCTCAGCCATGAACAGAAGCCAGGACTCCGGCAGGGCCTGAGCCATGTGCTGTAGAAAAAATGCCTTGCTGAGATACGGCGGATTGCCATGCTCGGCATAGGTTTGGCAGTAGCACTGGTAGAAAAATTCCCAGTCCGCCGTCGCAATTGCGCGCCCATATGAACATCGAATCTGAACGCCTGCCTCCCTAACCTTGCGCCGTTCTTGCCGGATTTTTTTTCGTTTCTCCTGGGTGAGTTGATTCAGGAAATGATCGAAGTCGCGGTAGCCGGGCAGGGCATTGGTCCAGTGAAACTGCACGGTGTGGCGCAGCATCAGCCCGGCGCGCTGACAGGCTTGCAGCTCATCATCACTTGCAAACAGCACATGCAATGAGGAGGCCTGCAACTGCTGGACGACCCGCAACAGTTCATCGACCAGCGCAGCGCGCCAGGGCTCTGAGCGGGCCAGCAGCCGGCTGCCGGTCACAGGCGTGAACGGAACTGCCACCACGCATTTGGGGTAATAGTCCAGGCCATGGCGCTTGTAGGCCGAGGCCCACGACCAGTCAAAGACATATTCGCCATAGGAATGGGTTTTCAGATAAACCGGGCAGGCCGCCTCCAGGATGTCATCGCACCAGAGGGTGATGAAGCAGGGGGCCCAGCCGGTCTGTGGATGGGCGCTGCCACTGTCATGCAGGGCCAGCAGATATTCGTGCCGCATGAAGGGGGTGGGCTGGGACTGAAGTTCCAGCAGTTCGTTCCAGGGCCCGGGCTCGATTTCAGACGGAGAACGCAACAGGCGGGTGACATAATTCGTCTGACCCCCTTCCTGCACCGATCTGTTTTTTTCTTCCATACATGTCACTCAGCATCTGCGTAGCACAACTTGATTTTGTCGTCGGTGACCTCGCCGGAAATGCCAAAAGAATCATTGAGGCGGCCCGTACCGCCCATGCGGCCGGGGCCCGATTGTTGCTCACGCCCGAATTATCCATTTGTGGCTATGCCGCAGAAGATCTGTTCCTTCGCCCGGTTTTTCTGGCGGCCTGTGATGATGCGCTCAAGACTGTGGCCCGGGAGCTGGCCGACCTCAAGGGCATGGCCGTGGTGGTCGGACATCCGGCAGCCAGCGGCGAGCGTCTGCGCTCACGCTCGGTCTCTGTGCCCAACAGTTTCAACGCGGCCACTGTGCTGTGCGAGGGCCAGATTGTCGCAACCTACGCCAAACGTGAATTGCCCAACTACCAGGTGTTTGACGAGCATCGCTACTTCAAGCCTGGGCAGGGGGTGTGCGTATTCGAGGCGGGCGAACCGCATGAGCGGGTGAAGGTGGGTCTGTTGATCTGTGAAGATGCCTGGTATGAGGCTCCGGCCCGAGAATCGCAGGCGGCCGGGGCCGAGTTGCTGGTGGTGCTCAATGCCTCACCATTTCATCTGGGCAAAGGCATGGAGCGTGAGCGCATGATGATCAGCCGGGTTCAGGCTTGTGGATTGCCCCTGATTTATGCCCACCTGGTGGGCGGTCAGGACGAAGTTGTATTTGAGGGCCATTCGTTTGCCTTGAATGCCGATGCGACCGTGGCAGCCAGAGCCCCCAGTTTTGTCGAGCACCTCTTTACTGTCGAGGCCAAGCCCAGCAACAAAGGGTGGGTGCTGAGCGGGCCGATTGAACCGGAACGCAGCGCCGATGCAGACCTGTGGGACGCGCTGGTGCTTGGGGTACGTGACTATGTCGGCAAAAACGGTTTTCCCGGTGCCATTCTCGGCCTCTCCGGGGGCATTGATTCGGCGCTGGTGTTGGCCATTGCGGTGGATGCGCTGGGCGCTGACCGGGTGCGCGCCGTCATGATGCCCTCGCCCTATACCGCCGACATCAGCTGGCTGGACGCCCGGGACATGGCGCATCGGCTTGGTGTGCGCTACGACGAGATTCAGATTGCCCCGGAATTCACCGCCTTCAAGCAATCCCTGGCCGAGGAATTCAGGGGTCTGCCCGAGGACGCGACGGAAGAAAATATCCAGGCCCGTATCCGTGGCACTCTGCTGATGGCGCTGTCCAACAAGAGCGGCCGCATTGTGCTGACCACGGGCAACAAGTCTGAAATGGCAACTGGTTATTGCACTCTTTACGGTGACATGGCCGGGGGCTTTGCGGTGATCAAGGATCTGGCCAAGACCACGGTGTTTCGCCTGGCCCGCTGGCGCAACAGGCATGACCCTTACGCAAGCGGCGCCAGCCCGATCCCGGAGCGCATCATGACCCGCCCTCCCAGTGCGGAACTGCGCCCCGACCAGACCGATCAGGACAATCTGCCACCCTATGACGTGCTCGACCCGATCCTCGAGCATTACATGGAGAACGACGAGAGCATTGATGAAATCGTTGCCCGTGGCTTTGACCGGGCCGATGTGGAAAAGGTCACCCGGCTCATCAAGATCAACGAATACAAGCGCCGCCAGGCGCCAGTCGGCATCCGGGTCACGCACCGGAGCTTTGGCAAGGATTGGCGTTATCCTATTACCAGCAAGTTCAGAGCCTGATAAAAGTTCGAGTTACCATTCAACCCAAATCCCTTGAATTGGAATTGCCATGAAACAGATCACCGCCATCATCAAACCCTTCAAGCTTGAGGAAGTGCGTGAGGCACTGGCTGAATGCGGGGTCACCGGCCTGACGGTCACTGAGGTCAAGGGTTTTGGGCGACAGAAGGGCCATACCGAGCTGTACCGCGGGGCGGAGTATGTGGTTGACTTTCTGCCCAAGGTCAAGGTGGAGGTCGTGGTCAAGTCTGACGACGTGGACCGGTGCGTTGATGCCATTGTGAAGGCTGCCCATACCGGCAAAATTGGCGATGGCAAGATTTTCATCACCAGCGTGGAGCGGGTGGTGCGCATCCGCACCGGTGAGCTTGACGAGACAGCGATCTGACTGGCCCGAGCAAAGCACCTGTCTTTTAGATCTGGTCGAGTCGCGGGGCGGTGGACAGGCCAGCGTCCTGAACCAGTTGGGGTAGCAGCTCACTGGCCTGGCTCCCGGTTCTGATCAGGTCCATCTGCCAGTCGTTGAGAAATGACTGGTCAACCATGGATCCCAGAAAACCCAGCAGGCTGTCATAGAAGCCGCTGGTGTTGAGCAGGCCAACCGGCTTGTTGTGATAGCTCAGTTGACGCCAGGTCCAGGCTTCAAAAAATTCCTCCATGGTGCCAATACCGCCGGGCAAGGCCACGAAGGCGTCTGCCCGATCGGCCATCATGCGTTTTCGTTCATGCATGTTGGCAACAATGTGCAGTTCGGTGCACTCGTTCATGGCCCATTCCTTTTCGACCAGAGCCGTGGGAATGACCCCCACCACCTGTCCCCCGGCCTTGAGCGTGGCCTGGGCCACGATGCCCATTAGGCCAGACTTGCCACCACCGTAAACCAGTTGGCCGCCATGCGCTCCGATCCAGCGACCAACCTCATCGGCAGCCTGCTCATACTCAGGGCGCTGCCCCATACGTGAGCCACAGTAGACACAGAGCGAAAAAGCCGGTTTCACGCAAGGAACCTGTTCAGAATTGCAGTCAACCAGAGACCGGTGCAAAACAGCAGGCTGAGCAGCACGGCGGCACTGCCCATGTCCTTGGCGCGTTTTGAAAGCGCATGCCACTCAGAGCTGACCCGGTCGGTTATGGATTCGATGCCGGTATTGAGCAGTTCCACAATCAGAACCAGCAGCACCGATCCTGACAACAGGGCTGTCTCGACCCAGTCCTGACCCACAAACAAGGACAGAGGTAGTAAAACCGATGCAGCCAACGCCTCTTGCCGAAAGGCCGGCTCCAACCAGCCTGCCTTGAGGCCTTGCACGGAGTAACCCAGCGCGTGCCAGATTCTGCGCAGGCCCCGTTGTTTGGTCGGGGGTGACTCAGCTTGGGGTGTGTGATCTGTCATAGGGCCATTGAAAAGGTGATTGTCGCCCATGTCGGGGCAGGAGTCTGGCAACTCCGCTGCGCTCAACTGCTTACAAGTCGGGTGCCGGCCAAGGCGTCGTGCCAGAACTGCTGCTGTGGATGGAATCGGCTGAGAATGGCCCAGACAGCAATCCAGCCAAGTACAACCACCAGCGTTTCAATGGCAGACGCCTTAAAAGGGGCGAGCGCGATCAGGGGCGGCAACAGCCAAACCCAGCTGAGCAGGTAACGCCAGAAGGCCCGGGCCTGGGAGACGGGTTGCCCCAGGCTATCAACCAGGCGTATGTGCCAGGTTTTCAGGGCCAGCGTCTGGCCGCGCGACCAGAACCAGGTGAAGTAAATGCCCAGCACAACGAACAAAAAGGCTTGCTGGGCAAAGCGGTTGTCCAGTGCGTGTCGGGTCTGGGTCAGCGTGCTGAACAGGTAGCCCGCAATGAAAACCACGCCAAACAAGAGCATGCCTTCATAGAGCCAGCAGGCCATCCGTCGCCACAGGCCTGGAGCCTGCAATGGAGTCGCAGATGCATTCACGGTTTGGAATTCTCTAGCCAAAGAGCACCCTCAGGCAAGGGTTCGAACGCGCCGATTCAGGGGTTGGCCGGTTTGGCCGAGGCATTTTCAGCGGGTTGACTTGCCGGCTGTGAATTGGCGGTCTCCGCGGGTTGAGAGGGTTCAGAAGGTCCGGTAGCAGCCGGTTTGCTGTTGACCGCCACGGATGTGTGAACCGGCAGCAGGGTTTTTCGTTGCAGCTTGGGCGTATCGGGTTTCTGGTTGGCGTCCTCGGTGTCTCGCATCGGCTTTGCGAGCAAGGCTGTGCTGGCGGCTTTGTCAGACCTGGTGTGCTTGACGATGGCAGCCCCGGCAGGCCGGGGCGCTTTTTTAACCAGTTCCTTGCGTTCCTGAGGGCTCAGTTGCAGGTAGGACTGCCACTTTTCTGACTTTTCTTCTGAGGTCAGGCCTTTGCTCTGCGCAAAATTGATCCGGGCTCGGTCACGCTGTTCCTGACTCAGTTTCATCCAGCCACGCATGCGGCTGTGCAGCAGTTCCTGTTCGGCGGCCGAGAGGTCCTGAAAGTTCTTGGACAAGGCCAGCCACTTGCGTTTGCGGTTGGCAGGCAGCGTATTCCAGGAAGTGGCAAGCGGGAGCAAGGCTGTTTGCTGATCTTTGCTGAGTTCATTCCAGGCAGGTCGGGTGACTGGTTTTTTGGCAGCCAGAGGCGGTTTTGAGCTTGTCGCTTCGGGGCCGCCTTGGGCCAGCGCGTTGGCGGCCAGGGCATTGGGCATCCATTGAACGGCACCAATTAATGAAAGAACCCAGAATAGGGTCGAAACCCAGGCTTTCCGGTTCAGGAGGGGTCGGCGCGGGCTTGATCGGGCAGGGCTGGGGCAGACTACCATTTTCATATTGTGAATTATTGGGCGGCGTCCCGAAGGCTGGCCTTGAGGAATTGGGCAAAGCCAGGGTCTGCGTAAGCGGCAGGGGGCAGGTCATCGGTCAGGATGGCGGCGTCAATATTGGCCAGTTCGTTGGCGCGGTCATCATTGATAAAGCTGTTGATGGCAATCAGGCCAGCCACCATCATCAGGAGCGGCATGAACGAGGCCAGCAATTGCCACAGCCCAAAGCCCCCACCAGACATGGTCAAGGTTGCCTGGCCGTTATGAACGGCAGCAGCGGCCGTCAGGGCGCTCGGTTGTCTGGCCAGAGCCATTTGCCGGGCCACTCGCAGGCGCTCGGTGATGTCATGAGGCAGGTCGCTGGCGGCTTCATTCAGGCGCGCCGCCACCGTGAGACCGAAACGGTCTTCCCTGGATGCCAATTGGTAGTGGTTCAAATTTTTCATAGTTCAATTCCCTTGGCTCTCAATGCTTTGCTCAGAGCCTGGACGGCCCGTGAGCAGTGCGTTTTGACGCTACCTTCGGAACAGCCCATGGCCGCGGCGGTTTCCGCCACGTCCAATTCCTCCCAGTAACGCAGCAGGAAGGCTTCCCGTTGACGTGCTGGCAGGGCCTGGATTTCCACCTCGATTTGGGCCAGGATCTGGGTCCTTTCAGTGCTCTTTTCGGCACTTTCCGTCTGCGGGTCATCATCCCCGGTCAGCAGGGTTTCCAGCAGGTCAAAGTCATTTGACTCGTCATCGGACTCAAAATCGCCCAGGTTGGTAAACAGGGCGCTGCGTGTTTTTCTGCGCCGAAACCAGTCCAGGGTGCAGTTCGACAGAATCCGCTGAAACAGCATCGGCAACTCTTGCACAGGCTTGTGACCGTAGTGCTCGGCCAGTTTCATCATGCTGTCCTGGACGATGTCCAACGCCGCATCGACATCCCGCACATGGTAGAGAGAGCGCTTGTAAGCCCTTTTTTCTACACTTTTGAGAAAGTCCGAGAGTTCGAGCTCGCTAGCCAATGGCAGTGTCCAGGAAGTGGTAGGTTCAGATCTGCCCAACGCCGTCCTGGCGTCTTCGGGCAGGGCATTGATTATGGCATCCACACCACGGGCCATACCGGGTGGATCGGGACGATGCCAAGTAGTGCGATAATGCGCGCTGCTCAATAAATGCAAACGGGTCTAGATCCGGCGCCACAAGAGCGGCGCCCATGGTTTTTGACCTTAAGTCCCGACGTGGTACCAAAAGTATTGACGAAGGGGCACCCAAGGTTTTTCGTCAGAGAAATTCACAAAGGTTCATCATGGAAATATCCAAATCTGAAGTTGTGTCGGCGGCTGCAGCCAGTTCGGGAGCTGATTCCGAGTTGCGTGGTGCCGAGATCATGGTCAAGGCCTTGCAGGAAGAGGGCGTCAAGTACGTTTGGGGTTATCCCGGCGGCGCGGTCCTGCACATTTACGACGCTCTCTACAAACAGGAGAGCATCCAGCACATCCTGGTGCGGCACGAACAGGCGGCTGTCCATGCCGCTGACGGTTATGCGCGGGCAACCGGCGATGTCGGTGTTGCGCTGGTGACCTCCGGCCCAGGCGTCACCAACGCTGTGACCGGCATTGCCACAGCCTACATGGACAGTATCCCGATGGTGATCATCACCGGTCAGGTGCCTACACCGGCCATCGGCCTGGATGCCTTCCAGGAGTGCGACACTGTGGGGATCACCCGGCCCATCGTGAAGCATAACTTCCTGATCAAGGATGTGGCTGAACTGGCCGACACCATGAAGAAGGCCTTTCACATTGCCAAAAGCGGTCGTCCCGGCCCGGTGGTGGTGGATATTCCCAAAGACGTCTCGTTCAAAAAGACGCCTTACAACGGCTACCCGCAGACAGTTGCAATGCGCTCCTACAACCCGGTGCGCAAGGGCCATTCCGGGCAGATTCGCAAGGCCCTGCAGTTGTTGCTGACGGCCAAGCGCCCGTACATCTACACCGGCGGCGGCGTTCTGATGAGCAACGCCTCGGCTGAGTTGCGTGAACTGGCCAACATGCTGGGCTTTCCGGTGACCAACACCCTGATGGGCCTGGGTGCCTATCCGGCCACCGACAAAAAATTCCTGGGCATGCTGGGCATGCACGGCACGTTGGAAGCCAACAATGCCATGCAGAACTGCGATGTTCTGCTGGCCGTGGGTGCCCGATTTGATGATCGGGTGATCGGAAACCCGAAGCACTTCGCCCAAAACGAACGCAAGATCATTCATATCGACATTGATCCCTCCAGCATTTCCAAGCGTGTCAAGGTGGACATCCCGATCGTGGGCGACGTCAAGGACGTGCTGGCTGAAATGATTGCCATGATCAAGGAGAGCCCGCTGCGCCCAGAAGCCAAAGACCTGGCCGGCTGGTGGGAGGCGATCGAAGTCTGGCGCAAACGTGATTGCCTGAAATACGACCGCGCCAACAAGGAAGTGATCAAGCCTCAATATGTGATCGAAACCCTCTGGAACATGACGCGCAATGACGATGTGTACATCACCTCCGACGTCGGTCAGCACCAGATGTGGGCGGCCCAGTATTTCAAGTTTGATGAACCCCGGCGTTGGCTCAATTCAGGCGGACTTGGCACCATGGGCGTTGGAATTCCCTATGCCATGGGCGTCAAGATGGCCAAGCCACAGAGCGATGTCTTCTGTGTCACCGGCGAGGGCTCGGTTCAGATGTGCATCCAGGAACTCTCCACCTGCCTGCAGTACAACACGCCGATCAAAGTGCTGTCCCTGAACAACCGCTATCTCGGCATGGTGCGCCAGTGGCAGGAGATTGAATACTCTGGCCGCTACAGCCACAGCTACATGGATGCCTTGCCCGATTTCGTGAAGCTGGCCGAGGCCTACGGCCATGTCGGTATTTTGATCGAGCGCCCACAGGATGTTGAACCTGCCCTGCGCGAGGCACGCAAGCTCAAAGACCGCACGGTTTTCCTGGACTTTCGCACTGACCCGACGGAGAACGTCTTCCCGATGGTGCAGGCCGGCAAGGGCATCACTGAGATGCTGTTGGGAAGCGAAGACCTTTAACCATCAAGACGAATCTATTGCTCACCAAGTGCGGCCATTACCCTGGTCGCATGAGGGTGGCGCGGCACACCGGCTGCGCGTTGGCGAAAAGAGGAATCACGACTATGAAACATATCATTGCAGTATTACTTGAAAACGAACCCGGCGCCTTATCGCGGGTCGTGGGTTTGTTCTCGGCCCGGGGCTACAACATCGAGTCCCTGACCGTGGCGCCCACCGAAGACCCCAGCCTCTCGCGCATGACCATCGAGACCACGGGTTCGGACGATGTGATTGAGCAGATCACTAAACATCTGAACCGGCTGATCGAGGTAGTCAAAGTCATTGACCTGACCGAAGGCGCCTACATCGAGCGCGAACTCATGATGGTCAAGGTGCGCGCGGTGGGCAAGGAGCGCGAAGAAATGAAAAGAATGTCTGACATCTTTCGCGGCCGCATCATCGATGTCACCGATAAAAGCTACACCATTGAATTGACCGGCGACCAGTCCAAGAACGATGCGTTTTTGCAGGCCATCGACCGGACTTCGATACTCGAGACCGTACGAACCGGCAGCAGCGGCATTGGCCGTGGCGAACGCATCCTGCGACTCTGATTACCCCTGAAAGTTTTATCCAAGGAGAAAGAAGTGAAAGTTTTCTACGACAAAGACTGTGACTTGAGCCTGATCAAAGGCAAAACCGTTGCCATCATTGGTTATGGTAGCCAGGGTCACGCCCATGCACAAAACCTCAATGACAGCGGCGTCAAGGTGGTGGTTGGCTTGCGCAAGGGCGGCGCCTCCTGGGACAAAGTGGGCAAAGCGGGTCTGACCGTCATGGAAGTCAACGACGCAGTCAAGATGGCCGATGTGGTGATGATTCTGCTGCCCGATGAGCAGATCGCCGAGGTGTACAGCAACAATGTGGCCCCCAACATCAGAAAGGGTGCCTCGCTGGCTTTCGCCCACGGCTTCAATGTGCACTACAACCAGGTGGTTCCCCGTGCCGACCTGGACGTCTGGATGGTGGCTCCCAAGGCGCCTGGCCATACCGTGCGTTCCACCTACGCCCAGGGTGGCGGCGTGCCGCACCTGGTGGCCGTTCACCAAGACAAGAGTGGCAAGGCCCGTGACCTGGCCCTGTCCTATGCCATGGCCAATGGTGGCGGCAAGGCCGGCATTATCGAGACCAACTTCAAGGAAGAGACCGAGACTGACCTCTTTGGCGAACAGGCCGTCCTGTGCGGTGGCGCTGTCGAGTTGATCAAGATGGGCTACGAAACCCTGGTTGAGGCTGGCTATGCGCCCGAGATGGCCTATTTCGAATGCCTGCACGAACTCAAGCTGATCGTTGACCTGATCTATGAGGGCGGCATCGCCAATATGAACTACTCGATTTCCAACAACGCCGAGTTTGGCGAGTATGTGACTGGTCCGGAAGTGATCAACGAGCAGTCCCGTGCCGCCATGCGTCATGCGCTCAAGCGTGTGCAGAACGGCGACTACGCCAAGATGTTCATTCAGGAAGGTCGCCTGAACTACCCCAGCATGACAGCACGCCGCCGCAATACGGCCGAGCATTCCATTGAAGTGGTGGGCGCACAGCTGCGCGCCATGATGCCCTGGATTGCCAAGAACAAGCTGGTTGACCAGACCCGCAACTGATCGCTTTGTCGCTCGCGACAAGGGCCACCTGGGTGGCCCTTGTTGTTTTTGGATTGGGTCAATTCACTTACACTTGCCGCATGAACAACGATTCGCCCCAGGCCTCTGATGTGGCCCCGGTGCTATTGCGCAAGCGCCGCAAGGGCATTTACATCCTGCCCAACCTGTTCACCCTGGCTGCCCTCTTTGGTGGCTTCTATGCCATTGTGATGGCCATGAACGGGCGCTTCGAGCATGCAGCCCTCGGTATCTTCGCAGCCATGGTGCTTGACAGCCTTGACGGCCGGGTGGCGCGCATGACCAACACCCAGAGTGCTTTTGGCGAGCAGATGGACTCGCTGTCCGATATGGTGTCTTTTGGGGCGGCGCCGGCCCTGATTGCCTACGAATGGTCCCTCAAGGGCCTGGGCCGTTGGGGCTGGATTGCTGCCTTCGTCTATTGCGCTTGCGCGGCCCTGCGCCTGGCCCGCTTCAATGTCAACACCACCGTGGTTGACAAACGGTACTTTCAGGGCTTGCCCTCACCGGCCGCGGCTGCTCTGGTGACCGGTTTCATCTGGGTCATGAACGAACTGGAGATTTCTGGCGCGGCAGTCGCCTGGCCCATGTCAGTGCTGGCGCTTTATGCCGGGCTCACCATGGTCAGCAATGTTCCCTTTTACAGCTTCAAAGACATTCACATGAAGAAGAGCGTCCCGTTTGTGGTGGTCGTGTTGATCGCGCTGGGTATCGCCGTCATCAATATCCATCCGCCGACCTTGCTGTTTGGGGTGTTTGTCATCTATGGCTTCAGCGGCTACGCCGTTTACATATGGCGCCGTTTCAAGGGACAACCCACCAGCGTCATCAGCACCTCGACCGATGAGCCCGAGGAAAAGGGATTGCACCGTTAGTTGGGGTCCCATCAAGCCCCGGCAGAATTTGTGTTACATTGAACCCATGAATATTTTGTTGCTAAAGCTACTTCTTCTGGCGCACCATCACGGGCGGAAGCAGTAGCGCACGCGACTAAATCCACAAAGGCCCGTCTGCACAAGCAACGGGCCTTTTGTTTTGGAACTCGGATCAAGGAGAAATGAAATGACTGATAAATTGATCATTTTTGATACCACCTTGCGCGATGGTGAGCAGTCGCCCGGCGCTTCCATGACCAAGGACGAAAAGCTGCGCATTGCCCGGCAACTTGAGCGCCTGCGGGTGGATGTGATCGAGGCGGGTTTTGCCGCCAGCTCAAATGGCGATTTTGAGGCGGTGCAGGCGATCGCCAACGCCATCAAGGATTCCACCATCTGCTCATTGTCACGCGCCAATGACCGTGATATCAGCCGCGCTGCTGAGGCGTTGCATGGCGCCAATAGCTCACGCATTCACACATTCATTGCCACCAGCCAGCTGCACATGGAGAAAAAGCTGCGCATGACGCCCGAGCAGGTGTTGGAGCAGGCCAAGCTGGCGGTTCGTTTTGCCCGCAACAAGGTGGCCGATGTCGAGTTCAGCCCCGAAGACGGCTACCGCAGTGAGATTGATTTCCTCTGCCGGGTGTTGGAGGCGGTGATCAAAGAGGGTGCCACCACCCTCAACATTCCCGATACCGTGGGCTATGCCGTGCCCGAGCTGTATGGCAACTTCATCAAAACCCTGCGTGAAAAAATCCCGAATTCTGACAAGGCCATCTGGTCTGTGCATTGTCACAATGACCTGGGCATGGCGGTGGCCAATTCGCTGGCGGGTGTAAAAATTGGTGGCGCACGGCAGGTTGAGTGCACCATCAACGGGTTGGGGGAAAGAGCTGGCAACTGCTCGCTGGAAGAGATCGTCATGGCTGTCAAAACCCGGCGTGACTATTTTGGTCTTGAGGTCGGCATCGACACCTCGCAAATTGTTCCGGCTAGCCGCATGGTGAGCCAGACCACTGGCTTTGTGGTGCAGCCCAACAAGGCGGTGGTGGGCGCCAATGCCTTTGCTCATGCCTCGGGTATCCACCAGGACGGGGTGCTCAAGGCGCGTGATACCTACGAAATCATGCGGGCCGAAGATGTGGGGTGGTCAGCCAACAAGATTGTTCTGGGCAAGCTTTCAGGGCGTAATGCCTTCAAGCAGCGCCTGCAGGATCTGGGCGTGGTGCTGGACAGCGAGACCGAGATCAACGCCGCCTTTACCCGCTTCAAGGAACTGGCTGATCGCAAGAGCGAAATCTTTGATGAGGATATCCTGGCTCTGGTCAGTGATGAGAGCGTGACCAGCGAAAAAGAGAAGTACGGCTTTGTCTCTCTCGCGCAGCACAGTGAGACCGGCGAGCGCCCCCATGCCTCGATTGTTTTCACGGTGGACGGCAACGAAGTGCACGGCGAGGCTGATGGCAACGGCCCGGTGGACGCCTCGTTGAAGGCAATTGAGACGCATGCCAAGAGCGGCGCTGAAATGGTGCTCTACTCGGTCAACGCCATCAGTGGCTCAACCGAAAGTCAGGGCGAGGTGACGGTGAGGTTGCAAAACAGTGGCCGGGTGGTCAATGGGGTGGGGGCTGATCCTGACATTGTCGTCGCCTCCGCCAAGGCCTACCTCAGCGCGCTGAACAAGCTGCACAGCAAGGCCGATCGGGTGGCTGCGCAGGGCTAAGCCTTGCCTTTAAGCTGGTCCAGTCCCTTGCTTAACTGTTGATTGGCTGATGTCTGGCAGTTGACCAACTGCTGCCGGACTATTGCTCAACTGTTGCGTAAGTGCCATAGGTGCGCCAGTTTCTTTAGAAATCAGCTGCAAACAATTGATTCTCAAGGGATTTTTACCTAAACTGGTCTGACCAATGGCTAGGAGTCTGCATGCCCGGTGTGTTCATCCCTGAAAAAGTCTTGTCAACGACTGCGTCAGTAGGCATGCGCTTTTTTTTCAAGCCCTCCAACATCAAACAATCCATTGGCTGCATCCTGATTTCACTGCTGGCGTTCACCCTCAGTGTTCCTGCCCAAGCTGCCGACAATTCCAGCAAACCTGCGAGCAAGCAATCGCAAAAAAAGGTCTCCAAAAAATCTCAAGTGGCCAACAAGGCCGGCAAGCGCAAGAAATCAACCGTGGTCACAAAAGCGGTGCCAGTGCCCAAATCCATGGGACACCTCGCTGGCCTGCACCGGGTGGATGACCCCCTGGATCTTGAATCCAGTGTCGCGTTGGTGGTCGATCAGGAAACGCAGGAAGTACTCCTCAGCAAAAATGACCAGGCGGTGCTACCGATTGCCTCGCTCACCAAGTTGATGACCGGTCTGATCATCAGCGAAGCGCACCTGCCGATGGATGAAGTAATCACCATTACGGCCGACGACATCGACACAGAAAAAGGCAGCCGCTCACGCCTGTATGTTGGTGCCAAACTGACTCGTGGGGAGTTGCTTCATCTGGCGCTGATGTCCAGTGAAAACCGGGCTGCCCACGCCCTGGGGCGTACCTACCCAGGGGGCATGGGCGAATTTGTCAGCCAGATGAACGCCAAGACAACCCTGCTGGGTATGCATGACACGGTCTATGTTGAGCCAACCGGCCTGTCCAGTAAGAACCGCTCCAGCGCCCGAGACCTGGCCCAGCTGGTTAACGTGGCCTCTACCGACAACATTCTGCGAGAGCTGTCCACCTCGCAAGCCCACCAGATCGCCTTGGGGCGCAAGGTCCTGCAGTTCAACAACACCAATCGTCTGGTGAACAGCCCCAACTGGGATATCGGTCTGCAGAAGACCGGCTACATATCCGAAGCGGGCCGCTGCCTTGTGATGCAGGCGCGTGTTGCCGGTCGCAAGTTGATCATGGTGTTTCTGGATTCAAGCGGCAAGCTGGCCAGAACCGCCGACGCTGAGCGTGTCCGCCGCTGGCTTGAAAACCGCTTTCGCACGGCTCACCTCGGCAGGCCGGTAGAACGGGTTGAACTGGTTGGACCGGTCTGAGTCAGGCTTAGTCAATTTCCGCCCATTTCAGTCAATCCCAGACTGCCTAATCAGAGCTGAGTTGACCTGAACCTATCCCGCTCAAAGGGATGCATCCCCACCTGATTCAAGCCTTAGCGCAGTAGCGCTGAAATTCCCGGTTGAGAGGGCGCTTATCTTGGCCCGGCTGACTTGTAGCCCAATCCTTTGGAAATCTCTTCGGCTACCGCCTGCAGCTTGCCTGACCACGCTTCGTCCAGGCGGCTGGAGGGCGCGGAAATCGACAGGCCGGCCACCAGCTTGCCCTGATCATCCGAGATGCCAGCGGCCATGCAGCGAACCCCGAGTTCGAGTTCTTCATCGTCCCGGGCCAGCCCAGTCTGACGAACCTGGCCGATTTCTTTTTCAAGCGCAGCCAACTGGGTGATACTGTTTTTGGTTTGGCCGGTCAGGCCGGTTCGGCTGGCATAGGCGCGCACCTGCTGCGGATCATCAGCGGCCAGAAACAATTTGCCAACCGAAGTCAGGTGCAGCGGGGCACGCTCGCCAATGGCACGCACCACCTGCATGCCAGAGCGCTCGCTGTAGGCGCGTTCGATGTAGATGATCTCATCCCCCTGCCTGATGCTCAGACTGACCGGCTGCTGGATCTGCTTGTGCAACTCGCGCATGGGCTCCAAGGCCGCATCACGTACATTCAGGCGCGACTTGACCAGGTTGCCCAGCTCAAGCAGGCGCATTCCCAGTCGGTAGGTGCCAGCTGCGGGCCTCTCGATAAAGCGGCCGGTGGCCAGGTCATTCAGGATGCGGTGCGCGGTGGAGGGATGAAGTCCGGTGCGCTCGCTGATTTCCTTGAGCGAAACCGGCTCCTCGCGGGCTGCCAGCACATCCATCAGGGTGAACATGCGCTCAATGACCTGAACGGTGGGGGTTTGGGTGCTGGCGTTCTTGGAGGTACTCATGGTGGCGGGCCGCTGGTAATTTTACCAGGTGAAATTTTAGCCGCTCACCCATTGGCCATCGACCAGGATTTCATGGGGCAGAAACTTGGACTTGTAATTCATCTTGTTGCTCTGCGAAATCCAGTAGCCCAGATAAACGTAGGGCAGCGATAACTGGCGGGCCTGCTCGATCTGCCACAGAATGCCGTAGGTGCCCAGGTTGGCGCGTGGGTCGGGCTCGTAAAAGGTGTAAACCGCGGAGATACCGTCTTCCAGCACATCCAGAATCGCGACCATCTTCAGTCGCCCAGAGTCAGTCAGGTCTGCACTCTTGACGGTAGAAACTTGATCAGCTGGGTCAGCCTTTCCGGCCAAGACGGCTGAGTCATGCGGTTCACGAAACTCAACCAGCCGCGAGTTGACGCGGCTTTGCAGCAGGAACTGGGCGTACTGATCAACACTGTCCTGATCCATCCCGCCGCCGCTATGGCGCCCGTTCTGATAACGCAGGTAAAGCTGGTAGTGCTCGGGCAGGTAGCACAGCTTGAGGACACGGGTTTGCATCTGCGCATGCTGCTGCCAGGCGCGGCGCTGGCTGCGGCTGGGCTTGAAGTCATCCACCCGAACCCGCAAGGGAACGCAAGCCTGGCAGTTGTCGCAGTGCGGGCGGTAAGTGAACATTCCGCTACGCCGAAAACCCTGGGTCACCAGGTTGGAGTAGGTGGCGTTGTTGATCAGCTGGCTGGGGGTGGCCACCTGCGAGCGAGCCTGGCGTTGCCCCAGATAGCTGCAGGGGTAGGGCGCGGTCGCATAGAACTGCAAAGTCTGTAGCGGCAGGTCCTTGAGATGCGTCACTGGTGGCGGGCGGCGGGTAGTAAGTTGCGCCAGTATAGAGGGTCAAAATGCCATTTCGGGCCGGGCAAGTCGCATGCCTGCCTGATATGTTGCACAAAGTCATCCCGGGTAATCTCGCCCGCACCTAGCGATGCCAGGTGGCTGGTGTTTTGCTGGCAGTCGATCATCGCAATCTGATGGGCGTGGCAAAACGCCACCAGCGCCGCCAGAGCAATTTTGGAGGCATTGCTGACATCCGAGAACATCGATTCGCCAAACACGGCCTGCCCCAGCGAAACGCAATAAAGGCCACCTACCAATTTGCCGTCCATCCAGGTTTCCACGCTGTGCGCCGTGCCTTCGCGGTGCAGCTGCTGGTAGGCGCGCACCATGTCGTGCACGATCCAGGTGCCGCGCTGGCCCGCCCGGGGGGTGTGGGCGCAAGCCTCGATCACCTGGTCAAAGTCGGTGTCGATCCGGATTTCGGCGTTGGGGGTTTGAAGAAACCTCTCCAGCGTCTTGCGCAGTGAGCGGTGCAACCTGAACTGGCCCACCTGCAGCACCATGCGGGGGTGGGTGCTCCACCACATGATGGGCTCGCCCTCACTGAACCAGGGAAAAATGCCTCGCGAGTAAGCCCTCTTCAGGGTTGTTGTGTCCAGCGCACCGCCCGCAGCCAGCAGGCCGGGGGCGGGCGTGTCTGATCCCCAGGCCTGACTGACATCTGGAAAATCCTGGCCCGGCTCAAGCCACGGTAAAGAAAACTTTGGAGTCTGCATACATTGGTTGGCGCGGGTCAAAAACCACGCCCATAGCCGGTAGAATAGCTGCTGTCGGGGCGTAGCGCAGTCTGGTAGCGCATCTGCTTTGGGAGCAGAGGGTCGTACGTTCGAATCGTATCGCCCCGACCACATCACACCGCAGTCCGACTTCTGCCCGTAGCTCAGTTGGATAGAGCATCAGCCTTCTAAGCTGAGGGTCGGGGGTTCGATTCCCTCCGGGCAGGCCAAATCTTCGGCTTTATCTGCTTTTCACCGCAAGCATTCGCTGAGTCGATCCAACTGATATCTCGTTACAGACCTGACTGTGTGTCAACACTGTGACATTGATCAATTAACAAACTATTCACAGTTGATCACAAATCAACCGCACTTTTCTTTCGCGGGCTGCCTAACCTATCTCCTGACACGTTCTTCAGGAAAGCAGATTGGTCGGGACTGTCTGGGGGCAAACTCAAGCTAGTACCAAAGTACACCTGTACTTCAGTCCAATAGGCAAACGCTGCCGACATGCTTAACCTGAGGGCATTGAATTACCTCTCAGGAGAGCACCATGGCCAAATTCGCTACTGTCACCAGCCTCACCGGTAAGGCTTTTGCCATCGGTAAAGACGGCACGGTTCGAGAGCTCAAGGTGGGCGACGAAATCGAAAAAGACGAAATCGTCCAGACCGCAGCGGGCGGACAGGTTGTTTTGCTGATGATTGACGGGCAGTCTTTTGCCATAGCCCCGGAGCAAAACGTCAAGATCGATGAAAGCGTGGCCCAGGAGCAAACGGAACAACGTCCCACCGCTGCAGATGCGGCTGTGGTGCCGGGCACGGCCGATGAGGTGATCCAGGCCTTGGAGCGGGGTGGTGACCTGACCGAGCAGCTTGAAGCCACTGCGGCCGGTGCCGGGGGTGGTGGCGGTGGCCAGGGCAACGGCGGCTTTGTGCGCCTGCTGCGCATCAGCGAAGGCATCGACCCGCTGGCCTATGAATACCAGCCGCCTGAGTTTGGCAGCACGCAAAGCATTGAAAGCGTGGCCATCGTTGACGGCCAGCCAGTTGCCGGCAACCTGAGCATTGCAGTAGATGAAGATGACCTGCAGGGTGGGCTAAGCGCATCCTGGGTCGATGCTTTTAATGGCGGTACAGGTTTAACTGCCGGCATTCTTGATTCAGCTGGCAACAACGACGCGCAAAGCGGCGATGATTTGCTCGGTTCATGGTCTACATCCATTGGTGGCAAACTGAACATCGACTTTGGCACTGATGGCCCTGGTGACATTCAGTTTGCGGCACCCGCCACCGGCCTGAGCTCTGGCGGTCAGGCTCTGCAGTATTGGGTGTCAGCAGACGGCCACACCGTGGTGGGTTATGTCCCCCAGGGTACAGATGATGCCCAAATTATTTTCTCAGCCCAAATCACCGATGTAGCTTCGGGCACCTTCCAGTTTGTGCTGTGGGGCCCGCTGGATCAGCAAGACCCGGCTGGATCACCCGCAGCTTTTGAAGGCAATATTGAGCTGGTCTTGAGCTTTACTGTGACTGACGGTAATGGAGATTCAGCAACAGGTACCTTGACGGTGAATGTGGATGATGACGTGCCGGTGGCCCTTGCTGATGCAGATAGCGCAACTGAAGATACATCCATTGTCGCGACCGGAAACGTCATCACTGGGGTAGATCTGGCCAGTGGCAATGACAGCAATACAACCGACGGTGTGGCTGACTCTACCGGCGCCGATGGTGCAAAAGTTGAGGGCGTACAGGCCGGATCCGTGACAACTGAGATCACCACAGGCGTTGGTGGAACAGGGGTAGTAGGCAACTACGGCACGCTGGTCCTGGCTACCGATGGTGGTTACACCTACACCTTGAACAATGGAACCAATGGTGAAAGCAACCCGGTTCAAAATCTAGCGGCCGGAGAAACAGCCACGGATACCTTTAGTTACACCCTCATGGACGGTGACGGGGATTGGCAAACGACAATACTGACGATCACGATCACGGGCACCAACGACGGCCCGACGATTGGCGACGTGGCCAACTTGGACTACACCGAAGCGGGTAATGCCAGCGCCCAGGATCTGAGCAGCAACGGCACGGTCAGCTTCGACGA
>Ga0075472_10000257_pt1 | contig 21400 bp, 29 predicted proteins | sample DEB19_08_DNA_3_FD_77014 | JGI IMG/M metagenome (GOLD analysis project Ga0075472, IMG submission 77014) | Aqueous microbial communities from the Delaware River and Bay under freshwater to marine salinity gradient to study organic matter... | ecosystem: Environmental > Aquatic > Marine > Coastal ...
CACTGCTTTTGAAGTGGTGGAGTACAGCGCATCGCTGTTCTCCAAAACCCTTAAAGTAGATTGTTGTGAGGTGGTGTTGAAAAGGAACTCTTGGTGCTGAGGGGCACGGTTAGCCTTTAAGGTCTCTAGGTAGGTAGCTATTTGAGGGGCGTTCTTATTTACCTTGTTAATCTCAGTGGTCATGAAGTCCTGATGGAACTTGTTGTACTGCTCCATACCGTACTTCTCAGCTTCTGCAGGAGCCATCCCCTTGGTCTCTTCCGGCAAAAGTTTTTGAAGGTCATTGTATTTAAGTAACCACAAAGAAGCCTTTTGAGACTGCTCCAAAGCAGTGGCCATACGGTCTTCAGCGTCTTGTTTTTGCTTCTCTTCTTGACGCTTGGCTGCAACTACCCCAGCTAGTGAGGCCCCTGCTGCCATCAGAGATTGGCCTATGTTGGTGTCCTGACCTCTCTGGAATCCGGGGCCTCGCACAAACGGCTGCTCCCCACCAGTGACTTTAGGGTTAGCTGCAAAGTCAGGCAGGGCTCTTTTATAGTTTGAAGGATTGTCAACGCCCATAATTTCTCCTAAGTAATCTTCATTTTGGCAGCGCCACCGAATCCGCTAACAAGACTGCCTACAGCCCCCCAGATACCTGAGTTCTTCCCAGCTCTAAGGCTGCTAGCTTCTAGGTCGAAGGCGTTAGCTTGGTTAAGTGCCCCTGCTACTGCAGAGTTGCGCTCATCTTTGATTGCTACAGTTTCTATGGTAGCTTGGGTATCGGCATCGGACAATACGTCGCCCACAGAGCCTCCTAGAAGCCCCAAGGCTGAAGACTGCGATATAATGTTGCCTCTGGTAATATTAAACTTTCTACGGCTCTCTGCAAGTTCACGCTCTCGTCTACGGCCTTCTAGGGCAGCGTTTTGACGGGCAATGTTGGCGTTTAGCCCAGCGGTACGGGCGTTAATCTCTAACTGGTTACTCTCTCTACGAGCAGAAGAGACAGCTTCCACCGCCCCTACTAGACCTCCAACAATGCTTAGCCCCATCGCTACTGCTTGCATTTAGTGTACCCCCATATGTGAAAGCTACTACCATCAGGCCCATAACCTACTACCCCATCATCTAGGGTTTCACGGACAAAGCCTAGTGTTTTTAAAAATTTGCCGTGGGCTGGTAAAGTAGTGAGTGTCATAGCGTGTAGCCTATGAAGCCCCCAAGTGTCCATAGCAATCTCCATGAGAGACTTTACGGTCTTTATCAGAGTCTTTGGGTACTTGTAGAATATTTCACTAGGCACTAGAGTAACTTCTCCTACCCCGTTCCAGATGACGACTACTCCAAGTATAGCAGCTATAGTACCGTCTATCAACACCGTTACGCCCTCTGTCTGCCTAGCCATTTCAGCAGAAAAGGTAGGGTCTAAAGTAGGGCCAGCGTACTTAGAACCTGTAACAATAGCCTTTCTGTGCCAAGGCTTAAAACGAATGAACTTTACTTCGGGCATTATCCCTCGTTCACTTGAGCTTTTATCATAAGGGCTGTAACAGTTGCAGGGAAAGGAGACCTCATCTGCAAATGGACTCCGGAACTTAAGTCCCAGTCGGCTGCTGTGTCTAACTTAAATATACCAGATTTAGGCTCTGGCGCAACCCCCATAAGGTGCCCCGGAGTGATTTGTTCAAGCTCATTCAGGTCTTCATCATCAAGCCCCTGACGGTTTGCCCACAAGGCTACAGTGTCGTACAGTCTGACAGCTACGCTGCTGATACGGCGAATCTGCCCCATAGAGCTGCCACCAAAGCCGTTGGTAGTCTCAAAGTCAAGGGTTTCTACGTTCCCAATGTACTCCAGCCCAACGACTACTTTTGTTGCAGCTTCGTCAAGAGTAATCTGACCTGATTCAACTGTCTTATTAGCCTGCCGATAACCATTCGAAAATACAACGACTTCCGACCCTTCAAGATGAGTGAGTCCGCTAAGCGTAGTAGTAGATACGCCAGAGTAAGTAAGCGCTGAATCAACGTATATCGCATCTTCTAGCTCCTTCCCAAAGCTGGAATCTTCTAGTACTTCGATAAATCTTACAAGTTGCCCGTCCATAGTTCTCTTGACAACCATCCATACCTCGCTGTAAGACCTATCAGAGGCAGGGATTACGGCGATAGACTCTACGACACCGTAGGTTAGGTCGTCGTCTTCAAACACCCCAGCTATGCTGTGGCTCGCCCATCCTCCGACTTCTTCAGAGTCTACATAGGTCACAGAGGCCAGAGTACCGTCTGTAAACAGTACCCACATCAATGAAAAGGGTTCTGGTTGATAAACCATCTCAGCAACCGTTTTACCTGCAAAGATGGTCTCCGCCTGCAGGGAAAGGTTAGTGGACATGTACTTATCGCTTGAGAAATCAAAGACGAACTTATTTACCCTTGTCCCAGTACCTTTAGCGTACATAACCGTGCCGTCAATACGGACAGGACTTACCTGTGGCAAGGAGCCGTGGTTTGTACGTCTAGTGACCCTAAAGTTAGTTGGGCTGATACCTTCAGCAGTGTCGCCGGGTTCCCCTACCCATTCTGAGTCCTCAGTACCGAACACTAAGGATGCGCCAGAAGACATCCAAGCAATTTCTGAGACATCTCCAGCCGTCAACTGCCCGAAGAACGCATTGGAGGCCGTTATAGTGTTGTCTTCAACAACTGTAGGGGCGTACAGTACAGTAGTCCCACCAACGCCTTGAGCTTCTGATGCCCAGAAAGTGTTAGGTCTGGAAGAGTTATTAGCAAGGAACATTCTAAATTCATGCAGCGTAACTACCCCCGGATAGCCGGTAGTTTCACAGAACGCCCCCAATCTCCATCTGGTACTGGCCCCAGCAAAGTCGAATACTGCGTCGATGTCTACGGTCACTACAGTAGGTGACGTATAGCCTGTAATAGTGCAATAGCCCCAAGGGTTGTTGTGCCCATACCTGAACCGAATAAGCCTCCCAATATCAGTTGAAGCGAACACTGCAGAAGAAGCTGTCATAGTCCTTCCTGTACCGGAAGTGTGTGAAGGAGTAAGTGTAGTTGTTGTACTGTTGTTCTCTAGGTAAGGACCATCTACAAAAGTCAAATCAGAAAGAGTCCACTGAGCGTGGCCTGTTCTGGTCAGTACTTTAGTTTTAACTGTGGTTGACTTGAGTGCAAAATAGATAACGTTTCTGTCCTGAGCATAGGAAATATACTCAAGGTCTGCAGTCTCGTAAGGAGTGTTTATAGCGTATTCAGGGGTAGACAACACCACATTGTCCACAAGGGACGTGTTATTGTTGGGGTTCCTAAAGGTCAGGTAGACTGTCCCTGCAGTGGTAGGGGTGAAGTTGAAGGTTTTGGAAACACCTGTAGTCAGGGTTCCTGACGCAATTTCACTGCCTCCAGAAGTAGTCCCCACGTAATATCCAACTGAGTTAGTAGCCACGTCGCAAGTGACTGTGTACTGGGAAATGCCCATATAGGTTAGGGCTTGGGTACGGGCGGCTACCCCACCAGCGCCTCCTGCAAGAGACATCGAGCCTGCGCTCCAAGTAGATGCTCCAGTTCCTGAGTCTATGCCAGTCCATCCGGTTAAGTCAGTAGCAAAAGTACCGTTGGTCACTGCAGTAGTGGATAAAATGATACCTCTGTCCTTGAAGAATCGGATACGGTTATCCGAAAACTCAAGCATATACGCCTGCTCAGTAGAGTACTTAAAGGGTATTAAGCGCACCTGCCCGTGGTTGTAGGCGTCCTTAATAAAAGACGTTCCGGGCCTAAAGGTGATAGGGCCAGCGACTAGGGGGATGCAGTTAGACAACTCTGCTACTGAGTTAGCGTATTTTTGCCAGTCAGTTCTGCCCCAGAATCTAGGGCTGAGTACACCTGCATTGAAACTGGTCTGTGTTAATGTTTCTCTAGCCATTAGGTCTCTAGTCCCTCAATACGAATAGACCCTTCCTCATAGTCAGACAGGAATCTGGAAGTAACCCAAGGGCTCTCCTCCATAGGGTCATCCTCATCCTCTTGTGAGAATAGGGCTGTAGCTTCTCTAAATCTAGCTTCTGCTTCTTTCTTAAGTTCTCCTCGCAAAGACACACTGTCAGTCAGTTTATAGGAAACGCTGACAGCTAGCTCATGGGCTAGCAACTCTGCAAAGGCAGCGTCGACAACGCTAGGGTCTTCCACAGCGCCGTCAGACACGTATTTAATAGTAATCTCGCTCTCATCACAGAGGATGTAGCGCCCTTCTCGTTTGTACATAATGCCAGAAGGGAAGATTTTAATAATTTTAGCTACGTCTGCAGGTAAAGTGAACGCGGCGTTAAACTCATTCTCAGGCACCGTCACAGAGGGTGACAAGGTGACTCTGGAGATTGCCCAAGGCCACTGGGCACGTCTAAGACATCTAAGTACCACAAACGGCCAGTTCCTCATCACCAAAAGGGCGGTAGAGGCAGTGGAAGTCTCAAAATCGGTGTACCCGTCCTTGCCCACTAGGTCTAGGGCTCTGTTGCAAATGTGGGTTTTATCAAAATAAGACATGGCCTCTCCTATAAAAATGGCGGAGCGTAGTAGCTCCGCCCTTTGAACATCTTAGATGAATCAGCCTATGTAGAGATGTAGTAGATGATACCGTGGATAGTGCCGTTGGTTGGCAATGTTCCGCCGATAACTTTAGCGAGGATGTCTGCTTGACCAGACACTACCAAACCGTCACCTAAGGCTAAGGAAGCGGTGTCCGTACCTACTACTTTATGGGCTACTGCTGAGGATACGTCTAGTCCGTCAATGAGTGCGTCAATGTCGGAAGCTACAACCTCACCATCAACATCCACGTACTCTTGAACACCCATGTCCAGTGTTCTAGAGGCACCAAAAGCGCTGGTAGCGAAATGGGTGCTTGGTAGAATCAAGCAAGGGCCTACGGTGCAAAGTTTTACGATGCTGCCGTCTGCTAATGCTCCACCACTGTCGTTGGTGTAGGTGAAACGCTGAGCTTTGATATGTCCGCCTCGGTCGTAGAGACCTAACAGGCGATTACCCAGTACCGCTGTATCCAGTACATCAGCTTGAGTAGAGCGGTCTGCAATTGTTAGTTCTGCCATGTTATCCTCCTATTAGGCGGTTACTTTAATTTCATAAACTTTGGAATCGTGCTTACGGAGCGTACCGCCACGGGTCAGTGCCTGAACCTTGATAGATTCTACGGTGTTAGGCAGGCTGACGATTTCGGTAGCTACGTTTTGCTTCATACCGTACACCATACCATCCTTAATCCAGACAGGGATTCGGCGGTAGCCAGAACCGTCAAGATTGAAGTAGGTTTGTGGAAGTACGTGGAAGGTGAAACCGAACCACTTGAAGCGACCGTCAATCATGTTCTCGGCAGCGGAACCTAAGTTGCTCTGCAGGGAATTGAAGCGCTCAATCAAGGGGTAGTTGTCAGTACCGACTTTAGAAGCCAACAGTTGTTGGACATCTTCTTCGGAAACTGCAATGTTCAAGCTGGTCATGTCGCTGGTGTTGACACGAACATCCCCAGACTGGTTCAACAAGTTACGAACTTGCATCAGTTTGTCGATGTTCAGGCCGACGTTGGAAGCGCCTGAGTTCTGGCCGAAGGGGCCGGTAGAGAAGTTGACCGCAATCTGGTTCCCTGCAGCGAAAGAGGAGGTCGAACCGCCTGCTTCACCAGTGATGACGGTATCGAAGAAGCCAGCCATTGCAATCTGAGCTTGCGCTTCACGGATTGCGTTGACGGTTTCACGGTAGATATCGTCTTTAGGATTACCGACCATTTTTTCGAGGTCTTCTTTGTCAATTGGGCTGGCTACATATTTAGTAGCTACGCGCAAGTGACGAGCGGTAAAGGTTGGCTCGGTAAGGTTGGCGATTTCGTTCCGGCCAGTCTTATCTTGAGCGGTCAATTTACCGATTCTGGAGTAAACTTTGGTTTGCCCAGTGATGTCGGTATCGACAGGAATACCTGTACCTACCAAGTAGGGCTCTTCTAACTCATAGAGGTGAAGGATAGTATCTTCATACTGCCGTCTATATGCTTCAAATTGTGAGTCCACTAAAATACCCTCCGTTATTGTTACAAGCCCTTGTAGTAGGACGTATATTCAGATTATAAAGGCGCTAGATTAAAAAGTCAACACTACTGGGAAGTTAAGATTTGCTGACGCTTGTCGTTAAGCGCTCGCCACTCTTCTTGATACTTTTTACTTTCTAGTCCGCTAGAGTTGACCATTGTTGCGAACTTGCCATCTTTGTGGAACTTGTCAATCGCTGCTTCCACAGACGACAAACTATCTCCAAACTTAGGTGTTGGGATACCTTCAGTAATTGAAGGAACAGTGTCATCAGACATCATTTTACCCAATCTTGCAAGGGTTTCCATCACAGTGGGGTTACTTGCAAGGAAGGGGTCAGCCTTAAACTGTTCGGCTAGGCCTTGGTCTGCTACAGCGTTAAATGCTTTAGTGGCAGCTTTGTGATTGGCTTTAAAGGCGTCACTGTCTGCCTTTCCGCCCCAAAGCTCTTCTAACTTTGAAAGGTTAGCTTCTAAGGTCTCTTCTTTAGCAGTCTCAAAGTTACTGTACTGCTCCATGTCCTTAGCGTTTTTCCATTCCATCAATTGCTGAGCTTGAGCCTTGGTAAGGTTGAGCTTGTGTGCCACATCGGCGTACTCTGCCAGCATCTCGTCTGAAAAGTCCAAACCTTCAGGCAAATTTTCAGGTCTCGCCAATTCGTACTCTGCAGAAGACTCTGGTTTGCCAAGCTTCTTGTAGATTTGTTCCCACTCTTCTGGAGGGGCGTCTTCTTTAGGGATAACAATCATCCCATTAGCGTCTCGATTAGCCTGAACAGATTTCAGGTTTTTGAACTCTTTAAACACGTCGTCTGGGGACTTAAAGTTAGCAAAGTCTGGGTCTGAGGCATATTGCTCAGGTAGCCCAGTGAAATTGTCCGTTAAAGAAGGTACATTTTGCGTTGGTGCAGGTTGCGGAGCCTCTGGTGAAGGGGCTGGTGCAGACTGGGTAGCCTCTGGGGCTGGGGGGTTGATGCTCATTTATATGTCCTCCGTTACTACTGATTCAGTTAAGAAATCGACAACATTGATGTTCAGCTTACTAAGTATCATAAGGCAAACGTCCCTTTTCCCCTGATTAAAGGCTGCGATGTTCGGGTCGGGGTTAAAGGTTGATTGGTCTATCATACCATAACTACAAATGTCGGCCAATACTGACTGCCCTGTCTCATCTGTCTTAAGGAACAGATGTTTGTAAGCAGCAATAAGCCTAGCTTGCTTAAGCTTTTCCTCACCGTCATCTGGACGGTGCCACGGTAACTGTATCATCTAAAGAGTTCCTTTGGCCCTTTTCTGACCTAGACTGTTAGTTCTTTCCTTAGCTTCTTTGAGTGCGCTGTCCAAGGAGGCGTGACGTATCAAAGTTCTTCCTGTTACAGGGTCTTTAAATTTTGCAGCCTTGGTACGGCCAATGGCGTCCTCGTCGGATAGTTTCTGACCTTTTTCGCCTAGTGTGGGGATGTTCACCCAAAAGTCGCCGTTGGGGTCAGTGAATCCGAACGTTTTGGTTATTTCCGTATGGATTTGGCCGTTCTTACCTTTAACTATAACACGGCCTTCCTTAGTCCGTTCCATTATAAGAATCCTTGCATTGGGTTGCCTTGCGAGGAGCTTTGAGCCTGAGCAAAGTTCTTAGCCATTTCTGAGACCCCTAACCCTGCCTCTAAGCCCATACCTAGTTGCTGTTGTTGGTTAGTAGCCTCTTCCTCAGCTCTGTACTCTTCTTCAGGACGTCTAACTTCTTTGGGGAAGCCGGACTGCTCCAGCGACCAACCAACGAACTTATACCAGTCAATTGCTTTGGTAGCGGAAGGTTCAATCTGGGAAATAGGTAGTACCACCTGCTGCAGGGTTCTATTAGCGCTGGAAACTTCCAACATTCTCTGAGCCCTTGCAAGAGGGGACAAGTAGCGTAGTTTAAGTGACTTTCCGTTCAGTTCTTCAGGGATGTCGTCAAACTCATCTATGCAGTGGTGAACCACATTACGGATAATGTGGGAGATAGATTCTGCGTGAAGGCGTGAAAGTTGAGGGATAAGGTCTCTCATACGCTCTTCTTCACCCATCAGAACTTCAAGCTCTTTAATTTCAGCCTTCTTTTCAGGGGTGATAAGTCGGTCTAAGAAGAACGCTCTAGCAATCTGCTGGCGGTACATCTCAACCCACTCTTTACCGGCCTCTGGTCGCCCTTCATTGGCCAAAGGCAGCATAGCTTCTTTAATGTCAAAGCCGTCGTAGTAGTTAATATGGTCAGGGGACAAGTTAGGCTTATTCACCCAACCACGTCTAGCTGCAATATAAGCAGGGGCAGCACGTCTTTGGTCAGAGGTCAAAGTGGTCTTAACAATGGAGTTAAGTGCCTTAACTGTAGCTAGAGACAGTGTTCCGGGGCCTTGACCATGCTTTTCAGATGCAAATAGGGTAAACCTTGGGGTAGAGAACGGCCAAATATCGAAGCCAGACTCACGAAGCTGCTTCTTGTCTTTTTCCATGTAGTAGATGCTTGCCCAAGGCTTGTTATTAGCAAAGCCCCCAGCTACACCGTGCTTACGTGGAAATACGCCGTGGACGACTTCAAATTCTTGGTCGTATTTCTTTTCTGTTACTGCCCTTAGTACTTCATCAGGTATAGTGTCGCCCTGCTTGCTGAACACTTCAACAATCATTTGAGCGCTCATTTTCCACTTTCTGAACACCTTATCTATGGTTCTAAGTGGGCCAAGTCCTGTGTAGCACTCTTCTAAAGGATAAGGGATAAAGTTAGTCAACTTTGTCTGAGCGTCTTTTTCCATAAACATAATGGCTTCGCCAAAGATGCCGTAGTCTAGGATATGCTCATGATACTTGTCGTAGAAACCAGCTTCAGGCACCTGCAGTTTGAAAAGCGCTTTGTCTCTTAGCTTGGTCAAGAATAGTTGAGACTCCCAAGACAGTTCTTCTTCCTCGGAGTACAGTTCAAATTCTAACCATTTTTGGCTAGGGTTTGTAACCATGCCCAACATAGCTGAGGCAAATCTGCCTGCTGCCCACGCTGGGGTATCGTCATAGACCCGTGTTCCTCTGACTTTGGAGTAACTACCTACCGCAGTGTTCCAATTCATAGAGGTAGGTAAATAGAATCTAGCAACCTCCGCCCATGTGGCCTCTGCAGGTTGTCGCTCATCTACCAAGCAGGTAAATAACTTATGTATACGCTCGATATCGGCCATTACTGCCCCAACTTAGTCTTCTGTACAACGGCTGGCCCTTGTGGCGAGGAGTTTTGGAATAGCATAGATTCAGCCAGAGAAGCTCGACGTTTTCTGTCTGCAGTTTCTTCCTGCTTTTTGGCTTCAGCTTCTGGGTCAGGAAGGTCAGGTTTAACCGGCTCCTGCTTAGTCTTCTTCACTTTTTTACCAAACAATGCGGTCATTCTACACCCTCCGAATCAGTTGCGGTCTGCCAGTCTGCTTAGCTTCTGCCCTATCAGATTTCGCCCAAGCCCCTTTAACTTGAGAGCTAAGAGTATCTTTTCTTTCAACAGCCCTAGATTGGGCATCTTGTTTCATGCCCACACGCCTAGCTTTAGGGGTCATTGCTGTAGTCATTAAAACTCCAAACAATTGTAGTCGTCTGGGAAAGCATTGTGATTAATTTCCACCACTTCCCCATCAGGGCCTGTCTCATAATTATTACATATAAATCTATCCACCGCAATTGCTAGGTAACGGAAAGCGTCTGCGTAGTCGTCCGAACCGTCTTTTTTTGGTGTGTCTCGGTATATAGGTTTGCCGTAAATGTCAAGCACCCCAGTATCTTCCCTACTGTACTGTCGAAGTGCTTCGATTCCTTCATCACATTTGATAGCGTCAAAACGGCATCTATGTAGGATAGAAGCAGTTGCAGAAATGCCTTCCTCAACCGGAAGCTTAGGTACAACAACAAACCGAAGTCCGTGCTGCAAAGCCACTTCAAGATTGGACTTGCCGGTTTGGAAGTTTTTGTGACGTAAGTCATGTGGCCCAAAGTGTGTCCCGTATACATAAGGTTTGTCCCTCACCACTTTAAAATAGTGTGTTGAATCTACACGGTTTCCGGCATACAGGTCAATAACGTTGATGTTGCTCATGTTATCGACTTGGAAGAACCATATGACCGTTCTGTTGCCGTGACCGATGTCCCAGCTTGTGTGTACAGGCATCTCTGGAATCCAAGGAACCGTACCAATCCTGCCGTCTTCCAGTGCCTTCCGCATCTCCAACGTGTAGTATGCCCCAATGTTAGAAGCATAAGGGTCGTTGTAGAACTCTTGGCGAATCATATCTTCAGGCCAGCCAGTGCGTCTTGCTTGCTCAATTGACTCATCAGACACTACTCGCTTACCGTTGTGCAGGCCAGTCTCTACTGTTCTGAACTCTGTATGCCAGTTAGGGTCATCTTTAGTAGCCTCGTAGAGCCTCCAACCGTGGTTTCTACCACGAATGGTGTATGCAAAAAGAGCCCACCCATCGTTCTCTATAAGGATGGGGAGCATGTAGTCCCAGAACCTAGGATTCTGTACAGAGAATTCGGTAAACACCGCCCCTACAGGGTTTGTACCTACAACAGAGTCCTCGTCACTTGCACCAACTACTTGGAACATAGAGCCGTTGGTTAGATGAATCTTCATCTTTCTGCGGTCAATGCTCTTAATAGTGGAGGTAGGGTCTTCATCTACTGTGTAAGGATACCCCGGAAAGCAGGACAAGAAGGGTGTACCTTCCTTAGTCTTACCGTCCCAGATAATCTTTTCACCTTGAGAGTACGAGGGGGCGAAGTAGTAATAGTTCCCCGGACGTATCAGTAGGGCGTGATAGGCCATAATGTTAAGGCATGTCAAATCCTTACCGTGACGTCGGGGCCATATAAGCGCTCCACGCTTATGAGTACGTTTTTCAACAAAGGCGTCCCAAATATTTAACTGATAGTCCCTAGGCACAAAGTATACAGGTATTCTAGGCATTGTCAGGCTGCTCCGCTTCTACATCTACAGCCCCCATAAGCTGAGGGCCTCCATAGGCCTTAGCTTCTGGAATCATGTGCTTCCGCTCTTCAAACAGTTGAGAAAAGGACACTGCTTCAATTACAAACTTATTGTCGGTGCTAACATTAACATCCACAGTCTTAGGCTGTGCGTGCATGAACTTAGCGAGTGTAGTGTATATTTTGGTGCGTTTCTCTGCAAATACAGGCATGTCTAGTTCTTTGTCTTTAAGTTCTAAGTCTTCGGCTAAATCCATCAACTTCTCTATAGGGTCAAACTTTCTACGCTCCATTTTATCCTGCGCCGATGCTCTTGCTGCAGGGGATGTCATAGCTGTCTGGGCTATTGGTATTAGCTCGTCTTCCCTAGTTGACATACTATCCTAACTGTGTTATACTTTAATAGTTACTGTAGCTTATTAAAGGATAACACTGTGTTAGGTATTCCGCAACTGTTGATGGTGCAGCTTTTGTTCAAGCTAAAGAGCCAACACCCAAGTATCCACATTAATGACTACCACGCTGTCTTGTCGGAGTATATGCCCAGAGTCAGTAAAGAACAGGTCATAATGACAATGAATAGGTTGCAGGCTAGAGGCATCGTCAAAGTAGACTCAATGAAGAGAGTCACTATTTGTCCTGACGATAAGGCAAAAGAAGATATCAATGAGGCAGTAGCGCTTATGGAAATTGCGCTAGAGTTAATGGAGTAAGAGTAAATGTCAAATCCAGACAAGCTTTTTACCTATGGATACGGTGAGGGGCTTCTATCAAACTCGATGTTACAGGCAGCAATCACCTGCCCTTTAAAGTATCAAAAGCTTTATGTTGAAGGAATTGACCCACAGAAGAATGGCCTCTGGTTTAATGCTGCTTTTGTGGGTAACGTTGTTCACCATGCCATTGAGCATCACGACCACGACCTAGAGGGGCTTAAACAATCGGTAGTGGAGCAGTTTGCTCATTACTTTGGTCAAGCCATCATTGGACGTACCATCAGCCTCACGGCCTTAGTAGAGGATGCGTACAAGGTAGTTCAAAAAGAAGGGGAGAAATGGGGAAGAATCTACAAGGCTCCTCGCATGACATCCTACTGGAAAAAGAACTACTCTGGCCTAGATACCTTTTTAGAGAAGCTTGACAGGGATGCTGCTATGGTTATTCCCGGAGCTACCTTTGAGATGTCCTACTCTGAGTTGTTTGAACGTGCTATGACTGCCGTTAAGAACTGGACAGGCCTCAGAGTCGCTGACGCCCACCGTACAGAGATTCAGCTTCGTGCCGTTATGGGAGAAGGTGACTGGGCTAGGGAAATGGTGGGTTCCATTGACCGTATTGAGCAGCGTGGTAAGGGCTATGCTATGTGTGACTACAAGTCAGGCCGTTGGGGCTATGACATTGAAAAAGTCATCAACAGTGACCAGTTCTACCTTTACGACCACCTGATGAGGGTGAACGGCTACGGCCCTGTAGTAGAATGGGTACTGTATGACCTTACAACTGACCAGTGCATCCGAATTGTGCCTAACGAGCAGATTAGAGCTGCTGGTAAAGCAAGGCTTGAAAACAACTTACGGTATATGCACCAGATTGAACAAGTGTTAAAAGCTGGCGTAGAAGTTCCAGTGCCAGCAGGTTCCTCTTTCAAAACAGGGTGCCCCTGCATCCTAAGCCAAACGGGAGACTGTAACTTCTATGTCCGACAAGAGAATTTCACAAGCGATTGAGCTATTTAACGACGGGCAAAGCATCCGTCAAATAGCTTCTACTTTACACATGGGCAGAAGGCAACTGGCCAGAGAGCTAAAGGCTGCTGGCTTTACAGTCTTGACCACTAAGGAAAAGGCTGAGGCCCCCTCTATAGTGGCCAAAACACTTACTGACCCTGAAAATACCATTAAAGGTATTCGGGGCAAGCGGTACGTCATTACCTGTGCTTTAAACAACTGTGAAATCGATAAGGACTTCTTAGCTTCCATTCAAGTGTACTGCAAAAAGAATAAGGCGCAACTGCTAGTTGTACCTGTACATTATAAGAACGTATCGCTGTTTTCTGGTGCTTATGAGCCTTGGTGGCCTTCAGAACTGGATGGGCACTGGGCAACCTCAGACCTTCTTCTTAATGACAACCTTGTACTGATGGGTAGTATGCGTATCCAAGCTACTGCAGTCAACCCACTATCCGGTACTGCAGGGATATCCTGTGGCAGGTCTGCTATATACGGCCACCCCCAAGGTGCGATGGGCACGGTTCCAACTCCTATGAACAAGCTGCCCTTGGTACAATTGACCACCTTGAGTCTAAGTAAAGCCTCTTACTCTGAGACCAAAAGTGGTCGATTAGGTGAGTTTGCTCATTCGGTTGGAGCATTGATTGTAGAGGTTGATGGGGAAAAGTTCTGGTGGAGACACGTCCATGCCGGTGAAAACGGCGCGTTTATTGATTTAGACAGTAAGTATACTGCGGATGGTGTAGAAAAAGCCCCTCCAGCGCTTGCCGTAGCAGCAGGAGATGTCCATGTTGGCTTTGATGACAAGGAAGTTGTTGAATCTGTGTTTGGAAACAGGGGTTTAGTGCAGACAGTGGGTGCTAAAAACGTCATTTTGCATGATTTACTAGACTTTTTCTCAGGTAGTCATCACCATGAGAGGAATAGAGTCCTTAAAGTGCTAAAGGAAGCTAGAGGGCGGAACTCTGTCTATTCTGAGCTGTTCTCGGTTGCTGAATGGTTGTCTAAATACACTAAAGAGGGTCAGACTGCTTGGGTTATTCGTTCTAACCACTCCCATGACCACCTTGATAAGTGGTTGAACCTTAATAGTGAGCAGGTTGACACTAAGAATCAGTGGTTGTGGCATACTTTGAACAGCCGACACCTGCAGGAAGCCCTTGAACTTGCAGAAAGAGACCCGTCTGGGGAGGTAGAGGGTTGGCACGTTACCAGCGCATTTGAGCTGGCGATGCGTGAGTTCCTTTCTGAGGATGTTTTAACCAGAGTTAGGTTCCCTGATGACAGGAATCCTCTGGAATTTGCAGAGATTGACTGCAGTAACCACGGCGATAAAGGCCCTAACGGCAGTAGAGGTGGTGGGCAAGCCTACCGCAGGGTGCAAAGAAAGACAATCGTGGGGCACAGTCACTCTCCAATGTGGACTGGTGGTTGTATGGTCGTCGGTATGTGTGCTAGAAGTGACTTGCCCTACATGAGTGGGTATAGTGGACACCTACACTGTATGGCGGTAATATATAGTGACGGGTCAAGAACGTTAATTCCTGTCATTGCAGGGAAATTTAGGGGCTAAACTGGAGTTGACTGCCCTTAACGCCAAAGCGCACTGGGTAGGACGAGGGTTCGATTCCCTCTAGCTCCATAAAAGAAAAACCCTTGTCGGTTAGGACAAGGGCACGTTTTATGGTGCATAGAGATGTTAGAGATTCGAGTAAACAATTCGATGCTGATTTTATGATAACACGGTTATCTACACCTGTCAACCTGCAGGATAACGGTGTTTAAGGGTAAAAGTTTCATTTTTCCCCTAAAATTTGAACGGTTGGTTGAACCTAATTTTGTAAACTTATGTAACGAAACTTATATATTTTGTATGTTGTGAAAAACCAGCTTCATAGCCATACACTGTTATAAGTAAAATTAATTAATTGTCTGGCAAATTTAATGGCGCCCCCGTTACCCAAACTGTACATTACCCCCCCCCTACCCTTCATACTGTACGAGCCAGCTCAGGGCTTGACTTGTAGCGTGTACAGTATGGTGGAGCCCACACTGTGCGCTAGTATACCAGTGTTGTGACGATAACCATGCGTGTTTGAGGCAATGAAACATATATGTGCCATAGGAGGTAACTGCCTGAAATTGGGGTATAACATTGTTTGAAAAACCTAGGATGCAGTCACAGCAGGCGATGTAGCGACTTTTTATTTTTGCATTACTTAACAAAAATGAACCTTCTCAAAATCAAAAAATAATTAATTAACAGACAATTAATTAATTATTCAAAAAAATATTTTCAAATTTGGCTATATAGGAAACCCCCTCTGGAACAAACGTTCTATATTGACAGGTACAAAAAAAGCCCCCCAGAAATGGGGGGCATCGCAAGGGGTTAGAGAGAGCTTGAAAGCCTGCTATATTCGATAATCTTTTTGTAAGGTCTCCGTACGCTCCTGTATCATCTCAAACACGTCATCCACTATCGAAGCCACGTCCTCCGCTCTAAAACCTCGCACAAGGGCACAGAGCGCTTCCAAAACAAGCAAAACCTTGCAGTTTAGTTCCTGCCTTTTAAGATGTCTCAATTCACTTTGCATTATTGAATCCCCCATGAGCGTGCCTTAAATGCGCACTCATCACAAATAGGGGCAATGTCGGCGGGATCTACCGTCTCCCCTGCAAAACCGCAGAGCGCCACGGCCTGCCCGTCAAATCGATAATGTCTGTGCGCTTGTGGCAATTCCAGCGCTATGCTTTCAAAAGCACTGTTGCCTTGCCATAAGTTCATTTTACGCAGTTGGTCATCTGTAAACATTGTATATACTCCTTATCTCTATTACTTATTTAGTAGTCAATACTCAATTATCACTGAGCCGACAGAATCACAGTCAACAATCTGTAAGCTACCCTGCAAGTAGGCTTCTAAGGCTTTGGGGTGCGCTTCAAGCAGTCTCATAACCCGCTGAAGCGCGCCCCTGCCTACCACTAGCACCGTATAGGGGCTAGCACTCAGGCCGTTAGCCTGCAGAAATAGTCTATTGGTACTAGACCGTTGCATTTTGCACCGCCGGAACTGCCATAACCGACAGGTTACTAACGCACAGTTGAAAATACTTGTTGTAACCTCGTCCCATATGCCAATTTACGGCGTTTTCCACTGCAAGCGAGGCGCTAATCATCGACTGGGTGATAGTAGACACCTTGGCGCACGTATCAGCTTCTGGAACGTCAGCATCTGTCAGAGCGTGAGCATCTGCATAGTAGCCCTTTAGCTCTTCATAGCGTACACAATAGCCCTGTATCAAGTCCCTACCTAGCCTGACATCAACCAGTAAGCCACCTTTTGCCACGTACTGACCTGCAAGCTTCCGGCTTGCTAGGTTGTCAGTCACTGCAAAGACTAGGGGGTACTGGTCGGAATCTTCTAGCGGTTTACCAAGTCTACCGATACAAGAGGTAAAGCCTTGCCTAGCCCCTGCAATTTCAGCCTTGAATTGGCCTATATGCTCGGGCTTGTAGTTTTGTGAGCAAATATTCACGCCTGATACAATGTCTGGGTCAATGACGGTAACGTTTTCAGTACCACAGCGCCAAAGCGCCTCACAAAGCCAAGAGCCTATAGTACCAGCGCCTACAACTAACGTAGGGGGCAATGATTTATCAAGCCATCGGCGTTGACGGTCTAGATTGTGCATTGTATATACTCCTTATCTCTATTGCTTAGTGTTAGTAACCGTAATGGCCAATATCGTGAACTAGGTCTGTTGCCTCCTGACACTGCGCCAGATACTCCTCCCATTCTGCATCGGTCTGTATCTCATTCCACCGGCGCAACTTTTTCGCCTTTTTATTGGCTTTTTGCCCCTTACCGTAGGGGTTGGGGAATAGTTGAGACTGGGGTACGGTGATAATCTGGGCTTGCTTAACTGGCCTAGACACTAGTTGAGCGATATCAGCTTTTATAGTGGCCTCATTGACGCTAGCACCACAGGCAACAGCGACTAGGTTCAATTCTCTGAGGCTAGTTATAGCAATTTGTCCCACGCCGTCAACCATAATGTGAGTGATGCCGTGTGCTAGTGTTGCCGGTATAGGGCTATCAAACATTGTCCATACTTTAAAATCAGTAGCACCTTTTGCAAAGATGCCCGCCCGTAAGATGCTGAAGGATGCTCTCAGTTGTTTGTATAGCGTGTCATCCGTACCGCTTGGATTATTGCTAGCGCTTGGGTGACTATGCCAGTGGAAAGCCCAGTTCTCACCCTTTTGCACTTTATCAGCGAAAAAACTTGCAAGCGCCTCAGGGTCAATTTCCGTTTCTACGGTGGTGCAAGACTGTTTTAGGATTTCAACTTGTGTAATCGTAGCGATGCCGTCAATCGGCTCTATCATACCGAATCCGCTTATCTCCGTACTGCAAAGTCTTACATATCCAGTCATTTCAGCCCACGCTTGAGGTGTAACACTTAACAGCACATCATTAGCTTGATTATTATAGTTATACTGCATCTGATAACTCACTTTCTACCTGCAAAGCAGGCTCTTCAGGTACAATCACTGTGTTTGGGGACATTTTTTCTAGAATATATTTTGGGTGATAATCCTTCCAGTTCTGCCAATCGCCGGTAACATACCAAGACAGTAAGCGACTCAGGCGCTCCCCTTTGGGTACTGGCTTGCCGGTTTCTGCATCAATGGCAGTCGCCACAAACTCCAAGCACCCTCGACGGTTCCAACCAGCAATAAGCCCTTGAATAGCAGCGGAATCATTGTTAGATTTTTTTCTGGTTAAAAACGACAGAATCTGGGTCAGGTGGTGTTCTAAGTCACGATTATACATATCGGAGCGGTTAAAGACGCCTAGCGCCTCCTCGACTATGGCGCGCCTCAGGCCCACAGTGTCGGCGTTCAATGGAATGTTTCTCAGATTTTCCCACAAGTCGCCTAAGCACTGCCTAGAGCTATTGGTATGGGGGTGTCCTGTAAGTACGTTAGACTTGTAGCCCACCACAACGCCGTTATCAATTTGAGCATATACTGAGATAGGTTGAGCAAGTACGGCTTTGAGCCCTAAAGAGGGTAATGGAAGCACTGAGCCAATATCCCACGCAACACGACCGTATTTATCTAGTCTCATTTGTAAAAGCCTAGCTTGAAAATGAGAGTGTCTTGGACTGCCTAGCGGGTCGACACGGTGTCTTAGTTGTCGCCTGTTGTTCCTAATCTCGTCCGCTACGGTTGAGGTCGGCAGATGGACAGGAACCAAAATTGCGCCCTCGTGATATACGCCCCCATTGCGAAGATTCCCTATACTGGCTCGACTGCCAGTAGGCGCTATCAGTTGACGATAGGTCGCAGCACTAGAACGGTAATAGTATTCCTGTTTTTGCCCTGCAAATTCCACGGTAACACGCTTTAGCTCACTGTATAAGTAAGTCGCAGCGTAGATATAAGAACGGGGGGCGGTGCGGACAAGGTGAGGGCGTGGGACTTCATTGCCCAAAGTATCCCTTACCCACTGACCAGTTTCTCTGTTATAAGTAACTTCTGAGGGGGGCAATTCACGAGGTGAAACCATTGTCAAAATTCCTTTTTGCGGTTTGGGGAGTTGAGGGGGCTAGTCCCCCTCAACAGTGCTAACTCTAACTACCTACTAACCAGCTTTTACTACGGGGGTGACATATAGCACCATATCGTTTGTGATAGGGCTACCAGCACTGATGACATCACCAGCGCCGGTTCTATATGACATACCAGAAGGCAGATTAAAAAATGTAATAGCGTCTTGTAACTTGTGACCGGCTTGCGCTGGGAAATCGATGCTTGTACCGTCTAATTTGTAGATTTTCATAATATAGTGTTCCTTTTGATTGATTATTATAATAACGTCAACCGATTGCCCTAAGGCGCTTGGTCGATGAATTCAGAATAGTTGTTTTTATCTACGGACACAATAGTAGATGATGTAACAAAATGTAAAGGTGTAATTTATCAAGCCCTGACAGGCTTTAAGGGCAATTTACAAAACTACACTTTTTAGGGGGTTGACCTTATCGGCTAATTGCCCTATTCTAATGTTATCGGGTGATTGATTGCTGGGAAGCAAGCAGCCCCTAAAACAGGAAAAACACACCCCCAACTACGACAGCCTAAGTATGACCGGCGTAACAGTCGCCAGAGTACGGACTTTGTAGCAGTAGCCAGAGTACGACTACTGTTGTGGTAGGATTTTTCGTCGATAATTTCGACCGACCAACGAACCGCCAATTCAAATAGGATTATTTTAATTACAGTACAGTTTGAGGAGTAAAACCGATGCCCGGAAGAGTCAAGAATAAGAACTTATCAGAGCGTGAAATTCAAGTCTTAAGCACTTTTGGGAACGAAGGCGACTTCGACCACAAACTGTCTGCAGAATTGCTGCATATTTCAAATGCGACACTAAAGACCCATAGACAAAACATCATGGATAAACTAGGACTAGATAATATATTCGAGGCGTTTTTCCTAGCTGCCCACAAAGGGCTAATACAGAACCGCCGTTGGGAAGGTAGAATTTAAAAGTCAAATAAGGAGACAACAATGTCAGAACTTCAACCTATAGTGGTTATTTATGACAAAGACCGTGTTGAACTAGAGCGCTTTGACAGCTTTGATGCGTTCACAGAAGATATGAACAAAGCCATCGAAAAGTATCAAGGTTGCGAAAACTGGTTCTATAGGCAAGTCCCCCATTGGCGCAACCATAAGGGCGAGACAACCCCACTATGCGACCTAGAAATGGCTCACCTAGTCAACATTGTCAAATTCTTTTTTGCTGCAGGGCAAATCCCCCCTAGAGAAGTGTTTGGCGAGCTGCAGTTCAGAGGGTACTTACAAGCCCTAGCAGACTGGGTTCCAGCCCAAGACGGCTACATTTCCCCTACAAAGTTACACGAAAAAATCGAAAAAGAGGAGGTAGAAAAAGATGCCACTGGTACAGATACCCCTAGCGACAATACTGAAGATAACCAACCCCTCGCCGGAGCTGACGACGGTGGAAGCGTACCGTCAGATGATTCTGCAGGAGCTGTCGGACAGTGAGCCCACAACCAGTAGGCCTGCTCGCCCTGTGGGCAGGCCTCCAAAAGCTCCTCCACCTGTTGAACGAACTCATCCAAACTATTCTGCAGAACAGTTGAGGCTTTTGGAAACAGCGTTGTTGGAATACATAACTAGCCGAGGTAAGTCCATAGAACATTGGACAGCGCCAAGTGGTGCAGTACCTACTGGCTTAGCCAACAACCTAGGCGAAGATGAGTTAGTTATTCCCCTAAACAACGGGTTTAGTGCCCAACTCAGTCAACGGCCAGTGTTCACAGACACAGGCGTACAGTTTACAGGAATCCCACCAATGCCGATGTAACAATAAGACAGGAGATACGAGTAATGATTAGTGTTAAAGTAACCCTTTTTGGGCGTACAGTATTGGACTTTGCCCAACATATTTTTGCCCCAGTTGTAGCTAAGAACGAGACCTTCTTAGAAGAGGCCCCAGTGGCGGTCAAAGTCCGTAAAAAGAGCCGAGGATGGTGTAAATCCAAGTCAGGCGTAGAAATGGTAGACCCTAACGTCAGAACCTATATCAAAAAACTGACAGAAGAGCAGAAAGCTGAACTTAAGTGGCTGGCCTACAACGAGAAGTCCCTTTCTGACAAAGAAATAGCATCTCAATTTGAGATTCACCCAAGTACAGTCTGCAATATCCGTAAAAATAGACTGTACAAAGGTGTAGTACCTAGCAAACCTAGAGGACACTAGCATGCCACGTTCAACTGCAGGAAGGGCCTCTGCCATAATCAAGGCCTTAAAGACCGACCAACCTAAAAGCTCTAGGGAGCTTGCAGACAAGTGTAACGAAGTAAGAGCTGAAGGTTACGGTATCTGGACACCTTCTGACCTAATGGCCACCTTAAAAAGGTTGGTTAAAGAGGGCAGAATTGAACGGGTAGAGTACACCAAAGGCTCAACCTATGCAAAGTATCAACTAACAAAGAGGATAGAAAATTGAGAATACTACTAGATATGGACGGAGTACTGTGTAACATGCTGCCAGTTCTCCTGCAGAGACTGAATGAAAAGTACAACACCACCGTTGCTGTGGAGGACATCTGTGAGTGGGACATTCACAAATTCTTCCCAGAACTGACTGCAGAACAGGTCTACGCCCCTTTTGCAGAGCCCGGATTCTTCAACCTTGATTTTGAGCCTGTGGAAGGCGCTTTAGAGGGGGTAAGTACCCTTAAAGACCTTGGGCATGAGATTGTTATCGTCACCTCTTGCGGTGCAGGAAAACTACGAGACAAAGAACTGTGGTTTAAACGAGTCTTTGGCAAGGCTATGAGCGTCAAGGACGTTAAATTTGTAGGGACTCGTCACAAGTACCTAGTTCAAGGCGATGTGTTGGTAGATGACCACGTAGACAACCTAGAGGCCTATAAGCAACACCATCCAGAGGCGGAGACTATTTGTTTTGACCATCCCTATAACAAACGTTGGATAGGCCGAAGAGCCTTGTGCTGGCCAGA
>Ga0075472_10000265_pt1 | contig 21088 bp, 28 predicted proteins | sample DEB19_08_DNA_3_FD_77014 | JGI IMG/M metagenome (GOLD analysis project Ga0075472, IMG submission 77014) | Aqueous microbial communities from the Delaware River and Bay under freshwater to marine salinity gradient to study organic matter... | ecosystem: Environmental > Aquatic > Marine > Coastal ...
CCTAGTAGCAGTAGCCGTCGTGGGCGCAGCCGTCGTAGTCGTCGTAGTCGTCGTAGTCGAAGCTGTCGTTCTCGTAGACCTCCGACCCCCAGAAGTCGAACTCGACTTCGATGGTGCGGGCGGCGGGGTCAACGCTCACGACGGTGTAGGTGAACTTGACGGATACCGTCGTCGTGCCACAGCCGCTGTCGCACTCGACGGTGTGCGTACCCTCGGTACCCACGAGGTCATCGGTGAACTCGTCGTCCTCGTGGGCGGTGACGGTCAGGGTCAGACCCTCGCCGCCGCACTCGACGTTGCAGTACTTGCCACCGTGGGTGCCACGGATGCTGCCGTACTCGTAGTCGAACGAGTCGTCGCCCGCATCGACCTCGAACTCGATGTTGCCAGAGTAGATGTCCAGAGCGTAGTTGATGGTGTCCATCATGGTGTCTGTCTCCTGTGGGTGTTGGTTCGTCCTCTCACTGGATGTACGCGGGAGGGGTGCTGGGCTAACAGGTTCCTGTCAGCCCGCTAGTCCGCTAGGCGGTGGCTGACGCAACCGCAGCCACCGCGCTACGGGAGGCGTAGAACATCAGGCCATCCTCGCTGACCACCTCGACCATGCCCTTGTTCTTCGTATAGAACAGGGTGGGGGCACACCGGGCGCGAACCACCGTGTAGACCCCGCTCATCTTGACCGCCTTGTAGGAGGGGATTATCCAAGTCTCCCCGTCGTCGCGCATCACGCCATAGTGGTCGGCCTTGAACTTCTCTACGTCCTCGCGGGTCAGCATGGTGTACCCCGAGCGACCTTCCGCGAACACCACCTTGTCACCCTTCGCAATCTTGACGCTGTCCATCTTGACCTCCATCCGTGCAGGGTCAGCCCCCTGCCTAGCCCCACACCGCCGCCTGCCGCATCAGGTTGCCACACCGCAACGCTGCGCCGAACCAGTCCGTGATCTCGGGCACGAACCGCCCAGCCGTGAACACAGCCACTCGACCACCCGAGATGGGTTGGAAGCGGAACCCGCCCACGCGGACAGTCTCGCCACGCATGAAGGCCACGAGGCACTCAAAGCGGGGGTCAGTCGTCGTGTTGCTCATCGTCCGTCTCCGTCGGGGTGCCCTCTGCTCCCCTCTCCTCATGTACGCCCCGAGAGGCCGGGGCTAACAAGAATTCGCACCCCCCCTAGCCGAGCAGATGGGGGTCAGGATCGATCCTGTAGAACCGTATAGAAAACCCGTCAGCGGCTGGTGGGGTGTCAAAAATGCAGGATTGAAACCGTAATGATTTTGAGATCCCCTAATCTGAAACGGGGGTTGGCCCCCGCCCCTGCCCCAAGGGGGCAACGGCAGTGGCCTCGGGTTCTCGACCGCCCAGACTCGGGTTCTCGACCGCCCAGACTCGGGTTCTCGACCGCCCGGACTCAGGCACTCGACCAGTCCTAAAGGGTTCCCCACCAGAGGGGGGGTCAAATACGACAAGGGGTCTTTTCAGTTCCTTGGTGCGGGGGTTGGTTAGGGTAGGGCGGGGACACAGGAGGTTTGCGCTATGGACAGGCAGTTCTTGCGGACGAATCACAGGTTGATAGGGGCTGTGCAGCCTGCTTTGCGTCGGTTGGAGGAGGAGTTGGCTGAGGGGGGTACTGGGGTGGCGGTGATTGAGGTTCGGGGTGCTGGGGTGGGGGCTTCTGATCCTTTGGTGTTGCGGCATGTGATGTCGCGGCTGTGGGGGTCGTTCTGCGAGAGGCATGGGCATGGCCGGGCAGAGGTGGAGGCTCTTATGGTTCCTCGGGGCATGGTGTGCTTGTCGTCGGAGGGGCTGGGGGGTCGAGTTGTTCGGCTGAAGTTCTTCGAGGATTGAAAGTTGTTAGGGCTTGGGGGGTGGCGCGTACACCAGAAGAGAGGATTGGCTCTCGACGAGACGGAGGACAGATGAACGCAGCGACTCTCAAAGCCACGCACAAGTCGAGCGTGACGGCCATTCTGGGTGGCAACACCCGCGCCGTCCACTCGCACGGCACTTCGTTCTACAACCGCGACCGTTGGACTGGTCGTGCGCTGCTGGTCTCGATGTGCAAGGACATCGAGAGCAACCCGAGCAAGCCGCTGACGCCTGAGCGGGTGTGGGGTTGGGTCGAGGAGGCCAACGGCACTTACGTCTACCAGCCCTCGATTACCATCGCGGACACGCCTGCGGAGGTCAACGACCGCACGGCGTCGGCGCTCATCGGTGGTGCCTACCACGAGGCGTGGCACACGAAGTACTCCTGCCGTCGGAACCTGACGGTTGCGGAGGTGATGGCGATTGTGGCACCTCGGTGGGCCAAGGTTCAGGACTGGAAGGGTGCGACCAAGCTCCTGCTGGAGTGGTCGAACATCATCGAGGATGTGCGGATTGAGCGGCTGGGTTGTGCGGCTTACCCCGGCACGCACACCAAGATGTGCGACCTCCAAGACTTCATCCTCGACCTTGAGGCCAAGGGCAACGCGGCGGCTCGGGCACACGGTGTCGAGGTCAACGGCACCTTGAGCGTGATTGGCAAGACCTTCCGCGACCTTGGGTTGGGCTACAACACGGAGAGCCAGCGTGCGGCTCTGGCCAGCTACAAGGCTGACAACGCTCAAGCCTTCGGGTTCGTGGTCACGACCTTGCGGCCCTTGCTGGACGAGGCGGTGAACATGAGCGAGGCCGACGACCTCGGTTGCTTGCGGGTCGCCTTCGACGTGCTGATTGCCATCGCGGATGCCGCCCAGCCCCAGCCCCAGCAGGGTCAGCAGGGCGACGAGGGTGGCGAGAGCGGCGAGAGCGGCGAGGGTGGCAAGTCGCAGAAGGCTGACGGCAAGGACAACAAGGCCAAGGGCAAAGACAAGGGCAAGAAGGAGGGGGGCAAGAAGGAGGGGGGCAAGAAGGAGGAGGCCGAGGCCAACGGCGGCGATGCCGAGGCCGAGGGCGACGGCGAGGGCGGCGAAGCCGAGGGCGAGGGCAAGGGTGCCGAAGGCGAAGCCGAGGGCAAGGGCAAGGGCGAGGGTGCCGAAGGCGAGGATGCCGACGGCGAAGCCGAGGGCGAGGGTGGCGAAGCCGAGGGCGATGCCGAAGGCGAAGGCGAGGGCGAGGGTGCCGAGTCGGGTGGTGACTCGACGGACAAGGGCAAGACGCTGGCTGACTCGCTGAAGGAGGGGTTGGAGAAGGGCGAGTCGATGGGCATGAAGGACAACAACACGGCCTTGTCGGAAGCCTTCCAGCAGGCTGAGGAGGCCAAGACTCGCAAGGAGGGTGGGGTACAGGCTGGCGAGGCTGTGTACCGCCCGGCTGACAAGTCGCTGGATCGGGTGGTTCCGATTGCCAAGTCGCGGTCGGAGGGCAAGCGGGCAGAGGCTGACAAGTTGCTGTCCAGCGTCAAGGAGGAGGTGAGCTACTTGCGTGCGCGGCTGCGGAACGTGTTCCGCGCTGCCGAGATGACTGGGGTAGTTCACGGTGTCTCGCGGGGTCGGACACTGAGCGAGCGGATGCTGGTGGACAGCAAGGTTGCGCTGATGGGCGGCATGGCTCCCTCGCGGGCCTACATGCAGCGGGATGAGCAGCAGGACATGAGCCTCGCTTGCGCCATCGTGCTGGATCAGAGCGGGTCGATGAGCGACAAGCTGGTCGAGGCTACGCAGGCGATGCTGGCGATTGCCGAGCCGATGGATGCCATCGGTGGCAAGGTGATGGCGGTGGGGTTCCGGGACGGCCAGAGCTTCAACGGTGACCGCTACGCGGACAAGGGTCTGGAGGGTTGCCACCAGTACGACGGTGTGGACATCGACGTATTCAAGGGGTTCGATGAGCGGTTCGCCAGCGTCAAGGCGCGGTTCGCCTGCACGCGCTCTGTGGGTGGCACGCCGATGGCCAACGGTGTCCAGCACGCGCTGGATGCGCTGAACAATCGGCGCGAGGGGCATCGGGTGTTGTTCGTCATCACGGACGGTGAGCCGAGTTGGGGTCACGGGCCAGTGGTCAAGCGGCAGATCCGCATTGCCAAGGAGGCTGGGATCCACGTTATCGGGGTGGGCATTGGCTACGGTGCCCACTACGTCACCAAGTTGTTCCCCGACCATGTGTTCAGCCCCGACATGAAGGGTCTGTCGCAGCAACTGGTCGAGAAGGTCAACGGCATCGTGGATCGCGCTGCCCGCAAGCGGGGCGTGCGGATGGCTGGTTGATAGGGTAGGGGGGCGAGGAAAGTTGTTAGCGGTGCAGGGGTGGCGCGTACACCACATGAGAGGAGCAAATACGCTCCTCGGAGAGAGGTAGCGATGACGACGAAGTTGACCATCCCCTGCGCCGTTTGCGGCCACGAGGCGCACTACCTTGGCGATCACGTCAAGGCGGCGCACAGTCTGTCTGTGGCTGAGTACCAATCGACCTATGGCCAGCCTGTCTGGTCAAAGGCACTGGAGGACAAGGCCAAGGCGGTGCAGGGCAACGTGCGCCGTTCGGCGGCACCGTCTCTCGACGTGCTCACGGTGGACTTTGCGGGCATCAAGGCTCCTGTGAACGCTGACGTTCCCTCGGACGCCTGCCTGCCGCTGCCTCCGAGCTACCTGATCCCGACTCACGGTCGGCTGGGTCGCGATGTCGAGAGCGCGGCGTTCTCGCTGCTTCGCAAGCGGTCGATGTACGTCCACGGTCTGCCGGGCAGCGGCAAGGACGCGCTGTTTCACGCTTGGTCGCAGTGGACTCGGACGCCTGCCCTGATCTTCCAAGTCCAGCCCGGAGAGGACATCCAGTCGTGGTTCTACTCGCGGTCGTTCGACCAGAGCGGCACTCGCTGGGAGGAGGGCGAACTGCTCAAGGCTCTGCGTGACGGCTACAAGTCGCCCATCAGCGGGCGGGTTGTGCCCTACATGATCCTCATCAGCGACTTCGACCGAGCTGACCGCTCGCAGGCTGAGGCTCTGCGGCTGGTGATGGACAGCATCAGCGGGCGGGTCAAGGGGCCAGCGGGTGTGACCTACCCTGTGCTGAAGGGCACGCAGATTGTGGCTACGGCCAACTCGGCTGGGTCGGGCGACACTCGCGGTCGGTGCATCAGTGCGAACCCGATTGACGCGAGCATCCTCGACCGCTTCGAGCGCAAGGTGGTGTTCCACTGGATGGACTGGGCTGACGAGGTCAAAATCGTCAAGGACAAGTACCCGATGCTGGTCGAGAAGTGCCCCGAGGTGTTCTCTCAGGTGGGCGCGGCGACCGAGGCCATCCGCAAGGGCATCGAGGCCAACGAACTCTACGCCGAGTTCAGCCACCGTGCCCTGTGTAGCTGGCTGTCGCTGGCCGAGGACATGATCTTCGGCCTGAACGGCAAGGTGCCCAGCGGCTTGCTCAAGAAGGCGGCGCGGGCCTTCCTCGACGGTATGCCCGACGACGAGGCGGTGACGGTGTGCAAGCGGCTGATGGATCCGCACCTCAAGGGTGGCGCGGTGGACGAGGGCGACACCAGCCACATCGGCAGCGGGAGCCTCTACTAGAAAATCGTTAGCCCCCCTCACCTCGTGCGTACATGGGGTGAGGGGGCGAGGACAACCCCCGACGAAGGAGAGTGAACCATGCCACGCGCTAAAACTTCCCCCCACTACCAAATGCACGCGCCGCTGCTTGCGGCGATGCACAACCTGACCCACAGCAAGGCTGGGGTCAAGGTTCGCCATGTCGAGGCGACCGAGGAGATGTGCGCTCTGATGGGCATCATGCTCGATACGCACGGCAAGCAAGACCAGACAGGCCAGTACTGGACGGTGCGCTGGGCCTCGCTCGCGATGCTCGACCTCAAGGCCAAGGGTCTGATGGATTACCCCGCCAAGGGCTGGTGGGTGCTGACGCCCGCAGGAGCGGCACAGACTGTGGTGACGGCCCCTCTGACGGCCCCTGCGGCCCCTGCGAAGGCCCCTGCGGCGGCTCCTGTGGCCCCTGTGGCCCCTGTGGCTCCTGTGGCCCCTGTGGTCGAAGCCGTCAAGCCTGAGCCTCTCCCGGAGGTCGCGCCCCCCGCGCCTGTGGTGGTCGAGGCCGCAGAACTGCTGGCCTACGTTCCTGAGCCTGTCGAGGCGGTGGTGGACAGCTACTTGCTGAACCTCCAGATGGCGGCGGTGCCCTGCTTCGGTAGCTGGTCGGCCAAGTCGGAAGTGTGCAAGGTCTGCCCGCTGGCAAGCCGCTGCTACGAGGGGATGCTGGCCAAGCTGGCGGCGTTGGCTGACGAGTTGCCGCTGGTGGCGGCTGCGCCCGTGACTGCCCCGACGACCTCGAAGCTGTCAGCGGCGACGGCGACCCTGCCTGCGGGTCTGGTCGGCAAGCCTGCCAAGGCTGACGACGAGGTGGTGCTGGATCTGGACAGCACGCCTGCGACCAAGGTTGCCCCAGCCAAGGCGGCTACGCCCGCTTTCCTGAAGATGGAGGCGGCTAGCGAGGTTCAGTGCAGCGTTTGCAAGGGTACGATTGCCAAGGGAACCTCTGCGGCCTACAGCCGCAAGTCGGGCTTCTCGCACATCGCCTGTGTATCCAACGTCAGCGCGGGGGAGTAATGGAGAGCAAGTACGTCACCCTCGGCAAGGAAATTGCCGCTGGCGTCCGAGAACTGGCCCTCGGGGTAGAGCAGGAGGCCCCCCGAGGGCGGGTAGTGGACATCGGCCACTACCTCTGGCGGTTGGCTGACCTGACGGACTCGACCTTGGAGAAGGTCAAGGAGAGGATGCGGGAGGAGGCACGCAAGGAGGGCCAGACGACTACCTTCGTGGGGGACAGTGGCACGCGGTGCCGCGTTCTGATTGACCCCCCTCGCCCTCATGTGGTCAAGCCAGAGCAACTCAAGGATGTCCTCGGCCCGGTGTTCGAGGACTTGTTCGAGACGGTAGTCAGCTACAGGTTGCGCGAGGGCTTCGACGAGAAGCTGTTGACCCTTTCGCCCGAGCAGCGACAGGCTATCTTGCAGCGGTTGCAGATGCCTGACCCGACACCTCGGGTGTCGTTCAAGGTCTAGGAGGTTGCCATGAAAGTCCGTTTCAGCGAGGCCACAGATGACCGCAAGCTGATACATGTCGAGACCTCGGTGTACGGCCCCGAGGCCAACTTGCCGACAGTGCTTGTGACGTTCGAGATGTTTATCCCCTCGGACTACTCGGTCAAGAATGGCATCCAAGCTCTTGTTCACCTCAGCACGGTGCGTTCGGACACCTACGAGACCTACCCGCTGGCGCGGGATCAGATGCGCGAGGTGCTGGAGACGGCTTCGAGGTCTGTGGCTGAGTTTGACCCGGACTGGTAGGGAACCCAAACGAGAGGAGGTGTACCATGTGCGACAAGTGCGACCACGATGAGAACCACTTTGACCTGTTCGACATGGAAGGCAGCGAGGACATGTCCCCCAGCGACCTAGAGAACGCTCGGGCCTTTTTCATGGCCATGCTGGAGGAGTCGGAGCCTATGGCTTTGGCTCGCTACCAGAAAGCAGAGGCGACGTTCAAGGCTTCGCTGGCCAAGCTCAAAGCTCTGCGAGACAACGATGGGGAGATCAGCAGGGAACTGTTGACCTCCAGCAAGGAAGCCTATGACGAGGTCGTCGCGGCTCGTGACGGCTTGGAAAGCGGCCTTCAGCGGACGGCGTACAAGATGACGCATACGGCCCTTGCCTAGAACTCCAGCGGTAGGGTGCCAGCATGAAGCGCGATCCCAAGCAAGTCGTTATCGGTCTGTCTGCTCGCAAGAGTCTGCTCTCTGGTGCCATCCGTTTGGCCGACACGGTGGCTGTGACCTATGGGCCTCACGGTCGAACGGTCATGCTCGACCGTATGGCTGGGCTGCTGACGACCAAGGATGGCGTCACGGTGGCTCGTGAGGTCGGGCTAGAGGACGCCATTGAGGACGCGGGGTGCAAGATCCTGCGGCAGGCTTGCCTCAAGGTAAACGACGAGGCGGGCGACGGCACGACCACGACTGCTGTGCTGGCAGCGGCAATCTTGCGCGAAGGGCACAGGATGATTGTGGCGGGGCATGACCCGAACCAGATTGTCCGGGGCATCCGCACGGTAGCCGAAGGGGTTACGGAAGTCCTGTGGGATCTGGCCGAACCTGTCAGCGGCGAGACGCTGCTCCGTCAGGTGGCGATGGTGTCGTGCAACGGCGACGAGGACATCGCGGATGCGCTGACGGAAGCCTGCATGGCAGTGGGCAAGGACGGCACGGTGGTTATCGAGCCGGGGGAACGGCGAGAGATTGAACTGGTGTTCAAGGAGGGCGTCGAGTATCCCTCGGGGCCAGCCAATCCCTCTTTCCTCGGCTCAGACGTTGAGCGCACGATGGAAGATCCTCTCGTGGCCGTCATTGTGGGCGTTCTGTCCTCGGCTCAAGACGTGGTGCCTGTGCTGGAGGAGGCTAGTCAGTTCCCGCGTAACGAACTGATCCTGATTGCCGACGCCGTAGAGTCCGAAGCGTTGGCGACCATCAGCATGAACGACCGTCAGGGTGTTGTGCGCTGTGTGCCTTATGGCGGCAGCGGGCTGGGTCTCCAGCGTCGTGGGCCTATGGAGGACATCGCGGCACTGTCCGGGGCGACACTGGTGGACAAGGCGTTGGGCAATGACCATCGGGCTTTCCAAGCAGACTGGTTTGGCTCATTCCGTCACGCGACCCTCGGCCTGACCAAGGCGGTCTTTACCGCACACGACGAAGCCCACGACGGCGTGCAAGCTCGTATCGAGAAGCTCAAGGAGGAGATGGCTTCGAGCGTCCACGAGTACGACCGAGACAAGCTGCGCGAGCGCATCGCCAAGTTGCAAGGCGGCATGTGCATCCTCAAGGTGGGCGGCACGACTGAAGCAGAGATCAAGGAGCGGCGTGCCCGCATCGAGGATGCCCTCGGTGCTGTGCAGTCGGCCCTACGGCATGGCATTGTCGGCGGTGGCGGCTCGGCCTACATGTGGGCCAGCACGCGAGACAGCTTGTGCGACGAACTGGAAGGCGACCAGCGGGTCGGGGGGCAGATCCTGCTGCGTGCCCTGCAAGCCCCGCTGCATCGCATTGCCAGCAACGCCTTCAAGAGGGCTGACAGTATCGTCGAGCGGGTCTACGACGGCATGAAGGACGACAACGATGGGTGGTTCTGCTGGGATGCTCGTCAGGACATCTACCGCAGCCCCTTCGAGGAGCCGATGGTCATCGACCCTGTGTTCGTAGCTGTCAGTGCCTTGCAAGCAGCCGTCAGCGTGGCAACTACTCTGCTGACGGCTGAGGCGTCGATCACGCCCCTCAAGCGGGAGGGTGCATGAGCGAGGTGACGGTCAAGAACTCGGAGGCGCTCACGATCCTCAAGTGCCTGCGGGATCTGCTGCTCGGGGCTATCTACCTCAAGCATACCTACAGGCTCTACAAGGAGCGTCTGGCGATGCAAGTCGTCATGGCCAAGAACATTGCCGAGTACGTCTTTGTCCTCGACCTGTACCTGACGGATAAGACCGAGCAGCGAGACCTCGAAAAGGAGCAGGCCAACGCGCTTGAACTCCTGCTGGGCAAGTCGTGGGAGGTCTTGCTCTCGGACGGCGAGAGCAAGCTGCTGCTGCGTCTGCCCACCAAGGGAAACATGCACTCCGTCCGGGCGGTGTTCCCCGACATGCCCAAGAACGCTACTGCGTATCACCGCTGGCCCAACATCGACACGCCAGAGAGCCAGCCCACCGAGTTTGGGCCACCTGACGACGAAGGGCACGAGATGCTTGCCTAATAGGAGAGGACACTATGCCGAACCAACCGCCGAAGTTCCCTTGGGTCAAGGGGGCACAGCCCGACTATCGCGCCTTTATCCTGCGTGTCGGTGTCTGCCAAGACAATGACAAGAACGTCTGGTCGTACTCCGACTTGGAGGACGAGATGGACAAGCAGACTTGCAACTCGCTTCCCAGCTATGGGGTCGAGCAGATTGCGTTTGGTCTGCTGTGCGAGGCTGTGCGGCGTGAGGCTTACTTGCAGATCCTCATGCGCCTGTCGAACGACAACGACTACTTGGCCAAGTACAACTCGCCCGAGGCTGACGAGATGCGGCAAGAACTGACCGCCGCCCTTGCCAAGTCGCTGCACGGTTCCATCGACCGCATGGCGGCTGATGCCGCAGGCGAAGTCCTGAGCATGTTCACGACCAAGGGCTAGTCCTCCTCCAGCCGCTCGTCGTAGTCGAGATCCTCGTCGTCCTCGTCGAGCAGTTCCTTGACTGGGTTCCAGACAGGTTTGCGATCACGAGAGACCAGCTTGTAGAGGTCAGCCCGGCGAGTGGGTGACCACCCTTGCGTCATCCGACCGCTCGACCGCAATCGCACCTGAGTCTTTTCTGCGATCTTGGTCGGCTTGCCGTCTGGCAGCACCCAGTCCTTGCCTTCCCGCGTGTGCGAGTAGAACGTGCCCAGCGGGGTACGCACCTGTTCTGCATCTTGGATGTTCTCGCGCAGGATGTCAGACATAACCTCAAGCAAGTGCTTGATTTTCTCCTGCTCAATCCAAGTGCGGTAGTGTACCAACTCGATCAGCCGCTCGTACTTCACAGGCACCCCGAGGGTTTAGGGTAGGGGGTTTTGGGTCACGACACAGAGTATGCGACCCGGCAACAACCAACGGAGACACGCTACCATGGGCAAGACGACTTTCGCGCTTCGCAACTTCAACGGTCAGGCAGTGCAGCATGTCGCGGTGACGGCTGAGGACTTGGGCAACAAGGCCCCGACGATCCTCAAGACCCCGACGCACCACATCATCATCATCGACCGAAGCGGCTCGATGTACAGCGACCTTCCCGACACCAAGGTGATGGTCGAGAAGCTGCTCACGCTCGGGGAGTTCAACGACCCTGAGCAGCGCATCAGCCTCATCAGCTACTCGTCGCAGGGTGACGTGAAGTGCCACTTCGCCAAGGTCACTGTGGGTGACGTGCTGAAGGCTGGCAGTCCCTACGTCGAGGAGATCCGTTCGATCCGGGTGACGGGGCTGACTTGCATCAGCCAGAGCCTGACGCTCGCTGCTTCGCTGGTGGACGACAAGGATGTGACTTGCATCACGCTGCACACGGACGGCTACGCCAACGACCGTAGCCCGACGGCTGAGAAGAACGCGATCTTCGCGGCCTTGGAGGGCATGGCGAACAAGCCCAACGTGTTCGTCAACACCATCGCCTACCGCGACTGGTGCGACTTCACCCTGCTGTCGAACATCGCCAACAAGGCGTCTGGCGTGTGCGTGCAGGCCAAGAGCATCCGTCAGGTCTACGATGCCCTGCACAACACGCAGGCCACGCTGGCGTCGAACATGACTCCTGCAACGGTGCTGTCGAAGGTGGGCGACTACACGGTGTTCTGCTCCTCGTCGGCGGGCAAGGTGCTTGGCAGCGCGGGCGAGATGACCGTGCGTGGCCTCAAGGACACCGACGACAAGGTGGCTTACCGCTTCGAGTTCATCGACGAGGCGGCAGCGGGTTCGCTGGCTGCGGCTGACAACAAGGCGGTGCTGGCCTACGCACGAGCGCAGATCAGCGAGGGCAACATCAACGGTGCCAAGTACGCGCTGTGTGGTGCCAAGTCCGACCTGTTGCCCAAGCACTTCCGCGCTCTGGTGGCGACGGAAGTGGCGGCGATGGCTTCGGACATCGAGCAGGCGTTGTTCAGCGGCACCATCGGCCAGACGGCTGGCTACGGACTGGCCAGCAACGGCCCCTCTGTGCTGGATGTGCTGGCGGTGATGGGCAAGTTCGCCAAGAGCCTGCGCCTGAACACCAAGACCCTGATGGCCAACTACAAGCGGCAGGGTGTCAAGCGCATCGGCGGCACGCGCAACGACGACGGCACGGTGACGCCGCCCGAGTTCGAGTTGAAGGCGGGTGGCGATTGGGCCGAGGTGTTGAGCTTCGACTTCAACCGCAACACGGCGACGGTCAACATCCTGACGGCCAAGAAGGCGAGCCTCGTCAAGTGCGCCACCGGGGAAGTCATCAGCGAGGTCGCTGGCCTCGATGTGACCGACCTCAAGGATTACCGCAACTACACGCTGGTCAGCGATGGCACCATCTGCACGCCTGTGCTGCCGCTCAAGATCAGCGACAAGCGGTGCCACAAGGCTCTGGCTGACTTGGGCGTGGTCACGGGCGACTTCGACCCCAACGCGGAGGTCGAGGTCAACCTCGGTGCCCTGTCGCTCATCAGCTTCGACAAGAAGTTCGCGCTGGCTGGAGATGTGTACGACCGCCTGTGCAAGATGACGGCTGCGAGCAAGCTGCTGTCGGCCTGCGTCAAGGAGGCGTCTGACGCTTTCACGGCAGAGCAGATTGCCGAACTCAAGGCCCACTACCTGTCGTCGAGCCTCTACTTCAGCGGCCCGACCACGACCCACTACGCCGACCTCACGGAAGCCCTGAATAAGGGCGAGGTGGACACCCGCCTGAGCTACAAGATCGACGTGGGCAACGCGGAGATCACGGCCCTGTCCAAGCTGCCCTCGGCCAACGCCTTCTGCGAGCGGCGGTTCACGCTGACCGTGGGTGGCAACGCGGTGGACAAGCCCAAGATGCCTGCCGTGCTGGAGCCGACCGCTGTGTGGGGCGAGAAGGTGCTGGGGCCGCGCATCAAGCTGACCAAGGTAGACGACCTCTTGTTCCCGATCTTCAAGAGCTTCCTGCTCGACGGCGGCAAGGGTGCGTTCGAGGACACGCTGCGGGCCTCTGGCGTCGAGGATGAGGTGGTGACGGCTCTGCTGGGTGCGCTGGCGGGCAACGGCGACAAGGTCGAGGCCATTCTCGCCGCGAGCCGTCAGGTCAATGCGGCTCTCGAAGCCGTCTACCTCAACGAGGTCAGCCCGCTGGTGTTCTACATCGGTGCGACGGGTCTGGTGCCTGACGACTTGGGGGCCAAGGCTCACACGGCGGATCAGGTCGTCACCGTGTTCCCCGACATCGCGCTGTCCAAGGACGAGAAGGAGGGCATGTTCTACACCCTGCCCAACGGTCTCATCCTGACGGTGTTCACCAAGGGCGAGTACTTCACGACCGCCGCCGGGCTTGCGGCTTCTGCGGCAGCAGCGGCCTAGTCGCAGCGAAGGCGGCGGTGCCGCACTCTCGACCTCGTTGAGAGGGCCAGTGGAAGGGGGTTACGGTAGTCCAGCCGTAGCCCCCTTCTGCTTTTCTCGACCACCGCTTACGGTTAGGGTAGGAAAGTGCAGGAGGCAAAGACCATGCTCGACTGGTTTGGCGCGGAGGAGAACTCGGAGGAGTGGGTTCGTGACGGCAACCAGTGGGTCTGTCACCGGGATGGGCGCAAGCTGGTGATCGAGCGGGTGGGCTTCCTGTTTCGTTCGTGGAAGTTCTATGTAATCGAGAAAGAGGGCGAGGCAGCTACTCTCGACGAGGCGATGGCCCGAGCGACACGCGCTACTGAGAGGGTGCCCACGGTTCTAAGGATGCTGAAAGGAGGACGATGATGTTGACCAAGTTCAAGGACACCAAACGCAAGCGTTCGACCTATGTCGGCAACATGGCTGACTTGCTGTGCCTCATTCGTGATACGAAGCAGGAGTTGATTGCCAAGCACGGCGTCGAGGAAGGCACGGAGCGGTTTGGCAAGCTCAAGGCCAAGGATGTGCTAGACAGGTACGCGGTTTCCAGCGACGAGGATGTCCACTAGACGACTGGGGCGTCATCGCCACTGTCGTGGACAACCTTGCCCTGCTGGTTGTCCGTGACCTTCATCGGGGCCAGTTCCTTACCGAGCCAAGAGACGACCTCTCCGATGTGCGGCTCGAACAAGGCGGCAACCGTATGGACAGTCGGCCCTCCGGGCAGCAGAGAGATCAGCAGCGGGGCCAGAGCGTCGGCAATCTGCTGTTCGACCTTCTCGTCATGCCCCTTGGAGATCAACGCCTCGATGCCCTTGAACGCGGCCTCTACCGCATCCTTGTGTTCGTGGTCGAGGGGTTTGGTCAGCAGCAGAGCAAACTGTTCCTTCAGTGCTTCCAAGCTAGTCATCGGGACTCCTTACTTGCACGCGGCGGGGAGGTTCTTGGCGTCGAGCGGGGTCTTGCTACGGCACAGGGTCTTTTCAAGCGAACCCTCGAAGCCCTCGGCTTTGCACACCTTGCGCGAGCGGAACTTGGCCTCGGGGTGATCCGTCACTTGGAGTTCCAGTTCGCACTGGGCGGTGACGGTATTGCAACCTACGAGAAGCAGAGCAGCGGCGAGCAGACAGTGGTGCATAGCAACCTCCTGCACTAGAGGGGCTATGCCCCAGCTAGTGTATTGGACTGTCCTTGATCTGTTGACCACTTACGGCGAGGACATCATGCCCAAAGGCGCACCCCTTCCCCAAGACACGACCGCAGTTGTCGGCGTTCCCGCACCTGACGGAATTAACCTCAACCAGATTGCAGGCGGCGCAGCGGGAAACCCGCTCATGGCTATCATCCTCGGTGCTGTCGCCGTTCTGGGCGGCAAGAAGGTCTGGGACTTCTGGAAGCAGAAGCAAGAACTGGCGCACGAGGAGAAGATGAAGCAGTTGGAGATCCAAGCCAGTGCTGGCGCGGGTGTCCATGCCGAGTGTGAGGCCAAGCGCAAAGACCTCGAAGCCAGCGTGGCGGCTCTGAAGTTCAAGGCAGAGGAACTGGAGCAGCGTTGCGCCAAGGCCGAGAAGAAACTGGCGGCTAGCTTCGACGAGGACGCGCCTTCGACGACTGACCTCGACGCCACGCTCAAGAAACTGGCCAAGCGGGTCAAGTCGCTGGAGGACTCGGCGGCTGACGAGGACGAGGACGAGGACGAGAAGCCTGCCAAGAAACCCGTCGCCAAAAAGCCTGTCAAGAAGTAGCACATGGCCAAGAAGCGTTGCTATCTGCCCCAGAAGGGCGAGGACGGTCAGCCCAAGCAGACCAAGGACAAGTGGAACGCCTACTTCGTGTTTGACGCGGACAAGGTTCCACCCGGCATGGTCTGCACGGACATCGCCCCACCCAAGCCCAAAAAGGTTCTGCCCCCCAAGGCAGTCGGGCCTGCTGTTGCAGAGAGCAAGGCGGTTACGGCAACCGTAGCCCCGCCTGTTCCCGAACCCAAAGCCCCTACGACCGCAACCGATGCAGCCACAACGTCCACTGCTACCGAGCAGATTGGAGAGGCACCCGAAGGTGCAGAGGCCAATGCGGGTGAGGTCGTAGGGGTAGCGGTTCCTGCCCCAGAGCAAGCTGTGGGCGACGGTAATGCTGTCGGACTGGCGGTTGCTGCGGCAGTCGCGATGGCTCTCGCTATGTCCGTGTTCTCGTCTAAGCCCGCGAACTCGTCAGGGTCGAAAGGCAAGCCGAGCAAGTCGGGCAAGAAGCCCTCTAAGCCCTCAGACTCAAAGGGCAACTCTAGCAATCAGAGCCAGAAAGAGAAGCAAGAGAAGGAACGCCAAGAGTGCGGGGCCAAGACGGACTCTGTTAGGCAGGGTGCTGATGAGGACACCCGCCGTCTCGAACACGCCCTCGGCAAGATTGCTCGGCTAGAGGACACCTTGCGCGAGATGCCCGAGGAGCGTGAGGCTATCGAGACTCTGTCTGCTCAGATAGAGGCGATGGCCAAGCGAGTAGCACGGCTAGAGGCCAAAGGCTCTAGGGGTTCCAGCAAGCGCGGCAGCGAGCCTCGTACTGCTCGACGCCACCAACGGACACCTGATCCGAAACGGACGTAAGGCGTTGCGACCGCCCGGCGTCACTCCCGCACCTCATGCAGACGGCTTTGAGCTTGATGACTTCGTCTGCCACGGCCATCAGGTTGCCCACCTGTCCGAACGGCTTGCCCAGATAGTCCGTGTCGAGGCAGGCGATGATTACCCTTGCCCCCCGGCTTGCCAGATCCTCGACTACGCTGACGAGATCGCCTTCGATGAACTGAGCCTCGTCGATGCCCACGACCGACATGAGCGGGTACACCAGCATGTCCTCGGCATCCGTGACCAGACGACAGCCATTGCGGTTGCCCTTGTGGCTGACGACCTCATCCTGCGAGTACCGCTTGTCGAGGCTCGGCTTGAAAAGCAGATAGGGCTGCTTGGCAAGCTCGACCCGGTGGATACGGCGCAACAACTCCTCGGACTTACCAGAGAACATCGGCCCGGTGACGACTTCAATACGACCGTTCATTACCCCTCCTGTGGGCACTTCCCGCTATGCCCACTCTGCTCTGCTATCACGTTGCCACCGATTGCCGAGGGGTATGGTGGTCTGTGTGCAGAGCAGTCTGCGGGATAAGGACTCTTGCTGTGTCGGACGACCTAGAGATCACCGTTGAGGCAGAGATCCAGCAAGTGCTGGAACGATACCAAGTTGCGGTGGACATCCACGAGGAAGCGGCTCTCGGTAACGAGATGGTGTTGGTCTGTCAGGCCACCCACAAGAACGACGACAGCGTGCTGGCGGCGATTACGCTGCACTTGCCTGCCCACAGCGACCACGACTTGAGGCTGATGACGGAAGCCGAAACGCAATCGCAGTGTGTCTCGCTAGCGGTCGTGGCTATGGCCAAGCTGCTGCTCATCCAAGAGCAGACTCGGCCAGAGTTCAACCCGTTCGGAAGTGGTACGCTGGCAGAGGCGTAGGGTAGGACGAGGTTAGAGAAATTCGTTAGCGGTCTGCCCCTGTCGCGTACACCATGCGAGGGCAGACAAGCTCTCGACCAACCTACGAGGAGGCACCATGAAGCCCTGCACGATCCTTCGCAACGTCCGTGACCCCTTTGGCGACGACCTCTTCTATATCATGGAGTTGGGCGAGGAGATCCACCTCCACTCGTCGCGCCGCTCGATAAAACTCTCGCTCGTCGGCGCAGAGTTTGCCGATTACGTCCTTCGCACCAAGGAAGGGGTCGCGAGGGAGTGCGAGGTGGGCGCGAAGGAGAAGTTCACCTACTCGCTCATCTACCGCCCCGAGGGGTACTACTCGATCTCCTTCATCAGTGGCCCTCTTGAGGTCTCGTTCGTGCTGCCAGAAAGCGATGCGGAGTTCCTCGCGTCCTACTTCCTCCAAGGCAAAGCGGCCAACGAAGCCGAAGCGCAAGAGGGTGAGGTAGCTGCGGTGTGAGGCAAAACGCGCAACGCCCGCAGCGAGAGGTTGACCCCCGCTGCGGGCGTTGTGCTTCGCCGTCTCTACTGCTTGGTCGAGACGAACTCGACCACCTCAGCGGCGTACTTCTTGATCGATTCCAACGTCGGCGGGGGGATGAAAGTCGGGGCACGCTTCTCGATAGCTGCCGCTTGGTTCTCGACATCCCGCTGGGCGTGCCAATGCTCGTGCAGCGTGTCGCGGGCTTGCAAGAAAATGGCGTGACGGATCTCGTAGGCGTTCATGTGTCCTCCTGTGTGTGTCTACTTGCCCGAACATCAGGCAAGCAGGAGGACTATACCGTCAGTTCAGCGTGGGTACGCACAGGCGGGGGGTGTTGCCATCCTCACTGCCCTCGAAGTCGAAGCTGCGCTGCTGACGGTATTCCTTGACGCTCACGATGCCGAAGGTCTCGGTCAGGATGGCCATCACCACGTCAGCGTCGAAGCCCTTGCACGAGTAGCAGTCGAAGGTGAAGAAGTTGAACTCGGGGAACGTGTGGATGCTGAGGTGCGACTCGGCAATCATCACCAGCGTCGAGTAGCCGTAGCTCTCCAGTTCGCGCTCTCGCAAGTCAGACGCAATCTGCTTGGCCGTGTTCGAGTCGCCCAGCCCCTCGCCCTTCAGGCGAGCCAGAACCCGCGATAGTTCGCTGGTGGCGTGCGGGAATTTCACCGTGATCGGGGGCAGGATCATCGTCATGTCGATGGCCCGGACGATGTCCTCCATGATCTTGACGATCTGGGATGCGTCGTTGAGCTTGGCAGAGTCGGCGCACTTGGCATCGACCATCAGGTGCAGGCCATCGTAACGAAAGGACATTTCTCAGCTCCAGCAGCGCGAGCAGCGCAAAGGGTTTAGACACCGAACAAGTAAAGAGATGCTACCCGCGCCGAGGATGCCGCCTTTGCCATCGGAGTCCCTTCGATGAAGGCGATGGGGTCGAACTTGAGCAGGGGCTTGGCACCCAGCACGGCGTCTCGGATGGTGGCGTCGGCGTTGCTCTGTGACAGGAACCGCAAGATGACCTCGGGGTTCACATACTGGGCAATCGTCACATCGACCGACTCGTGCGACAACGCCTGCTGCGCTGTTGTGAGAGCCGTCTCTAGCACCTTCGAGATTTCCTCTGCCACCCGCTCCTTGACCTCTGCAACCTCCATGTTGCGATAGGATTGCAGGCGGGTACGGAGTTCTGCTTGCTGCTGTTGCAGCACGTTTAGCACCGTCTCTGTCGCCTTGAGCTTGCGGAAGTCGGTCGGACTGAGGTCACCGAGGGTGGCACGGAAGTAGCGAGCCAACTCGGCATAGCCGACCTTGCGCCCGTCCTTCGTCACGAAGATCAGGTTGCCCCCGCCCTTCTGCACGGCCTCGACTTGCTTCTGGAGCATGGTGATGACTTGCGGGTCGGACAGCTTGGCGAAGTTGACGGTGCCCTTCTTGCCGACGAACTCAAGCTCGGCGTACTCAGAGCGGATGAACCGAACGTGCCCCGGCCCCAGCGTCGTGGCCCCGAACGTCTCGACGGCAACGTCCTCGCCGTTGACGGTTTGGATGATGGCATTGCCCTCGTTGCCCGGACGAATACCCGTCTCCATGATGATGGCTGTGATCAGCGCACACAGCCGCGTCAACTCGTCCGACGAGGTGAGGTCTTTCTTGACCTTCTTGGCGATTACGTTGTATTGCTTGACCAAATCGCGCTGCGTCTGGATCTTCACCCCCATCGTATCGAACTCGTTAGCGAACCTGTCCGTCACCTTCTTGATGGTGCCGTCAGGATCCACCTCGACCACGATGTTGCGGGGCAACCACTTGCGGATCGACTCGGGCAGGGCTTGCCGCAGGGGTGCCTGTGCCTCCGCTAGCTGGATGACCTGAAAGCCCTTGGCGGCGTACATCTGCACGAGGCGAAGGCCGTTCTCTGGCTTGGCGATGCCGAGGCCCACGTCGCGCAGCGAATACATCACGGCCTGACGGAAACCCTCTGGCTTGGCCCACGGCGTAGCCATCTCGTCCTTGCCGTAGTACTGCTCCAGATAGTTCTGCACGGCGGCGTTGGCCTTGAGCAGCCGCACCATTTCCCGCTTCTGCTTGTCGATGTTGGGGTCGGCCTTCTTGGCCTCTTTCACCATCGCAGGCACGACGGACTTGAGCAGCTTGAGCCACTCCTTCGAGGCAGCATCGACATGCAGCGCCTGTCGCTTCTCGTCACGAGCGAAAGCCTTGGACTCAGGGGTCTCTTTGCGGGCAAGGACGTAGTGCATCTCAGCCATTAGCTCGCCTCGACATAGCGGGTCTTGAGCAGGATGTTCGCCATCATGTTGCGGACACCACGCGACGACTGATCGACAGGCAGCATGGCACCACCCTCGCCAAGTTCAACTTCCTCGGGTCGCCACTCGCGGAACAGCACAGAGGCAATCTCTTTCTTGGTGCGCGACCAGTCCATCGCACTGATCGGGTTAGTCGCTCGGAACTCCTGCTTGGCCCGGTCACCACGCGAGAGGTTGAAGATGTGCTGATCCAAGTCGCGGAAGGTTGGCGAGATGCCCTGCTTGATCAGCGTGAAGTAGGCTTCTGCGAGGTCAGGGCCAGCAGCCTGATCCGACGGCTTGGCTTCCTTGATGGCCTTGGTGTCCTTGAGCCGCTCGATGGCAAGGTCTGCCAGCGCGTTCTTGTCTGGGGCATCCACCGACGCCATCATCGAGAAGAACGCAAACAGGGTGTCCACCTTCTTGGACGCCAGCACCTTATTGGCCATCTCCTGCGCCAAGGCCAGACGGTTGACCTGACGGTCAGGGGCCATCTCCGAGGTGCCGCCGAATTCGCGCTCGTTCTGGACTTCGACCTGACGGCGCGTACCCCGGTACTGACGGACATAGTTGAGGGCACGGTTCTTGGCGTAGGCAATCGCACGACCCACGACGCTGTTGGTGCGCGACTCCGGGGTCACCTCGCCGCTCTGGATGTCGTCAGCCGACTTCACACCCGCCGCGTAGAACACCGGGCCGCTCTTGGCCATGTTGACCAAGCCCTCATCGCTGGTCGAGAGGGCAAAGCCCAACACGAGCGCACCGATGATGTCCTGCTTGTCTTGTTCGGTCAGCGTCGGAAAGCCCATGATCGACTTGTAGAACGGCGAGTAGATGTCGTGCTGGTTCGGGGTCAGCCATGCCGGGTCGAGGTTCGGGAAGTCCACCGCTGCACGACGAACACGGTTCCAATCAGCCTGCACCGCGACGTTCACCCCACCGAGACCCAGACCGCCGATCAGCGTCTGCGCGTACACAATCTTGTTCATCTCCGGGCTGGGGCGGTACACCGACTGAGCCAGCTTGCGACGAGCCACCCGCAGGGCCATGCGTTGCCGAAGCGGCATCTGCGAAGCCACGCGAGAGAGTTGACGGTACTGGAGCAGGGCTACAAGTGCGGTGCGAAAGTCCACGAGGTTCTCCGTTCGGTTGCCGTCCATGACGGCTACCCCTAGTAGGGCCATAGACGGCCTACCGCCGCACAAAGTTGTTAGCGGAGAAACCCTACCGCGTACACCTTATGAGAGGGCGATGGACAGCCCCTGAGGAGACCCCGCCATGCAAACCGTATACGTCATCACCAACATCTACGACCGTGACCTCCGCTGTGGCGAAGCCACGAACGGTTCTCCTTGGACTCTGCCTGAGGGCATGGTGGTGCTAAGTGTGCGTCACGAAGTCGGCGGCGAGGACTTGGACCGCGATGAAGTCCTGTCCGTCATCACCTACGGCACCGCTGCGGAAGCGTGCGCCGCGTGGGGCGTCAACTTTGTCGCGGCGAACGACACCCCCAACATGGACACCGCCCCGCTGTTCCAGTCGCGCCCCCGCTACATCGACCGCGACTGGATGGTGCGGGAGGCCCGCGAAGTCGCGGCCTTGGAGGCGTAGGGGGAAAGGGCTTGACAAAAATTCGTTCTTGTGGCACAGACTCTCCGGGGCTTGCGAA
>Ga0075472_10000266_pt1 | contig 21002 bp, 16 predicted proteins | sample DEB19_08_DNA_3_FD_77014 | JGI IMG/M metagenome (GOLD analysis project Ga0075472, IMG submission 77014) | Aqueous microbial communities from the Delaware River and Bay under freshwater to marine salinity gradient to study organic matter... | ecosystem: Environmental > Aquatic > Marine > Coastal ...
AAGTGTTCCATTTTGATGAAAATTGGGGAAGTTTTCTAATAAACTTTTTACACCACTTGGAGTAAAGAAACAGATCAAATCGAAATCGTGTACGGAGATTCTTGACTTTACATCACTGCTTACTGTACGGTACATGAAAGGAGTAACAAATTCGCAACCATGTGTTTTCAGCCAATTGACAATCTCATTGTCTTGTTGATTCTCAGAACATGGATACATGAATTTTTCATTCTCCTTGTGCCGGTTGATCACATCAAAAAGACCTTTGTTGGTTCCATCTGCACTGAAGAAAACTTTTCTCTTTCTGTAAAGAATGAACTTCTGCAGATACAGTGCAACCGATTCACTGATGCAAAAATATTTGGTGTCTTGAGAAACGGTAAATTTCATCTCCTCACAGATCCTGAAAAAATGATCAATGGCGTTTCTACTGGTTAAAATGATTGCAGAGTAGTTACCGATTTCAATTTTTTGCTTGCGGAATTCCTTGCATGGAATGCCTTCGAGTTGAATAAATGGAAGAAAATCCATTTGTACATCATACTTGATGGCAAGTTCAAAATAAGGTGATTTGGGAGATTCTGGTTTGGGCTGGGTAATAAGGATTTTTTTGACGGGCTTTTTTCCGCCGCTTACTGATTTCTTTCCTGTTTTTGTCATACCCACGATCAAATAATGCACAAAATTACTAAAAAATTATTGAGGGAACTCAATTCGCAAAGGTCTTAACCAAATTTTTTGAGGTTGTGGAAAAGTTATTTAAGAAAATTAAACGCACCAGCTAAAACCCGGGTCAGTCTCACTATAAAACAACATCAGTCAAGAGAAATATGGACTGAGAAGCGAACTTGAGTAACATGGCAGTAGGCAGCAATTCAAGCGAAATAAAAGCCAGTAAAATATTAAAAAATCCTGCCTTTGTCTGTGCAATAAAAATCCGAAATGCATTGATCAACCTGAGCCCGAAAAGTATGGAAATCAAATAAATCACAACGGTAAAAATATTCTTATATGATCCTTCTTCGCTAAATGCCATTATAAATGCTGCAACCAACATTAAAATGCCCAAAATTTTATTGTTCAAAAAAACAATGAAACTGTATTGCTCAAATGCATCGTGCTGCTTAAAAATCCATCCCAAAAATTGAAGAAAAAAATATTTAAAAAAATAAACACCCGATAAGATTGTAAACATGAAGATCATGACCTGCCACCGGTCCATTCCTATCAACACATAGTTACTACCCAATCCAAAAAAGAGAAAGAAACTTCCTGCCAATACAAATAAAATATTCAACAATGCAGATGGGAGGCTCCACAACATCATTGCATCTTTCTTCTGTCGAAGTATAAATCCCTGATTAAAATAAACCAGAAATACCCTGTCAAAATATTCTCCCCAGAAATACCGGATGAATGCCAATAAAAGAAAGAGCCCTGCGAAACTGTAAAAAATCCATTCCAAGTGCACCACCCTCCTCTTACTGACTTCAGGACCGATTGCAGGCCGATTGATTGGATAAGCATGCTGCTGCTCAATGTATGGTAGAGTATAACTGCCATATATTTTGCTGGATCGCTTCTCGAGTATAAAATGATTCAGCTCTTGAAAAGTCAGAGGCTTATGATTTAAAATGAAAGCATTTCTGGCAGAATCGATGGCCAGTTGAGTAGAGTCTTGCGACCTGACAGCAAGTTGAAAAATGAAAATGAATAATATAAATGAGAATGTCCGCATGCTCTGTTGGTAAAATTAAACCAATAATCCTTCCATCTAAAACAATGTGGAAAATCCTATATGAATCTTTGAATTTTTCAAACCAAATACCTGTTGATCACTTTTTCCCATTGCACACGCCATTGAAAACATACCCGATTTTGTCATAAAATTTAACCCCATTCCTACTCCAAGAAAATTCCTGTTCTGCTTGATTCCTTGCAGATTTTTTTGAACGATTGCTCCGTCAAGAAAGCCAAAAACATTTGAAAATTTGTCCAGTAAATATCTAAACTCTGCAGTACCAATTGCAAATGATGATGCGAAAATACTCTCCTCATCAAAACCCCTGAGTGTCTTGATACCACCAATTTGATACATTTCATTCAAAAAAATTTGCTTGCCATACATCCATGCAGCTTGCGCACCGAGTTTTAAAGTGGTGTTTTTGCCGAACTGATTGTATCTGTATGCTTGGATCTTCACGTTAGACTGCACAGTTGATAATTGTAATCCGTTATAAAGTCGGCTAAAATCAAATGGATTACCAATTGCATCTTTTTTCAATGACAAGACCATCTCTTGTTTTCTGATTTTCTTCAAGCCAGAACCAAATTGAAGATTAAGATCCATTCCCTTCAAAGGATTTCTTCGATCGTCTGTACTACGCAAAATCCACTCAACCCCCACTTGTGTATTGGTGATATCTAAAAACGATTGGAGCGACTTGTTCTGTTTGATAAGCTGGGTATCAACATTGAGCACATTGCTGAGGTTTTGTATAATATGGAACTTCAACAATTGCTTTTGATCTACTTTAAATTGGATCCCTGCACTGGAAAAAAGATTGATATAACTGGAATCTTTTTTTAACAGGTTAAACTTTATATCTATGCCCATGTTTGAATTGAATAAATATGGACGATCAAAGTTTAATTGAAGGCGCGGGGATTGTATTTGCAATTGTTGCCAATTCACAAACAAATGTTCCCCATTTCCAAAAGCATTGTTCAATTCCATTGTTCCATCACCAGTAAATTGGGTTCGTCCATTCAACAAAGGATTTGAAGGCATGAGCCCAAGTAAGAGATCAAAACGATTGTTTTTCTCTGACTGCAGATACAAATTCAATGTAGCGCCGGATCCATACAAACTGAGATCCCAAGGTTTCAGTTCTTTCAAATACCCGAGTTCATCCAAACGTTTTGAAACAGACAGCAAAGTGCTTCTGCTATATATTTGACCAGATTGCAAGCCAAGGTGACGTTGTAAATAATTAGGATTGATGTGCATTCGACTGTCAATGCGAATGCTGTCGATATAGTAAAGGGGGCCGGCATCAACTTTCAGTTGTGCACACAACTTTGTTTCATGCCAATAACTGCTGTCTAATTTGATGGATGCAAATGGATATCCATTTTCTTCCAACTGATTCAATAAAGAATTGACCAATTCAGCAACAGAACTTGATTGAAGAACAGTGCCTGTTGCCGGCAATAGTTTTGTTGGATTTTTTGCAATGACATTCTTGAAAGAGTTATCCCATTTGATTTCTCCCCAGTAATATTGTTCACCTAAAAATAAATAAGCAAACAATTGCTGACGTTGAACTTGCATGCTATCAACAGATGCTGACAAGTAGCCATTCGACCAAAGTTTTGGCAGGAACTGATTGCGCAAATACTCTTTGATATCAGTTGCAGAGGAAAAATCAGTTGCTTCATTTACCAGCGCTTTGAAAGCTTCATTACCTTTGTCGGTGCAAACAATTTTCAAATTCATTTTTCCCTGTGCATGCAAAAAGTTTGCACAACAGAGGATGAGTGTAAAAATTATTGTTACCCGTTTTATCATTAACCCTGCAAATCTACACGCTTCATCATAAAGCATCATGTCTGGCATATACATTCATATCCCTTTCTGCAAAAAAGCTTGTCATTACTGCAATTTTCATTTTTCTACAAGCTCAGATTATAGGGAAAGAATGGTCCATGCCATTGCCGAAGAATTGAGGTTGAGAAAAGATGAAATCAACGAACCCATTCAAACCATTTACTTTGGAGGAGGCACCCCTTCCATCGTTGAACCCTCCCAAATTGAATTGCTGTTGGATGCAATTGATAAGCACTACTCCATTGATACTTCTCCTGAAATTACGATGGAAGCCAATCCAGATGATATTACAAAAGAGTATGCTGCAGATTGGAAATCAATGGGCATCAACAGGTTCAGCATCGGCGTCCAATCCTTCTCAAACATCCACCTCGAATGGATGAACCGAGCTCACAATGCATCACAATCTCTTTCTTGTATTGACATCATCAGAAGTACAGGATTTGAAAATTTCAGCATTGATTTGATTTACGGAACACCTGGACAATCAACAAATGATTGGAAAGGTGATCTGGAAAAAGCCATTGCATTAAACATTCCACATCTCTCCTGCTACGCATTAACAGTAGAGGAACAAACACCTCTTTTTCATTTAATCGAAGGAGGTAAAAAAGAAAAAGTCAACAGTGACCTGCAGGCGGAACAATTCAATTTACTCGTTGATATTACAAATGCCGCTGATTATGATCATTATGAAATTTCAAATTTTGCTTTACCTGGAATGAAAAGCAAACACAACAGTGCCTATTGGAATGGAGTTCCTTATCTGGGAGTTGGCCCATCAGCACATTCATTTCAAAACAATTTGAGGAGTTGGAATATTTCCAATAATATATCCTATATGCAGTCAATCGAAAAACATGCTCGTCCTTTTGAATCAGAAATTTTATCAGATATTGATCAATTGAATGAGTATATCATGACCAAACTTCGGCTAGAGGAAGGAATCAATTCGAATATTATCATGATGAAATGGGGTGATGATCAATTGACACGAATCACAAAACTCATGAACAGATTCATCCAGGAAGATAAAGTTGAAAAAATCCAAGAGGGGTGGAAACTGACAAAGCATGGAAAATTTTTTGCTGATGGAATTGCATCAGCATTGTTCCAAGTTTAGTACAACAATTGCTCAAGATCCTCAAATGTATGTGCAGGATCTTTCCCATTCCATAAAATATCATACACTGCAGCAGCAATAGGCATTTTTACACCTATGCCTTCATTGATCTGAAACATGGCTCTTGATGCAGGATATCCTTCGGCAACCATCTGCATGGAAAGCTTGGCTGCATCAACACTATAGCCCTTACCGATCATGTTACCAAACGACCTGTTTCGGCTGAACAGCGAATAACAGGTAACCAACAAGTCGCCCAAATAAACAGATGCTGCATAATTGATGCCGTCTTGTGTTGCAACAGATTGAAGGAAACGTTTCATCTCACCAGCTGCATTTGCAATCAATACACTTTGAAAATTATCTCCGTAACCCAATCCATTTGCGATACCCGTTCCCAATGCATATACATTTTTCAATACCGCTGCATATTGTACCCCGTCTACATCATTACTAAGCACTGTATTGATATAGGGCGTTTTGAATGTAGTTGCGATTTGATCTCTCGCTGATTTTTCCTCACCAGCAAACGTTAAATAAGATAATTTTTCAGCAGCAACTTCTTCCGCATGACAAGGACCCATGATGGCAACAAACTGAGAAGATTTAATACCCTGCTTCACCATCCAATGATTTAATAAGAGGTTGTTTTCAGGCAAAACACCTTTAACGGCAGATACAACTGTAAGTGTTGGATTGATCAATGAAGTATTTGGCTCGAGATAGTTCATCACATAGGCTGATGGAACTGCCAATAGGAGTGCATCCACCTCTTGAAAAACATCAGAAGGCACAGTTGTTAGCTGTAATTGATTTGCAGAAAAATAAACAGAGCTGAGATATTTTGGATTGTGATGTCTTGAACTGATATGCTGTGCAAGTTTTTCGTTTCTTACACACCATTTGACATCATGACCATTGTCGGTCAAAATTTTTACAAGGGCCGTACCCCAACTTCCACTACCAATGACACCAAATTTCATGGTGCAAAGGTAGTGGAATAAGGTGCGAGATTATTTCTTGACTTCAAACAATTGTTCTTTAGGAACAACAGTTACTTTCATTCCCTCACGCAATGTTTTACTTACGATGCTGTATGGACCTACTACTACCTCATCACCAGCTTTCAAGCCTTCGGTGATTTCAATGTAATTAATATCCTGTATCGCTGTTTTAACCTTGACTCTTTTGACTGTCTTGTCTTTTTGAAGTACAAAAACAACTTCATCCATATCATCCAGGTTTTTCACTGGAGCATCATTTCCACCCGCATTGTTCTCTGAAGCTTTTTCATCTTTCTTGGATGCCTTTACAGTTTTACCTACAGGCAAGGTATCAGAACGGTCTCTAGTAGTAACAGCGTTGATAGGAACTGATAATACATTGCTGTGACGATTTGTCTGTATATCAGCATTGGCACTCATTCCTGGTCTGAAAGGAAAACTGTTGGGTTTATTTGGGCTCAATAAATCTACATAAGATGATGGATCCAAGCGGATGCGTACCTCATAGTTGGTTACATCGTTGGAAGAAGTGATGGTGGTTCCACCCGTACCTCTGCTGGTGCTGGAAATTTGCGTTACAACACCTTTGAACTTTCTGTTGTTGTATGCATCTACTTCAATCAAAGCTGTATCACCAATAGAAACTTTCGGTATATCATTTTCACCCACATCCACCCTAACCTCAATGACACGCATGTCAGCAATTCTCATCATCTCTGTACCTGCCATCATTGAATTACCTACAACCCGCTCTCCTTTTTTTACATTCAACAATGAAACAATTCCAGTCATCGGGGCTACTAAACTTGTTCTTCCTAAATTTTTATTGGCAGTTTGTAAACTCGCTTTTGCACTTGCTACCGAAGCTTGAACACTTCTAATGGATTGTGTTGCTGCTGAATAATCTGCTTTGGCAGTTAAATAAGTATTCTCAGCCTGTTCAAATTCTAATTTTGAAATTACTTTTTCAGCATATAGCTGCTTTTGGCGCTGGTATTGCCTTTCAGCCTGATCCATTCTTGCTTTAAAAGATGCAAGTGATGCTGTTACATTTTCCACCTGTGCCATTTGCTGTGCCACACCTGCTGCTGCCTGATCACGCTGCGTTGCATAAATATCTGCATACACCGTTGCCAACAATTGTCCTTTGGTTACACTGTCGCCTTCTTTCACATTCAATTGCATAATCTCACCGGAAACATCTGGACTAATTTTTACTTCTATCTCAGGATATACTTTTCCGCTGGCGGTTACCACTTCAATGATATCTTTTTGTACAACTTTTTCAATAGAGACCTTGGTTCCTTCTTCTTTGCCAATGACGCCTGTTTTCTTTAATATAAGCAGTGCGACAACCACTACCACGATTCCTGAAATGATCCAAATTAATTTCTTGTTCATCTTGGTTATTTATTGCTATTTATAATTTGATTCCTTGTCCTTTATAAAATTCAAGCACCTTCATACGAAAGATGTATTCATATTGTGCAACCACTTTATCTACTTTTGCTCTGGTAAGATTGTTTTGATTCGTCAACCATTCAATGGTTTGCATCACACCAACATCAAATCGCTTGGTTGCCAATTCAAAAGATCGCATGGCAGTTGCCAAAGCTTTTTCCCTGGCCAAATATGTTTGATGTGCACCTGTTGCAGAATAAAATGCAGTATAAACATCCTGCTTCAACTGAAGCTTATCACGATCAATGTTCAATTCACTTCTCTTGATATCGAGCTTTGCCCTATCTGCATTTGCCCTGGCTGAACCTCCATTAAACAATGGTATATTCAGTGAAAGTCCAACACCTTGTCCGAATTGATCTCTCAACTGCTTTCCATATCCATCAAAATACTGTCCAACATTTCTTTTAGAAAAATTGAATGCATACGTTGGTGCATACACAGGTAATAAACCAGTTGGGGTTTTCGCATATGCGCCTGTTGCTTGCTCGCCAGTAACTTGCACACCAGCAGACATTTTCAAAAACTGGTTGAAATTCGATGCAAGTTGTCCAAACATTGAAAGGCTAGGCTTCATCTGAGCTTTTGCTGCTTCAAAAGTTTTTTCTGATGCTTGCAAACGCAAATCGTTTACCTTGATTTGAGGTTGCGTTTTCAAAGCGATTTCATAAATATCATCCGGACGGATGGTTAAAATATTTTCAACTGGAATCTTATCCACCGTTGGAATAACAAGCTCAAACGCTTGATCAGCCGGAAGATTCAACAAAGATTTCAAAGAGAGTTTATCAAGTTCAGCCTGGGATTTTGCTTGTACATATGTAGCACTGTCACGTGCAACAGTTGCCTCTAACTCTGCAGCATTCAATTCAGGTAAGCTTCCCGCATCAACCAACTTCCTGGTGTTTCTGTATTGAGCCTTGGTTTGCTCAAATACAATCCTTGCAATTTCAATCTGCTCGTAACTCAACAATGCCCTCAAATACAATTGTGCGATATTGAGTCCAATGTCATTTTTAATTCTCTCCACATTCAACTTATCAGCTTCGTAAGTAAAGCCACTGGATGCTTGCGTGTTTTTCAAGCGGTTGAAATTAAATAGCAACACATTGGATGAAACAGACATTTGCTCGAACATTGCTGATCGATCTGTATAAATATTCGTTGTTCTGTCAAGTGTACGTCCGAATGAAAAACCATGCGTAACACCGTATGAAAGACTGGGAATTCTTTGTAAAGTAGACTGGTTAAAATTTACTTCGGATGATTGCGCCTGGATTTCGGCCTGTCTTACATTTATGTTGTTCTTGAACCCATATTCCACACATCTTCTCAAATCCCACCTCTCGTCCTGTGCTTCAAGACCTAAAACCATTGATCCTGAAAGCAATATGAAGAAAAATCTCGCAAACATACTCATCAATTGAATGATTCATAACGAAAAAACTTCGATATGGTTTGCAAAGATTGAACTAAATGAGGGATTCTCAAAATCACTCGTCCTTTGAAACGACCGTTTACAAAGAACCTATTCCGCTGAAGCCTTGCTGAAGATCCTGAATGAGAAAGTCAGCATCTTCCAGTCCTATGTACAGCCTGATCAGCCGATGTGTAGGCTCTTTGGGATCAAATGCCGACCTGTCAATTCCGGAACATTTTGGGATAACCAAAGATTCATGTCCGCCCCAACTCACTGCCATGCGGAAACATTTCAGGCTATTGCAGAATTTTTCAATTTCTTCTACTTTTTGCGCTTTTATATAAAACGAAAGCAATCCAAAAGCTTTTTTCATTTGTTTCTTGGCCAATTCATACTGAGGAAAACCAGGGTCATGTGGGAAGATGATGCTCTCAACTTTGTCTTCCTGCTTCAAATATTCCAATACTTTTTTTGTGGATTGATCTATTCGATCTACTCTTGCGGGAAGTGTCCTCAATCCGCGCAACAACAACCATGCATTCATGGGTTGAATGCCACTTCCAATTGCAAGATATTCACTCTTGAAAATTTTCTCCATCATCTTTTTCGATCCTGTCAACACTCCACCCAAAGTATCGCTGTGGCCACCTATATATTTTGTCGCAGTTTGCATGACCAGGTCAATGCCATATTCAATAGGACGTTGATACAATGGTGTGCAGTAGGTATTGTCAATCATTGTAACAATTCCACGCTTTTTGGCGAACTGAGCAATGGCTCCCAAATCTTGAATATCCAAAAACCATGAATTGGGTGATTCGAGAAAAATCAATGAAGTATTGGGTTGCACATGAGTAAGAAATGATTCGGTATCTGATCCATCCGCATAGGTAATGGTAACACCAAATCTTGATAATATCTGATCAAAAGTATGTGTAGTCCAACTATAAGGATGGTGAACAGATAACACATGATCGCCTGCTTTCACATTTGCTAACAATCCAGCAAAAACAGCGGCAGATCCGCAATTGAATACCAATGCATCTTCTGCGCTGTCCAGTGCTGCTAATTTTTTTCGAAGAATATCAACCGTGGGATTGACACCCCGGCTGTAGATATAAGTCGACATTTCATCTTTGAAAGCAGTTCGCATGTGCTCAACTGTTTCAAACATGAAATTGCTTGTTTGAATGATGGGAGGAGCAACAGCATTGAAATAAGTGGAGTGGTCTTCTCCCAGATGGTTGATGATATAGGAAAGATCTTCGTTATTGGACTTCATGGGTAGTTTTCTTACGGGTAATAAAAAATATCAACAGAAATGCTGCGAGCACAGCAGATGCAGTAATAGCAGTTTGAGGTTTATCAATTGCAATGCTGGTTGCAACAAATATATAAGCTGAAATAAAAATAATAGGCATCACAGGAAATAACTTCATTGAATAAATCTGTGATTTATCTAAATGCTTGGTTCTTTTCCGAATGATGAAAATCGTTGCTGCAGAAAATGCCATCCCGATCGAATCGAGAAAAATGGTAAAACTTAAAATCTTATCAAAGGTGTCTGCGAAAAACAAGACCACCACACTGATCAAGGCATATACTGTCAAACTCACTGTCAACACATCTCTTTTCTGATCTTTCTTTTTGAATGCCTGTGGAAGAATTCCATCTTCACTCATTGCGTACATCACGCGGGGATTGCTTAACAACAATACATTTACATAAGCAAGTACCGCAATGAACAACAATATGGAAAAGACAAAGCTTCCAGTTTCACCAAACATTCTTTGCGCAACAATCGCTGCAATTCCCTTTGCATTTTTCAATTCTTCAAAACCAATTACTTTATAATAAGCATAGCTGACGGAGAGATACAATAGGATGATGACAAGAATGCCAATAAAAATTCCACGTGGAAGATTTTTCTGAGGATTTTTTACTTCTTCTCCAAAATTGATGGTTTGCTGATAACCTCCATACGTAAAGGATACTGCAATCAATGCCAAACCGAATGATTTCACATAATCCATCCAGGAGAATTCATGTGTTGAAGTTGCAACTACACTCGCAGTATGTTGTGATGGGAAAAACAATGCAGATACTATCATCAAAATCATTGAGATCTTGATCAACATCAAAATATTTTGAGTGGTGGAACTCATTCTCAATCCCAATAAATTGATTCCATAAAAAAGCGCAATGGCACTCATGGCAATCAATGCTTTCACAAAATCTGAGGGGGCTTGTGAAAAAATGATTTGAGAGATATATTCACTTCCAATCAATGCAACACCCGACAAAGAAGCTGCATTTGAAATTAGGATGATGCAATTCACTGCAAATGCAATGCTGGGATGATAGCAAGTAGCAAAGATTTTATAATACCCGCCTGTAATGGGATACCTGGAACCAATTTCAGCATAAGTAAGTGCACCACAAAGCGCAACGAGTCCGCCTACCAACCAACTGATGAAAAATACGTTGGGCGTGATGGCAGCCCGTGCTGAATCGGATGCAGTTCTGAAAATGCCCATTCCGATTACCAATCCAATCACAATCATGGTAATATCAAAGAGACTGAGCAGTGTTTTTTTCTGTGTCGACATGTGGGAAAGTTAGTGAAAAAAATTAGTTGTGCTGGTCGAAACTCTTCGGGATCTTTGCACTTGTATACAGGTTGAAAGTTGCAACAACAACATTCATTAAAAGGGAAGTCCGGTTGCATTCCGGCGCTATCCCCGTAGCTGTAAAGACTGTCTGATTATTCAGAAACCCTCTCAATACAAACCACTGTTCACACGGGAAGGTCAAGAGGGAGTCGAGCCAGAAGACCTGCCTGATACAAATTAAATCACGTGCTTTCGGGAGAAGAGCCGGAGATGTAAAGCCAAAAGCTGATCATTTCTTTTTTTCATTCGAAGGTTCATTGTACACAATTAAACATTGTAAAATGAACAAATTTTTTATTGCATTTTTTATGCTGATGACAATGAGATCATCAGCACAGACAGATTCTGTCAGAACCATTGATGAAGTGGTCATCACTGCAAACCGTTTTCCTCAGAAACAAATCAATACCGGAAAGGTGATGACAGTTGTAACACAGCGTGAGATCGAGAAATCACCCTACCAGTCACTTGCTGAAATTCTTAACCGGCAGGTTGGACTCTCCATTGTTGGATCCAACAATGCACCTGGAACCAACATGGATATCTATGTCCGCGGAGCTGCAACCGGAAATGCCTTGATACTGCTCAACGGTAATCCGATTTTTGATCCCTCTACCATAAGATCAACGTTCGATATCAATTTCATTCCACTTTCCACGATTGAACGTATTGAAATTTTGAAAGGAGGACAGTCCACTATTTATGGATCAGATGCAATGGCGGGTGTCATCAACATCATCACCAAAAAACAGACCAATAAAAAACAACAAACCAACTTGGAGTTTTCGAATGCATCTTTTGGAACCTTGTCCGCCAACGCAAATACAATGGGCAACATAAAAAATATTCAATACCTGCTGGGATATCAGCAAATGAAATCAACTGGATTTTCATCTGCGATTGACAGTACAGGAAAAAATGCATTTGATAAAGATGGCATGCGTCAACAGGCAGCCAACTTCTGGCTTGGTGCTCCCATCAATCAACATTTCAAGTGGCATTTTGCGGGAAATTGGAGCAAGTATAAAAACGATTTGGATGAAACGGCTTATGAAGATGCCAAAGATTTTACAGTCAAGAACCAGCATCTCAGTCTTAATGGAGGTATCACTCACTCAATAAAAATGGGTGAGATGCACCTTAATTATAATATTAACCAAACATCCAGGAATTATTTAGACGATTCCCTTTTTCTGAACGGCTTTACAAGTTACATGCAATCAGACTATAAAGGAAGAAGTTCATTTGCAGAATGGTATGGAAATTTCAAGCTACATAAAAATCTAACGCTGTTCAGCTCTATTGACCATAAATGGCAAAACACCGATCAGTATTATTTCTCAACAAGTAGCTACGGAGATTATGAATCAACACTCTCATCTGATTCAGCCAAGATTACCATCAGCAGTATCAGCAGCTCATTGGTATATAACAGTGATAAGGGATTGAACATTGAACTAGGCGGAAGATTCAATGCCCACAACATGTATGGAAACAACCTAACCTATACATTCAATCCATCCTATGTGTTGAAAAACAAATGGAAATTTGCTTTCAATATCTCATCTGCTTTCAAAGCACCGACGCTCTATCAATTATATGATGGCTTTTCAGGTCAACCTCACCTAAAGCCTGAAACATCGACCAACAAAGAGTTTTCGCTAAGTTATCTTGGCGCGAAAAATCTTGTAACCAGAATTGTTGCATTTGAAAGAAACACCAAAAACGGAATTGATTACGATTACATCCATTACAAATACTACAACTACTACAGCAAAACAGAAAAGGGAGTTGAAGTGGAAGCAAACTATACCCAGAAAAAATGGAGTACTGCTGTCAACTATACTTTCGTCAATGGAAATCTAACTGCAGAGAATTTTGTTTACAATGCATCAAGCTATGGATATGATGCAAAGGGAGACACAACCTATGCATACCTCACACGTATTCCAAAAAACACCTTGAATATCAGTTTCAGCTATCAAATCAATCAACAATTTCAATTCGCTGTTTTTCAAAAAATAGTAGACAAGCGATTTGAACCCCAATACATGTCAGCCCCTATTGAAATGCCAGGATTTCAGCTCACAGATGTTCATCTGCAATATATTCTCAATAAAAATATCACCTTCACTGTCGGACTCAAAAACATCTTCAATAAAAAATACCAAGAGGTATATGGGTATGCAACCAGAGGGAGGAATTATGTAGTAGGTGTAAGAGTTATATTGTAGCTGTTGACAGTTAACTGTTAACGGTTAACTGTCAACTGTATTCCCTTGTCCCCTGTCCCTGCCTTCCGGCAGGCAGGCCTTCTCCCTTTTTTATATTAACTTACAACTAAATGACGTTAGACGAAATCCTCACCGTCTCCTTTACCCTCTTTGCCGTGATCGATATCATTGGCTCTGTGCCATTGTTGTTGTCTTTGAAACAGAAAATGGGTGGCATTCACGAAACCAGGGCCAGCTTAATTTCTGGAGGACTAATGATATTCTTTCTTTTTGTCGGAGAAAAATTTCTGAGCATTTTGGGAGTAGATGTAAGATCGTTTGCAGTGGGTGGTTCGATTGTGATTTTTATACTTGGACTCGAAATGGTGCTTGGCATAGAATTTTTCAAAGGAGATGCTGATCCAAAATCAGGAACAGTTGTACCGATTGCATTCCCATTGATTGCAGGATCAGGAACACTAACCACCATTATATCACTTCGTGCAAACTATAATGAATGGATTGTATTGATCGGTATTCTTGTGAATGTGCTCATCGTTTGGGCGGTACTGCATTCACTTGATTTTATTTCAAAACTATTAGGTCCTGCCGGACTCACTGCAATCAGGAAATTTTTTGGAGTTGTGCTACTGGCGATTGCCGTAAAAATCTTTGCAAGCAATGTGGGTGGGATGATTAAATAATGATCATTCCCCTTCTTCATCCTCTTCCGTTCCCAAATCTGGTAAGATTTGCTGTGATTCAGCTGATGGCAAAGATTCAACATCATTGAGTTTTCTTACAATAGCACGATTTCGCTTGCCCAACAACTCATCAACAGTATCGCTGGCAGTATGAAGATTCTTTTGCGCTTTCTCCAATAGTCCACCGAACTTTTCAAATTCTGTTTTTACTGCACCAAGTACTTTCCACACTTCGCTGCTTCGTTTTTGCAGCGCAAGTGTTCTGAATCCCATTTGCAAACTGTTCAATATAGCAACCAATGTTGTGGGCCCAGCAACAGTAATTTTAAATTCATCCCTCAGCTGATCAACCAATGCACTTCTTCTGATTACCTCTGCATAAATACTTTCAAAGGGCAAAAACAAAATGGCAAAATCAGTTGTATTGGGTGGATCGATATACTTATCTCGAATATCTCTCGCCATTTTTTTGATGGTAGATTCCAAGTTTTTGATTGATATTTCAATCTCGTCTGGAATTGCATTTTCATAGGCCGTCAACAATTGCTCATAGGTATCCTTTGGAAATTTTGCATCGATTGGAAGATATACCACACCATTTTCATCATCAGATCTTCCGGGTAATTTGATGGCAAATTCTACGGGCTCCAAACTACCTTGCTTTGTTCGTACGTTTGCTTCATACTGAGATGGGGCAAGGATTTGCTCAAGAATCATGGCCAACTGAACCTCCCCTACATTACCCCGCAATTTCACATTACTCAATACCTTTTTCAATCCGCCTACATCAGATGCAATGTTTTGCATTTCACCCAATCCTTTTTGTACACTCTCCAATTGTTTACCTACAAGTTCAAATGATTGTCCCAACCGTTCGTTCAACGTTTTTTGCAACTTCTCATCCACCGTTTCCCTCATTTGCTCCAATTTCTTTTCGGTTTGTTCAACCAATTTATTTTGCTTCTCTTCCAACTGCGCAAACTTTTCTCTTTGCAAGTCATTGAAAGATTTTACGTTCTTATCAAAATTTTCTGCGATGTATCGGAATGCTTTTTCAATCAAATCCCTCATCTCTTTGTTCTTCTCCTCTATCTTATTGATCAACGCTTCCAATTTTTCTGCTTGATCTTTTCCTGTCTTCAACAACGCATCGGTAAGCTCGGTTCTGTTTTCTTTAGCAAGTCGATTCGACTCCTCACGGTTGATACGGAAGTCTTCTTTTAACGATTGTTCAATTCTGGAAAGCGATCTCTCCAATTCTGTTATCTTCCCTTCATATCCTGTCTGGCTGTCAGGTGATTTTTTTAAAAACAACAAAACAACCGCTGCCAAAATCAGTACCAATAATATAATTGTAAGGAGCTCCATCTATCGCTTGTATTGAACAACAAATATCCGTAAATTCAGTGCATATAAGCGATGAAAAGGCTTGCATTTCGAATGAAAGTTTTCCCCGGAATGGAGGAAGAATACCAAAAACGGCATGACGCCATCTGGCCTGAGCTTTCGGCATTGCTGAAAGAGACAGGCATATCAAACTATTCTATCTTCCTAGACAGCAGAGATGGAAGTCTTTTTGGTGTGCTACAAGTAGCCGATGCCATGAAAATGGATGAGCTGCCCCAACATCCCATTATGAAAAAATGGTGGACATACATGAAGGATATCATGGATACAAATGCTGATCATTCACCTGTAAGCATACCACTTCAAGAGGTCTTTTATCTGCCATAATTGAACCATGGAAATAAACCTAACAAATAAAACAGCGATCATCACCGGAGCAGGACAAGGAATCGGACTGCGCGTTGCAGAAATGCTGCATTCATCCGGTGCAAATATTATTTTGAATGATGTGGATGAATTGCTGTGTAAAGAAGCTGCAGCAAAAGTGGGTGCTCGTTGTATTGGAATGAATGGAGACTCAAGTGATCCAACTTTCATTGAAAAGATGGTAAAAAATGCAGTAGAAACATTCGGACAGTTGAATATTGCTATCGCAAATGCTGGTATCACCCTGTTTGGGAATTTTTCAGATTATCCAGTTGCAGATTTTGAAAGAGTGATGGATGTAAACCTCAGAGGAACTTTTTATCTCGCACAGATCGCATCGAATCAAATGATCAAACAAGGAAATGGAGGTTCATTGCTTTTCACTTCGTCTGTAACAGGACATCAAGCACATAAAAATCTTGCGGCTTACAGCATGACTAAAGCCGGCATTGAAATGTTGGCAAAAAATTTGGTCTCGGAAATTTCTGAACACGGTATCAATGTCAATTGCATCGCCCCTGGCGCAACACTAACGGAGAGAACCTTGCAAGATCCCGAGTATACATCCACCTGGAGCAAGCTTACTCCAACCAAAAGACCTGGAACAGTAGACGATGTTGCAAATGCAGCACTGTTTTTGGTTTCGGATCAGGCGAAACAAATCACAGGACAATCACTCGTCATAGACGGAGGTTGGTCATCGATGAGTCCATCCCCATATTAAACATTCATGCATACGATTCAAATAAAACAAGTTGGTACAACGCTTTCAACATTAGGTGAAGGTCCGGTATGGGATGAAAAAAACAAATGCATCTATTGGATTGACATTGTCAATGCGTCGATTATTGAATATGATGTAACAACAGGCGCTGAAAGAAAAATTTCAACCGGTTCTATGATTGGATCCTTTGCCATCATGGAAGATGGAAATTTTCTTGCAGCACTGCAGGAAGGCTTTGCAATCATCGACAGAACAAATGGTGACAAGAAAATAATTTCGACGCCCGAAAAAAAAATTACAACCAATCGGTTCAACGACGGGAAATGCAGTCCTGACGGACGTTTTTGGGCAGGCAGCATGTCGCTCAATGAAACCGATCCCTCAGGTTATTTATACAGCATAGATGGAAATCATCAAATTATTCAACATGAAAAGGGATTGACCATCTCAAACGGACTCTGTTGGAGTTTGGATAAAAAATATTTTTATTTCATTGACACTCCAACTTTACAGGTAATAAGATATGATTACTCAAATGGAAGTATCCAAAACAAACAATCCATCATTCATATAGATGCTACCAAAGATGGCTATCCAGATGGGATGACGATTGATGCAGATGGAATGTTATGGATCGCACATTGGGGTGGATGGCAAGTAACCAGGTGGGATCCATCAAGGGGAGAGAAATTAACTGCTATCAAATTACCTGTATCACAGGTTACTTCCATATGTTTTGGAGGTGATGATTTTGGCGATATGTTTATCACCACAGCAAGAAGAGGACTCACAGATGAACAGTTAAAACTTGAACCACAGGCTGGTGGCACATTCCAAGTTAAAAATACTGGATACAAAGGCCTACCTTTTTACCGATTCAAGAATGCATGAAACTTGACCCATTGAGTTAACTTTGCCATGATGTAGCCATGGCCTCGTAGTACAATGGATAGTATAAGAGTTTCCGAAGCTCCAGATTCAGGTTCGATTCCTGACGAGGCTACTAAAACCTAAAAGTTTACACTGATTACAACCTATGAACCTTTTAAATTACTTCAAGGCATTTTACCAGGTTGTACATGAATTGATTCAACAGCAAAAATTCAATCATGATTTTCTCACGAGATATTTATTCGATCTCGAAAAAAAGTATGAGGGAAAATTCAGTGATGAACAAAGATTTAAAATTGAAAAATATTACGGCAAACTGATAGCACCAATTCTGTGTGGCACATACAAAATGTTGTACGGAGAAAAGCTAACAGAAGATGAGAGGAAAAGAGCTACACTTTTTGGAATACTTACTCCACTGGGTGATGATTTGTTTGATGTGCACCAGCTTCCCATTGAAAAGATCACCCAATTAACCTTCGAACCCGAGCAGTATGAAGCATCATTGTTTGCTGAACATGTTGTAAAAGAAATTCAAGCATATTTACTCAAAGAAGTTCCGAATAAGAGCGAATATATCAGCGCATCAAAAGACGTATTAGATCTTCAGGTTGCAACTGCAGCTCAAACTTCACCAGAAATTGAATATGAACTTTTGAAACAGATCACATATAGAAAAGGTGCAGTTTCTGTGATTATCTATCATCAAATTCTCTCAGAAGCCGCAGATAATGAAATGATGAAAGTTTTGGAAGAAGTAGGCGGACTCTATCAGTTGGGTAATGATTTATTTGATGTATACAAAGATACCAGAGATGGTATTTATACAATACCCAATACCTGTAAAGATTTCAGCAGCTTGAGAGATATCTTCAAGAGCAAAGTGAAAAAAATGAATCAACTCATTTCTGCACTGCCATACAGAAAAGATCAAATAGAAAAGTTTTCGATCATCATCAATTCAATCAATGCCCGAAGTTTGGTTGCCATTGATGAATGGATTAAATTTTATGAAAAACACAGTACTGAGAGAAACTTGCGTTCCTTTACCAGAAAAGAACTGATTATAGACATGGAAAAACCTAGACTACTTTTAAAAGCGCTCTATTATACATGGAAACTCCCAAGAATGAAATAATATGATTGGGAAAATTGTCATATTCATTCTTATTGGATGGTTTTCAACAAACAACTTACTTGCACAAGTTTACAAAATTGATTCTGTAATTAAATTATTAGTAAAAGATATTGATGTAGATCAAGTAAAGGAAAAAGGAGAGTTCTACCCTGGCATGTTTGTGAGTTTCCGAGGCGCCGTTTCACTTCCGCATAACTATCAGCCAGACAATAATATATTTTTTACTGCAATAGGAAACTTTACATTAAAAAACATACAAGACAAGTTAAATGAAAAAGATAAACTGAAAATCGACTCTATTCTTTCTAGAAGCAAAAATGCATTTCCCTTCTATCAGCAGAAAGAAGGTCTCCCAATGTATAATTTTTGGCCAATAGGGGGTAAAATAATGCCTCACAGTTTCATCGCACAATACTTATCAAAGCAGTTTTCTATCAGTGAAGATGCAGATGATACTGTAATGATACTGATGTTACTTTCAAACAATGATTCTTTGAATCATCTAGTAAAGAATAGATTGGTGGAAGTCAGCAATCTTGGCAGTGCGGGTAAAAAGATCAAATCAACGCTCAAGCGGTATAGAAAATATAAAGCTTATACAACTTATCTAGGGTATAAGATGCAAACAGATTTTGATTTTGCTGTGCAATGTAACATAATGTATTTCATGTATAGCAAGAGAATGAATACAAGCGAGCAAGATACTGCAACGATCAAATTAAGTGCTGAAATGGTTAAAGACCGTTTGCATATAAAGAAACCAAGATTCATTTCTCCCTATTATGGTCACACAGCTTTATTGCTGTACCATCTGACAAGACTGATGGAGGCATATCATCCAAAAGAGCTGGAAATATTCAAATCAACCATCATCAAAGACCTGCATGATCAGTATGCAAAAGCAAGATCGCCTTTAGAAAAAATCTTACTTCAGACATCTCTGATAAGAATGGGGGAAGCAGCTGAAATACTAACTGAAAGAGAAATTCAAGAGATTAGGTTAATCAATCAAAAGAAATTTTCATTTTTTCAAGCCAGGCCTGCATATTGGATGAGACCATGGCTAAAAAATATTTTCTTGCATGCTGATTTTGTGAATTATAATTTTTTCTCACCAACCTATGACAAGATCCTATTGCTTGAAAATCTAGCTCTGAGAAAAACATCACTCCCCTGATAGATTGCCATTGGAATTTTTAGCCGCAATTTTGCATCTGTAAACACCTGATTTTGCTTTCTGATCGATCGAATTTTTATAGGGATAATCTTTCATGGACAAAGCAGTTTTAAAATAATTGTTTGCTCTGGTATAATCTTTTTTCTCCTCATATATTAAAGCAGCCTGTAAGGCAGATCTGGCAGCAAAATAATCACGCACGTTTCTACCAAAGGCAATTGCAGAGTTATAGTATTTAATGGCAAGTTCTTTATCCCCCATTAAATCATGATTCCTAGCCAATCGGTATACAAATTCAGCTTTATCTATTGATGATTGAAAATCATCGGTAGATTTCCCTTTGAATACTTCAAGTGATTCTTTGAACATCCCACCATCGCTCAATAAACGGGCCTTTAATAAAAGAGGATGTGGCCAAGTTCCACTTTGTGCATTTAACATAGCCATATTATCTGCATCAGGCACTAAACTTCCTTTTTTAATCACCTGATTTCTAAATTCTAATGCCTTTTTTTGATCCCCTTTTAAATAAGCAATCCAGCTTAATTTTTCATATGCATCTTTTAAATAAAAATTTCCTTTGAACTGATTTACAAATTGTAAAAAAGCTTTTTCGGACTCTTCAAACTTTAATTGATTCAGATAACCAAATCCTTTTTCAAAATTCCAAAATGGTACATCTGTATAAGCATCAGTCTTAACTATACCTTCAGCTATTTGAACAGATCGCTTGGCTTGTTGATTTCCTAAATATAGGTTAGTAGCCATATAAGCATGAAGATGATTGCGTTTAAAATCATAGTCACCTTTTTCAAGAAACTCAAGTGCCTTGCTTTTATTCCCTTCAAAAATTACAACCAGATAAGGATATACCAGCATGGCAACATTTTTGGCTATTTTATGATGTTGGTCTTTGCTCTGAATATATTTATGTACCATTGCAATTCCTCCATTGATATCACCAGGCATGCCAATAATGTTTAGCAACCATTGATAGTTATTGGGAACAGAACCAAGCAATGTAGTAAGCAATCCAAAATACACATCATTTGGCGTGAAATTTGGATACTTTTTTCGGTTGTCTTTAAAGTA
>Ga0075472_10000267_pt1 | contig 20987 bp, 15 predicted proteins | sample DEB19_08_DNA_3_FD_77014 | JGI IMG/M metagenome (GOLD analysis project Ga0075472, IMG submission 77014) | Aqueous microbial communities from the Delaware River and Bay under freshwater to marine salinity gradient to study organic matter... | ecosystem: Environmental > Aquatic > Marine > Coastal ...
TAGTAATATTAGTATAATTTTGTAGTACCAGTGAATGTTTGTTTTATATTTAAACATTATATCAGAGAATAACAAATAAATAATATGAAAATAGTGTATATAGAAAAGAGTTTATCGGAGCTGTATGTTGAATTACTATTTGTCATCGTAGAGGCTTTTTTAATTGATGAAGTGTTGTTAGGTCTTAGAAATGGAAGAATTTATTTGTAGTATTACTTCCATTCCAGATCTAGAGCCTCACGAATCATTATTTTTTGATTTGTTTTTCTGACCTATGAGTGTTGAACCAAAAAGAATTATAGATATGCCGCTGGAAGAATTCATTGGGCATTGAGAGGAGCTTGTTTCTACACACTAAATTCGAAGAAATCATTAAGCAAATGAACTATCGAATAGATGTCTGAGATTTTAGTTATAGAGATTTAAGAGGGAGATTGCTTGTTGAAAGTCCTGTTTTGGACAAAAGATTTTACCAGTGGGTACGGTTCATAAGGCGTTTATCAATTCTTGACATAGTTGTGTCATCTAAAAAACGTGACATGTTAAATAAAGAAGATTTTGATTTTTTTAACAACAAGATTGAAAGGAAAAAGCTTAGCAGAACTTGATCTAAAAAGTTCTTACCAAAAAAAGAAAAAGAAAATTAGATATGTTGTTTAAGCAGCAGAATTTATTAATATAAACAATGCCTTGGTGGTAATGTATTTCATATAAAAATATTTTATTTAGTTCAAATCTAAACATTGTTATTAAGAAAAAAATGATTTTAAAAATTTCAAAAAATATTCAAATAACTTTTACAGAAGCAATATTAGCTTGTACAAATATCCGTAACATTTAATTTGTTGAGAACGCAAAACTTGCAATTAGAAAAACAGCAAGAACATATTTTAGAATTAAGTAGCCAATTAGGTGAATTAAAAGAAAGTTTTGTCCTTCTTGAAGAAAAAAGTTTGTTAACAAAAGAAACGTCAGGTTTGATTGTTGATAATTCATTAGGTATTCTTAACAGTAATTTGTTTTATTGGTGCGTTTGTTTATTAGTTTTAATAGTGTTGGTTTATTTTGCTTCAATATTTTATGCTAAAGTAATGAATTTCTCAATTTTATCATTACTTCCCAAGATAGAAATTCCTTATGATTTAATACCTTTTGTTAAAAAAAGCCAGTTCTTTGAGTTTATCGTTGGTGAGTATTCGATAAGGTTTAGCGTTAAAGAAGGTGTAGTAACTAGTGTTCACGGAAAGGGTTTAGATGATATGGAATATTTGCCAATAGAGGAATTGTTAGCAAAAGGAAAGTTTGTTGGTACAGATATTTTAGCCAGATCAACTGAAGTTCTTTCATCACCTGGGTGTGATTTATCAATAAAAAGTGCTTCCGCTTCGATAAGTACAGTTGAAAAATTGTCTAATACAATAGCTGCGACTGAAGCAATTCAAGCAACTGAAACGTTATCTAGCATATTTTCAGTCATTTAATTGCTTTTTCAAAATACTGTTTCGTTTCATTACTCTCTTCAGGTTGGACTTGAACCAACAGCCTAGTAGTTAACAGCCACTCGCTCTACCTTTGAGCTACTGAAGATTATAAATTTCTTAATAAAAGAATTGCATTCAATTAAATAAAGCGACTTTAGAGTCAAATTTAGCTGAAAAAATAATTCCGTTTTAACAATTTTGTACCGATAATATCTTGTTTAAAAACCGTGTATATTACGCGCAACTTATTTTGCATAAAACTGAAGGAAAGAATTAAAATCCATTCAAAAAGGATGACAAGTTAAAGAGCTCGTATACTTAATATCTTCTATTATTAGTATTTGAAGCGTCTTATAGTTTATATGAAAATGTTTTGGTGGTATTGATTTAATTTTTGCTTTTGAAATATTTGAGATAACAAGATCAAAAATATCTTTGCTCAATGTTATTAAGTCTCCTTTTTTTAGCAAATAAGAATTATATTGAATAATTTTGTTATTAACATAAACCTTTTTATGTGAAATCAATTGTCTTGCATGACTAAAACTATGAGAAAAATGTGTTCGATACAGTGCAGTATCTAGCCTAGTCTCCAGTCGTTTGATAAATAAAAAAGTGGCATGAATGTTTCTATTTTTAAATTCATTTAAAGTCGATTTTACTGATTTTTTCAAGTAGTTTTTTCTCAAAGTACCGTAAGCAAACTTTAATCTTTGTTTATTTTGTAGGTTATACTTAAATTTTTTGTTAAAGAAATTTTTAAAATTAAATAAAGGGTAGGACATAGGGTCATAAAACTTTTTTTTTTTAAATTTTAAAATTGAATACTGAAATTTTTGTCACTTCTTTTTCTTAAATTTTAAAAATTTGTTTCTATCTTGAATATTTTTTTTTAATGGTAACAATTTTTTGTATAATGGCTTGCTACGCTGTATTTTTTTAAAATGCATAAATTTTTTTTAATTTTATAGAATTACTTTTTTTATATAAAATTTTGGTTTGTTTAGGAAATAATAAGGAAGCTTACAAATAAAACTTTTTAATTTTCACAACAAACTTTTTGGAGTCTACAAAAAAAATAATTATCTTAATAGTGCTGTATAAGCTTCGGAATCTTTTAAATGTTTTAATTTCGTTAGACCTGTTGTTAAATCCGCAGCTAACTGGTTATACTTACTAAAATTTATATTGCTAATTTTTTCTTTGTTTTGTTCTTCTGGATTCAAAGATTTTAATATAGTTTCTAATCATTTAATTGTATAGAACCGAGTTGTTTAACTTTGTCTAGTATATTGTTATCAAAAACCACCTCAAATTTTTTAAAGCGAGGTTTAAGTTACCTTGAATACCAACGCATAAAATTATAAAAAGTGCTGTTTCTACATCAGTTGAATTCATAATTAAGTAATTAGAATTGAACTTATCTTACAAACCACCAGGTACTTATATAAAGTTAGAATTCCTTTAATTAATTTAAAGGTTTTAGCATGGTTGATTGTTAAAAATGTTTTTAACTAAAAAGAATTAAATTTAGTAAAGATCTTGGACAATAGCTTTCTTTTTTTTAATGGTGTTTTTTTCAGTAAGGAATATAACAGAAAAAAAAAAGTCAATTTAATATTTCTTTCAACAAATTTAAAGTTTCCAAAAGTTTTATAGGCTATTTTAGAAATGTTAAGTAATTTTCAATCAAAAGATAAAACAGGAATCCCACTTTTATAAAACTCATGGATCATGTTATCTTCAACTTTTTGATCAAAAATGACAACTAAATGAGGTTTTGTTTTAACTTCTAACAAAATCTTAAAGCTTTTTGAAAGATTTCGCGATTGAGCTAGTTTTAAATAAGTTAAGATTGATAAACGATTCCTGAAAATTCCGCTAATTCAGGATTTTTTTGATATAAAATTATGGTTTGTAAAATGTATAAGTTTCAATTGATTTGCTTTAGAAGTAATAGGAAAGCCTACAAATAAAACTTTAAACTGATATACATGATATTCAAAAATAATTTTTAATACTTGTTTTAAATAAGCTTCAATTTGTTCTAATATATTGTCTGAAAACTTATTGCTAACAAGAAAAGGCTTGCTCGAATATATTTGTAATTTTAATAAATTATATTTAAATAACTTATAATTTCGATTTTTAATTTTACTGACTTTCATTTTTAAAGTTTTTTACCTTCTTTGATTATTATTTTTTCCGTTGTATATACTATTCCTTTTCCTTTATAAGGTTCAGGAGCTTTATATGACCTAATTAATGCAGCAATTTGAGTTACAAATAAGTAAGAATACCCTGTAATAAAAAGCTTATTACTTTTAAAACAAAAAATTTTTAAATTCTTTGGAATTTTAAAATATATATAATGACTGTATCCTAACTTAAAGTGTAATAAGCTTGAATTCAATATTTTCAAAATAGAAACACGAAAACCTACACCGACAAGATTAAGTTTTTTACAAAAAAAAAATGAAATGTCTAAAAGCATTTGTTTTAATAGGCTTACTTGAGTTCCTTGGATAGCTTTCAATTTTTTTTTTTCATTATTTGAAGTAGCTACAAAAGGCTCTCGAGTGATTCTAATAATTCTTTTTTTTTTTTCAATAATTATTTTAGTTTTTAATTTTAATGCTTTCTGTGCAGAAGAATTTGTAAAAATGAGAATACGCTTTACATCACAATAATACATTGATATACTTTTTGGAATTTTGACAATGTGCTTCTTTGCAATAAAATTCACTTTTATCTGAGTATACATAAAGGTTTTCCTCCTATTTGACTTTTTTTGCATTCCTCTATTGTCATTAAACCTTTTGATGTTGTCAATATAACAATACTTTTTTTTGAGTCTAATTTTCATAATTGTGATACTGAATAATAAATATCACGACTAGGTTTGAAAACAAATTTTATTGAGTTTATTACAGGAGTTCCATTTTTGTATTTTAAAAAGATTTTTAACAAACTTGAATCTAAAGTAGAAAGTTTATAACCTAAAATAAAACCTTCATCTCAAAGAATATTTAAAAAATTAATAGTTAGCTTTGTTTTTAATTGGGCAATCGAATTTCTTCGAGAAATTTGCCCATTTTGTATGTTAGTTGATATATTTCATAAATTATTTTTCATAGAAAAGTGATAACGTGTTTAGAGACAGGTTTGAACTGCCGACACAAGGATTTTCAGTCCTTTGCTCTTCCTGCTGAGCTATCTAAACTCTGTATAATCTCTGAAAAGTTTTTATTATTAATGGTCATAATTTGATTAAAATTCTTAGTTAAATTACTATCTCGTAAAAAAAAATTAGCACCACCGTTATTCTATAAAAAAATATGCGTACTGATGGTGATAAGAATAACTCAAATACCAGCTATAAATCGCATAATTTTAAATACTTTCTATAAAATTAACTTTTTCATTAAACATATCATCTAAAAAAATTATTTTATTAATTAACATTATATTAAAAACTATATTAAGAGTAATAAAATTATTATAATTAAATTTTTAGTTGTAAAAGTGTTTATTGATTAAAGCAGAATTTGACTTTACAGTTTTAAGTGATATAGCCTGATGCATTTACAGAAATGCTATTTAATTTCTTTTTTAATTTGCCTGCTTATACATATTGCAAATTACAAAAAACATGTTATAAAAAATTGGAACTGTGTTAAAGACTTTTTAATCCAATTTCACCATAAATATCTAATAATTTTAAAGAGGTGTGTGTCAATTTAGTTGATCAATATTTTTGTTTGAAGCATACTAAATATAATAATTTTTTTTTAAGAAATTTTAGTCGAAATTTATCATATTCGATTTTAGACAATAAATTAAATTTAAACCATTTATTATTTAGACAAAACTTGGTTTTTAATTTAATATCTGAAAATACCAACGTTTTAAGTATTTTTCAAATAATCAAAAATTTGGTTATTTGAGATATATGAATTTTTAACTTTTTATGGTATAACCGATATTCAAATTGTTCCTGGGATTTTTTATTAACATGTGGAGATTGTAATGTAGAAAAAAAAGTTTTTTTTGTTTTCTTTTGGGATTGCATACTATGCAGTCTTAACTTAAAAGCTTTCTTTTTTTTTAATCTGTAGAAAAATTTTAGAAAATTTGTCAATGAATTTGAATTTTTAGAGTAAATAGATATAATAATATACATAAACTTTATAGTTTTTAAATAACAAAAATTTGAAAATAATCTATTTTTTAGCAAATTTTCGAAAAGGTTAACTTTAAAACACTCAAACAACAAAATTTTTTAGCGATATTTAGATGCGGTTTTTGCATTGGTATGAGTGCGCTGACCTCTTACAGGCAAGCCTCGCAATCGCCGTATTCCTTTATACGCTTTGATTTCGATTAACTTTTTTGTTATAATAATTTTTGATTTTTTGAGGTTCGTATTTATCAATAAATTTAAATTTTCTATAAACTTAATTAATTTTACAACTTGATCAGGTGTTAGCTGAGACAGCTTACAATTATAAGATAATCCTAACTTTTTGCAAATTAAAAAAGATTGAGATTGCCCAATTCCAAAAACATTTGTTAATGAAAAATAGACAGATTTGTTTTCTAATAATTTTGTTTCTAAAATATATATCATTTATGGCGTATAAATATGTGTAAGTTCAACTAACATATTAACACTCATATGAATTGAATTTAAAAAAATTTCTGGGTATAATCCAATAGTTAATGTTCCAAAAATTAATGGTAAAAAAATAAACATTTCTCGTTTATTTATGTCAATATAATTTTTTAAATATTGAATTTTTATATTACCATACGATATTCTATTAAACAACCACAACGAATAACAACCACCAATAATCATGCTTGTAGCACTGATAAAAGTAGCGCTAGTATTTGTTTTGAAAGACCCTGCTAGAATCAAAAATTCTCCTACAAAACTTCCTGTTCCTGGTAACCCTATATTTGACATTGTAAAAAATAAAAAAATAAAAGTGTATAAAGGCATTGTGTGTGCTAAGCCTCCATAATACTTAACCATCCTCGTATGATGTCTTTCATAGACTATTCCAATAATAAGGAATAAAGCACTTGCAACAAAACCATGACTTAAGCTTTGTAAAATTGCTCCTTCTAAGCCAACAGTGTTGAAACTGAAAAGACCTACCATAACAAGGTTCATATGTGCTACTGAAGTATAAGCAATAATACGTTTAAAGTCTGTTTGACGGATTGCGGTAAAAGAAGTATACACAATGCCAACAATAGAAAGTAAATATACAATTGGCGCAAAATAAAACGATGCTTCAGGAAACAACGGAAATGAAAATCGAAGAAAACCATAAGTTCCTAATTTTAATAAAACTCCTGCTAAAATAACTGAACCTGCTGTAGGAGCTTCTACGTGTGCCTCAGGAAGTCATAAGTGTACAGGAACCATAGGAACTTTTGTAGCAAAAGAGCCAAAAAAAGAAAGTCATAAAAGTTTTTGCTCAGTTTTGGAGAAAATAAAAGTTAATAAAATTTCATAGTCCGTAGTTCCTGTTTGATAGTATATATATAAAATAGATAATAACATTAAAACAGAACCTAGTAGCGTATATAAGAAAAAAAAATATGCAGCTCTAATTTTTCTTTCTCTCGACCCTCAAATACCAACAATTAGATACATGGGAATCAATATACTTTCAAAAAAAATATAAAATAATAATAAATCCAAAATAGAAAAAACTCCAATCAAAAAAAATTCCATGACTAAAAAAGCAATTAAAAATTCTTTTACACTTGTAGAAATGCTAGTTCAACTGATTAAAATACACAAAAAAATTAACAGAGTTGTTAAAAGCACGAAAAAGAGTGAGATACCATCAATTCCTAAGCTAAAATTTAAGTTTAAAAATGGAATTCATAATGATTTCGTTACGAATTGAAAAGAACCTATTGATTTATTAAAAAAAAATCATAAAAATAAAGAAATTACAAATAATAAACTGGATACATTCAAAGCTAAAGATTTTAGTAGTAAATGATTAGAAGAAGGCACAATTAACAAAAAAAAAGTACCAACCAAAGGTAATCCTATAATAAAAAGTAGTAAGTTCGCTATATTTAAAAAGAAAAAATCTAACATTAACATTTTATAGGACTTGAACCTATGCCCATCAGCTTAGAAGGCTGTTGCTCTATCCAACTGAGCTAAAAATGCTAGAAAATGTTAAAATTAAATCAAAACTTAAAGAATAAAAAGAGATAAAGTACACTTAACAAATAAATGACTCATTGTTGTAAAAAACATATAACCAAAGAAATTAAAATTTGAACGTCTATATTCTTGACATAACGTAATAGATTCACTTATTACTCTTTTCATTATTTAACCTATACTTAATTATTTAATAATATTCTAAAAGCTCTTAAGCTAACAGTGGTAGTATAGGTAAAGATGGTCAATTAAGGTAACAAAACGTTGCAATTCACTCACTTGGAATATAAATAATTATTAAAAAAATAAATAGGTAGAATAAAATTCATAAACTTTAATTAACAGCAAATAAAAAAGTGTTATGAGTGTTTCTATTTTTAACTTCGTTTAAAGTTGATTTTACTGATTTTTGCAAGTAGTTTTTTCTCAAAGTGCTGTAAGCAAATTTCAATCTTTGTTTATTTTGTAGGTTATACTGAAATTTGTGTCACTTCTTTTTTTAGTGTAAAAATGCTTCTCGATCTTGCAAATGTTAAAGAACTTAGCCTTGCAAACTTTTTCAAACAGCACAGTCATTCTCTAATCGTATAGCGTAATTTTTACTTTTTGCTTTGTTTATTTATAAACCCAACGCTAGTATATTTAATATCGTATAAAATAATTTTTTTATTAACTATAAAAATGGCATAATCAAAATATCAAAAAACTTTTTTTGATAAAAAGTTAAACTAAAAAAGATACATAATAATAAAAATGGTTTTTATTCTAACACAATGCGCTACACAAAACGCTAATTATTGTAAAAAAATATATTGACGTTTCAATTGATGCTAAAAAAATTCCAATTTTAACTAAAAAACCCAATTATATGTGAAAGTTCTGCCACGGATAATAACACAGTGTTGAAAAATAAAGCTAAAATAGTGTTGTGGCTTGATCTACTACTATATTTGCATGGTTTAAAATGCCATAACATTTAAACGAAAAATCTATATAACAGCCTTTTGGAGGTATGACCATGAGAGAACATAGCTTGCAAACAACTACTTTAGTCTTAACAGTTTCGTCCAGTAAATAACACAGTAGAAGCTGTCAATGTATAATGTTTAATCGGTATGCATAGGTATGAAAGGCTTCAGAATTACCTACGAAAAGAGCTTTTGTTAGCAAGAATTACAAATATATGTTCTCTTCTCCTAACGGTTTCTAAAAAGTTTTATTTTTTTAAAGTCATTAGGTAATAATAGGTTTGAACTATTAACTTTTTATTAAAAAATACTCTACCAATTGAGTTAATTACCTACAACGATAAAAGCTGTTTATAGCATAATTAAACCGAGTGACACATAATTTGTTTTGTATTATTCATAAACAGTAATATTTCAATATTAAACACGATTAGCAAGCTAAGTATGACAGCTGTTTATTGCATTTATATTAAATAGGGCCTTGGAGACTACGGATATGCTTACAAAATTCAGTGGTTCAAATAGGGCACGTAACGTAACTTTAATAAATAGTTGTTACGACAACTATTAGTATGCTCCTGAGTCCAAGCAATCGGCACTATAATATTAATTTTGATTGTAAAACTAATTAATATTTAGTATAAATTAATTTAGTTTCAAAAAGGCCTACTATTGGAATCAGAAAAATAAAAAATAAAAAATAAAAGATTGTTGCGCCTTGACCTACTATTACATAAATATCTTTAACAGGTTTTTGACCGATTCAACCTAATAATAAAAAATCAGCAACAAGTAACCAATAAAAAATTTTAAAAATCGGTCTAAAAGTTGTACTTCTAATTTCTGATGTATTTATAAAAGGGATTATAAATAGTACAAGGAGAGCGCCACCCATTGCCGCTACACCACCAAGTTTATCTGGAATAGATCTTAAGATTGCGTAAAACGGCAAAAAATACCATTCAGGTACTATGTGAGCCGGTGTTTGCATTGGGTCTGCCGGTATATAGTTATCCGGATGACCTAAGACATTTGGAAAATAAAAAACAAAGATGCTAAAAAACGTTAAAAAACAAAAAAAAGCAAATAAATCTTTTATTACAAAATAAGGGTAAAAAGGAATTTTATCACCTTTGCTGTCTATACCAAGCGGGTTATTAGAGCCATCTTTATGTAAAAGTGCTAAATGTATTAAACTTAGTGCAGCAATTACAAATGGTAAGAAAAAATGCAAACTAAAAAATCTATTTAATGTTGCGTTGTTTACCGTAAATCCTCCCCACAATCAATCGACAATAGAATGACCGATAAGTGGAACTGCTGTTACTAGACTGGTAATTACAGTAGCTCCTCAAAAACTCATTTGACCTCACGGAAGGACATACCCCATGAAAGCAGTTCCCATCATTAAGATAAATATAATAACACCTGAACATCAAAGCAACTGTCGAGGTTGCATATAAGAACCGTAATATAAACCACGAAATATATGACAATACACAACAATAAAAAACATAGATGCCCCATTTGCGTGAATATAACGAATTAGTCATCCATTATTTACATCTCGCATAATATGTTCGACGCTGCTAAATGCGAGATCAATATGAGGCGTGTAATGCATAGCTAGAAAAATTCCAGATAAAATTTGAATAACTAAACAAATTCCCGCCGAAGAGCCAAAACTTCAAGCATATGTTAAATTTAGTGGACTTGGGTAATGTATCAAATGACCATCTAAAATAGATAATAAGTAATTTTTACTTCACCGTATTGTTTTAACAATAAAAGAAGACATAAAACTAGAAGTATTGATTATATTTTGTGTATGGCTTGAATTTTTTTTCAGTTTATCTAAAAAACGGCTTACACTGTTAAATTTAAACCGTATACTATTATATTCTGGATTTAGATAAAAAAGTTTGCCAAAAGTACTGGATTGGGGATCATTACTAGAAGTCATAAAATTTCGATAGGATTTAACTATTATTAAATGCACAATATGAAATTGCAAAATATTTAATAAAAAACGAATGGCTGACAACACTAAATCAAAAAATTACTAGAGTAATAAATTCTTTTTTTTGATTTTCTATAAAAATTAGTAGTTGAAATTTTTAGATTATTTAATGAATACCTCCTCACCAATATACAGTGATAAATAAAAATAACCATACAACATCTACAAAATGCCAATACCATGCTGCGGATTCAAAACCAAAATGATGAGTTGAAGTAAAATGGTTGTAAACAATTCGTAAGAGAGATACGATTAAACAACAAGTACCAATGAACACGTGAAAACCATGAAAACCAGTAGCCATATAAAAGCAAGAACCAAAAACGCTATCGTTAATGTTAAAGGGTGCTTCTATATATTCCATGCCTTGTAACAAAGTAAAGATTGTTGCTAATAATATCGTAAATAATAATCCAATAATTGCTTGTTTTTTTGCTCTCACTATTATTGCATGATGTGCTCAAGTAACAGTTGCACCAGAACTTAAAAGAAAAAAAGTGTTAGTTAAAGGAATTCCAGAAGTTTGAATTGTTTGAATTGCTTCCGGTGGTCAAACTCCCCCTAAATTATAAACCGGTGATAAACTTGAATGGAAAAAAGCTCAAAAAAACGCAAAAAAAAACATAATTTCTGAAACAATAAATAAAATCATTCCTAATCGTAAGCCTCGTTGAACAGATACAGTATGCTGCTCTTCAAACGTTGCTTCTCGAATAATATCGCGCCATCAAGTGTACATGACGTATAGCAATACAAAGAAACCAATTAGTGCTAATTGTCCACCTCCTAAAAATTTGTTCATATATAAGACAGTTCCTGATGTCATAAAAAATGCTCCTAAAGAAGCAACTAACGGTCAAGGACTAGGGTCTACTAAATGTCAACTATGCTTGGTCTTTAAATATTTAAAACGAAACGTATTTCTATGTTTACTTAAAAGTTTGCCAAAAATACGAGATTGTAGATCATTGTTAGAATTCATAAAATTAGTATAGACTTAAACTATTGTTAAACAGAAAATGTAACGTTAAAAAAATAGTAGACAAAAATGAAGTGATTTAAATTTATAAATACTAAAGTATAAAATTGATAAGTTTATCAATTATTTTTTTACTTGTTTGTATAATTAAAACATTATAAAAAGATATTAGATATAAACGTAAAAATTTTAGCGCTTATAGTAAACATCAGCCCAGGAAAAAGGGGATTCGAACCCCTGACCTTTGGTTTTGAAAACCACTATTCTACCTGCTGAACTATTTTCCTAAAAAAATATCTAATCTAAGGGGATTTAGAAATCAAAATTTTAGGCAATTAAAGAATTTTCTCCTCGCTATTTCTTTACTGAGATATTGGCAATTGATTAAAAAAAACCTTACGACATTTCTAAATTGTTGATAGTTAAATTACGAACAAACCAAATATTTACACGGGATTTACTGAGCTATAATTATCTGGCTAAACCAATACGTTGAGAAAATAAAAAACATCAAATTAAAAAAAAGATATGTTTAAGGTGCTAATCAAAAACTTACTTAACATAGTATATTATACAATTATACTAATTTTTATAGCATCAATTAGCAAAGCTATATTATTAATAGCCGTTGCACTGTGAAAAGGTGCAACAGCTACTTTGAATATAAGACTTACAAAAATGAATGCCAAAGCAAATTGAATCAAATGTCTAACTAAAAAGATATTTTTGACAAAAAGTATAAGAGCTTAATGTAGCAAAGCCGTTCGAGTCGAAGTTTATCAAAAAAAATAAATTTTTTAGATCTTCAAAATTAAGTGTTCCGCTAATGCTATATAAGGTAAAAGCCCCAAAATAATATATTTTAACCAGCATCAACAGAGAAAGCTGAATCTTTTTTCATAGTTGACATTATATAAAAAGATAAACTTTGTAGCTCAATTGACAAATAAGCTATATTAAATCATTGGAAGAACATATAAAAAAAAATACCTAACAAAGCGAACAAAATTAACTATTCCCTGGCAATTCAGATAAAGTTAGGTTTACCGCAGCGGGATGTTCAACACTTAGGACCCTTTTGGTTGATGTGCACCATTTCTTACAAGATCTTCAAGATTTTGTAAGCGGTGCAAGGTTAAAAGAGATTCACGTACATCTTTTCATAATCTCGCATGTCTGGCCATAGCAAAGGGATTATTGTACAAAGGTTGTTGATGCACTTGATAGCACAATGTTTCTACGTGATACGCAAAATTTACTGCGTGTACATAAATATTTTGAAGAGTTTTTTGTATTAAATAATATTAAGTTTCGGAGAGTTTTTTAATTCTTTAAAGCACATAGGCAATTTCCTGAAATAGGCAAATTTTTATGGTAGCAATAATGGGGTATGGTGATACCTAATGTTTAACAATATTCAATAAGAAGTATATTTTGTTTTTAAAAGTTATTATTTAAATTATTTTTAAATTCTAAATGATAGCTAAATTTTTGTTATTTATATGAACGTATTTAAAATTTTGCCGTTTCCGTTTTTTAGCTTAACTTTTAATATTTTTAATTTTATCTATTCGAATAGTATTTTTTAATATATGGTAAACAGTTAGTATAGCTAATACGATGGTAGATTTTGCCTCAGCAATAGTTAGTATATATAAAAAAGACAAAAAATAAAATAAATAGACTACTATTCTTGAACTGTTAAATTTAATAGGTTAATATAGTTTCCCTGCTATAAAATTTTCAAAATAAAGTATTTTTACTATTCGAATGTAGTAAAAAGTAGAAATTACGCTACACAAAATGCTAATTATTGCAACAAAATACATTAACGCTTCGATTGATGCTAAAAAGATCTCAATCTTAACTAAAACCCAATCATAGATGGAGAAGTCCTGCCACAGATAACTGTTAATAAAAAAGTGTTATAAATAAGTTATTTTTATTTTTTAGCACGCTTGTTCGGCATCCCGCCTCTAGTTAATAATATAACAATACAAATTCAAAGCAAAAACTTGCTTTAATGACAAACTTTAGTATAATCAATTCAATAGGTTAATCATATTTGTTAAAAGCTCGTGAGCTTTACTTTCAACAACACCTTTGCTAAGTTAACAAGCAATCATAATATAAATCAATTAAATACCATCTAAAAATATATTTGCTTATTGTGCAATAGTTTTATTCAATGAATACAGTATTATTAATTTATTTCGAATGATTAAACTGTAGTTAATATTTAGGTAATAATAGATTTGAACTATTAACCTTTTCGTTGTAAGCGAAATACTCTACCAATTGAGTTAATTACCTGTAACAAGCTGTGCTATTTTTATTTTACAATTTATGGCATACCTGCTTCAGGTTCAATAGAATCTATAAAAAGCCACGAAATTATAATATAAGATGAGAAAACTGACAGACATAGAACTGCTTGTCGCAGATAAATCAGTTATAACTTTGAATCGATGAAAAAGTTATTCAAATCAAACGCACCTTAAAAACTATGTAAAACCTTCCGGTGATAAAAAATTTGTAGTCTAAAAAGTATAAATTAACTTGTTCTAAAGTATTTTAAAGAGATGTTTTTTCTAAAGGACATTTTTTAACGTAGCTCTAAACTATAGGGTTATTTTTTAGTTTATGTTAAAATTTTTGAGAAGATACTCCACTTTATATAAAAAATAATTAAACTTAAGATAAAGGTAGAAAAAACAGTGAATCAAATTTAATTTAATTCTAATTTCGTCATTATATAATGGTGAAATTGTATTGTTGGTAGTGAAACAATAACAATAGGCATAAAACCATGGTTTACACCACAAATCTCGCTACACTGCCCAAAAAAAGCCCCAAGACGCTTAATGAATAAATTTACTTGATTTAATCGACCTGGGCACGCATCGATTTTTAAACCAAATGACGGAACTGTTCAACTATGTAACACATCAGCCGCACTGACTAATAATCGCAAATGTGTGTTTGTTGGTAAAAGAACTCTTTTATTAGTTTCTAATAACCTAAAATATCCTTGTTTGCTTGTAGGTAAACCATCTAACGCCATCATATAACAAACATATTTTAAACTTTGTTCTTGTTTTTGGCAAGAATTAAATTCAGAAATTTCGTAACTTCAAAACCATTGATGCCCTAAGATCTTTAAAGTCAACTCTGGTTCTGAAATTTCATCCATTGCATATAATAAAGTAAAAGAAGGTGTAGACAAAATTAAAAGTAATAATGCTGGAATAGAAGTTCACACAATTTCTAATTCTTTTGAATGTACAAAGGTTGAGCTAAATTTATTGTTATATTCTATAAAATAATGTATAGTATAAAACAATAACCATCCAACAAATAAAACAATTACAGTTAATAAAAAAAGTAGATGTTTATTAAAAATTAAAATACCTTCCATAGTAATACTTGCAGGATCAGATAAATAAGTTTGCCAAAGAGCTGGACTGTCGCATTGTGTTAGAATAAAAACCATTGATATTATTTTATATTAGATTAATAATTTTTTAAAAACTTTCTTGTAATTTTACGCAACAAATTTTTGCCGTGAAGACCATATGAAAAAGCATCGAATACAACGTAAAAAAAGAAAAGTGAAGAAACCGCAGAAATATATGACCCTCACGATGCAATTTTATTAAATATAAAATATGCATCCGGATAATCTGGAATTCGTCTTGGCATTCCTGCAACACCTAGAAAATGCATTGGAAAAAACGTTAAATTTACTCCAATAAAAAAGCTTCAAAAATGAATTTTTCCTAATATTTCTGAATAAGCAACACCAGTAATTTTTTCAAACCAAAAGTAAAGTCCTCCAAGCATAGAAAAAACTGCTCCCATTGATAATACATAGTGAAAATGTGCAACTACATAGTAAGTATCGTGCAGGGCAATATCAATGCCAGAATTAGCAAGAACAACACCAGTTACTCCACCTACAGTAAATAAAAAAATAAAACCAATAGCAAAAAGGCCTGGTGTTCTTAAATCTATCGAACCTCCCCATAAAGTTGCAAGTCAACTAAATATTTTAATTCCTGTTGGAATAGCAATAATCATCGTTGCTGCTGTAAAATAAGCTCTAGTGTCTATATCTAAACCTACTGTAAACATATGATGTGCTCATACAATAAAACCTAGAACACCAATAGAAAACATCGGTAGGGGTCAAAGCATTCGAATACATTGCCCTCCGAACCGTACGTGATAGTTTCCCATCATACGGCTCTCCAACAAACAAAAAAATTCTTTTTATTTAATTTTTCTTTGTACTATTTAGTATTTTACTTCTATACTCAGACAATTTTTTTACATCAGCTCTAGTCAGTTTTCCGACATGAAGCAAAAAGTGATGTTCTTTACATAAAGAAATTGACTTTCTACGAAAAACACCAACTCATTGAGTGTATGTTCTAGTTTTCACTAGAACATCTTTTATGGATCGTATCTGATGTATTTCGATATTATCAAGTGTCCCACAGATGGCACATGGCTCATCAAATTGGGTACAAGTTAGATTGTTAGACCAAGACTGGCTTAACGATTTATCAATATCAATATTTTTATTAGCCCGAAATATTTTGTTCTCGGATAACATTCTTAAATTATTAGGTCTAAAGATTTTGTACTCCTTTCCATTTTTATTTACGAATTTCAGATCGCGACCAAACTTTTTAAAAGATTTGGCTAAGCTTTTAAGTTTATACTTTCGTGCCAAAGTTAAGGCGCAAGAATAATTAAGAAATCTAACAATAGACCACAACCCGTTTCTATTATGAACACAACTATAATAGTTAAGAATTCCTCTGATGCAACTGTTAAAATAATTTAAGATTTGTGAGTGTGTTAAAGGAATACAATTACTCTTCCCTTTCGGAAAGAATCCACCCAAACGACTTCTCTTCGCAAAACCTTTATCTTTTAGCTTAATAATAAGCTCTAAGATAGGGGCATATAATATAATCCGAGGAGCAAATCTTTGTTTAATTGTAGTATTATTTTTTGTCATTAAAGTTGTAAATTTATAATGTTTATCATTATTTATATGAATAAAGAAGTTAATTCCTAAGAATCGACATTTACCATTTTTTAATGAGGTTATAGAGGGAGTTTCTGAATTTAGGGTTAACCCCAAACTTTTTAATTTATTTAAAACTTGGTCGCGAATGACTTTTGCCTTTTTAAGTGAACCAGCAACCAAAATAACCCAATCATCAACATATCTAACATAATAAAGTCTACGAAAGCTAGAATCATACATATTCTTAGAAGAAACTGTTAAACGTTGTTTAACCAACTTTCGTTTTTTTTTTAAATCGTTTTCCCTTTCAATCCGATAATTTAACCTATGATATACAAAATTAGGTCTCCATTTCTTACCCTTAGTGAACTTTTTATTTAATTTGTCCTCAATAAAGACATCTAATTCATGAATTACTATATTATTAAATAAAAAACTTAAAACAATACCTTGAAGAGTACCTATATCAGACTTATAGACTTGCGCCTTTTTTCATCCAACTTTATTCAAATCTTCATTTAGTATATAGCCAGCACCTAAAATTCGTTTAATTAAATTAAGAGTTGCAGGACAATCTACTTTACGCCTAAGTCCTTTTAGAACCATAAAATGAGGAATAGTATCAAAACAACGTTTAATATTCCCTTCAATTATCCAAGTGTAAGTTGAAGCATTTCCGATCTGTAACTGTAGATGTTTCAAAGCAGAATGGTAATTACGATTCGCTCTTGACCCATGACTACAATCTAAAAAAATTTCTTCAAAAATAACAGTCAAAACTAACTCAATAGCTTTTTGTACTACTTTCTCGCGTGGACTGCTTACACCTAGAGGTCGTAACACAGATTTACCCGGTTTTGGGATAAGAACTCGTCTTACAGGATAAAACTCAATAACTCCACTAAGTGTATCTTTCGATATCCTTTGTAAAGTTTTCAAACTTATTCCATCTAAAGTTTTATCACTTAGTCCTTTTGCAGATATATCCTTATTACTTTTTACCATTAAATAAGCAAGATTGATAGTGGAGAAAGAACCAATAATCTGAATTAGGTTCGCATATCTCCCATCTTTATTCTTGCATTTTTCCACCATTTGTTTTAACTCCGTAGCCAGAACCCGCTTATCCAGATTATTTGAACGAATATTTGTTGAAAATGGCCGGCGGAAATCAAAAAATGAAACGTTTGTCTGCGTCTCTTTCTTTACACTCAAAGTAGTATAAACGCTCCGTTTTCTTTTGCTAAGTAAACTTTCGCAAAAGTTAAATCCCGTAGTTCTTAAATTTTTCCGGTTTTTAAGTCTATTAAGGTTAGGTCCTTGCGCTATATATTCTTCTGTTTGAAGTGCTGTGCTAATGTTCTCCTGGCTAAGGTCCTGTACGCATGACCTTAGCCAAATAGCAACATGACCATTGTTAAGAGTTGACCAATAGGATAATGACGTCCCAGCATAACGTATCAAGTTTCTCATCGTAACCATACTTAAAATTGTCTCAGGTAGTTTTGACATGCTCTTAATCAATCTCAACCCGCTGTCACCCGATGCTTTTCCACCACTTTGATTAGCAGCTACCTCGGGAAGACTCGTGACTTTCTTTAAGGAAAACAAATTCACATGTATTTGACTAGAATGCATAACGAAAAAATAAGCGCAACGGCGCACCGTAAACCATACCAAGATAACCAAATATAGGCTTTTTTGCTGTACTAACTACAATATGACTAATAATTCCAAATCCAGGTAAGATTAAAATATAAACTTCTGGATGACCAAAAAATCAAAAAAGATGTTGAAATAATACAGGGTCTCCACCGCCAGCAGGATCGAAAAAAGTAGTATTAAAATTTCGATCCGTTAATAACATTGTTATTGCACCTGCTAATACTGGTAGAGATAACAACAACAAAAATGCTGTAATTAAAACAGATCAAACAAACAAAGGAAGGTTATGGAATGATAAACTTTTTACTCGCATATTGAAAATTGTGCAAATAAAGTTGATAGCACCTAAAATAGAAGATGCACCTGACAAATGTAAACTAAATATAGCTAAGTCTACAGAACCACCTGAATGAGCAGTCGCACTGGATAGTGGTGGATAGACAGTTCATCCAGTACCTACACCAGCTTCTGTTAACATTGATGCAAACAATAACAGTAATGATGGTGGCAATAACCAAAAACTAATATTGTTCATTCTCGGAAATGCCATATCTGGTGCACCAATCATTAATGGAACAAACCAGTTACCAAAACCTCCAATTAATGTTGGCATTACCATAAAAAAAATCATTAATATAGCATGACCTGTTACAATAACGTTATATAAATGATGGTTATACTCTAAAAAGTTACTATTAGGTTGTGCTAAAGTAATCCGAATATACAAAGACAACGCTGTTCCTGCTACACCTGAAATTGCTCCAAATATTAGGTATAAAGTTCCAATATCTTTATGATTTGTGGAAAAAAGCCAACGAGTTGCAAATTTATAAACGGGGTTTACTTGTAAAGTCAAATTTGACATGCTTAATTGAGGGTTAAATTTAAACAAATCTTATGGAGTTTTTTCCAATCAGTCTATGTTTAAAAAGTCCCGAATCTGTTGATCCGTGTCATTTAACCCTTCGGGTCTAAAACTACCTAATAACGAAAAAGGTAGAGTACCATCCCTTAGACCTTCAAAAAGCCTAGTGGTGCGGTACCAATTCAAGACAACCGGGTCTAACCTAACAGATAAATACTTTCACCGCCCTAATGCTTTTTCGTTGGTCCAAAAATCAATAACTACTTGTCTTGTTATAGAGTCATCAAACAAAGGACGAGCATCTTCAAATCTTGGTATATAATCAAATCTTCCTCCATTATCTTGTAAAAGAATTCTATAATAAGAAAGTAATTTTGGATTGAACCATCGATCTCTTTCATAAAATATTAAAAGATCAAAATGTTTCTAATTAGGATGGAAAAGCTGGTTAAGACTAAACTCACGAAAATTGTAATTACACAAGAGATAAAGATAATGAAAAATAGTTCGACACATACGAGCACACACAGCGTCTAAACGGCTATGCTCAACTCAAACATCATAAATAAGATGCATCCCAAGTGAAGTGCTTAGAGTAGTAGGATACGTTCTTTCAAATGTTAGACTTTTTTCGTCCTTTCCCATATCTAAAAGCCATGGGTCGTCGCCTTGTACATTCCAAAAGCTTATGTTATTCGGAATAGGATTATTTCTAATAGGATAATAAAAAATATTTCTTCCATTGGTTTTTCTTAAAGTTACCCAATATAACTTTAAGAAAAACCCTCAATATATTACACTAAGAATAGTAAGGTATATTGAATAATAAATAAAAAAATTTGGGAAATAAATTGATATTATAAATACAATGTTGGCTACAATACCAAACGGAAAGGCTATCAAATAGATAAACGAATCTAAAAGTTCATCATTATCGATAGTCTTTTCAAAAAAAAGTTATAAATTTTTTAAAAATATATTTAGGAATTAATAATAGCATTCATAGTAAGAAAATTATGCCAACCTCAAAAAAAAAGAGGTAAAGGAAACGTAAGAATAATATCATTTGTTGCTACAAATTTATAATGCGTTAAATTGATCAAATAGCTAAACAAAACAAAAGTAAAAATAACAGAAATAAAAGGAAAATACTTTTCGCCATCCTTTTATTAATATTATCAAACAATAGTTGTAATGATGCTTCATATAATGACTTAATACTTACCAGTCACCTATTAAGTATAAAAAGAATAACTTTTAAAATATATGAAAAAAGTTCAATAGGCACTAATAATAATGCTAAACCAAAAGAAGTGTTTGAGGGAATAAATAAAGCAGAACTATAAATACGAGAAAGCTGTTTAAATATAACTTGTTTTTGAGTCATTTCAACAAATATAACTAAAACTAAAGTTACTGGCCCAATTGTAGCTAATAACAGAATATTGCCATAACGCAAAAGTTGTATAACATACTCAGTGTATAGTAAATGACCAATCGATACAATTTCAATAAAATAGTCTAATTTATTAAATCAGTCTGAATGCGAATTTGATAAAAAATTTACTTTGTAATGAATTAGTTGATTCAAAAATATTCGGAATTACTGTTAAAATTTCAAGTAAAAAAACAAACCCTAAAAAACGGCCAAACGGAAAATATTTTAAAGAGTCTTTTGCTAAATACATTGTTTTTATATCTAGCATCATTACTACAAATAAAAATAAAACAGCTATAGCTCCTACATAAATTATGATAAAAATTAACGA
>Ga0075472_10000273_pt1 | contig 20877 bp, 47 predicted proteins | sample DEB19_08_DNA_3_FD_77014 | JGI IMG/M metagenome (GOLD analysis project Ga0075472, IMG submission 77014) | Aqueous microbial communities from the Delaware River and Bay under freshwater to marine salinity gradient to study organic matter... | ecosystem: Environmental > Aquatic > Marine > Coastal ...
CGTGACCGGCCGCAAGTTCTACATGACCGTCGCGAACGATCCGGGCGGCACGTTGAAGCTGGTGTCGACGATCGCGAACAACACGGCGACGACCCTCACCGTGAGCACGGCCGATGGGTCGCTTGGCGCGGCCGCCGAGACGGTCGACGGATCAGGCCTGGCGCAGCCGAGCGGGCAGATTCTGCCAGGCGAGACGTCGATCCTCGTCGCCGGGACGGCGCCGTTTCAGTCCGACGGTGGCTGGGCGCTCGTCGGTTCGCAGCAGATCCGGTACACCGCGTTCAGCGGCAGCTCGCTGTCGGGCATCCCCGCCAGTGGCGTGGGGGCGGTGCTGGCGCCGATCAGCTACAACACCACCATCTTCGCCGCGCCGCAACTGACCGGCTGCTCCTGGATTCTCTACGACATCCCCAAGGGTGAAGAGATCAACCTCTATGTCGTCGTCAACGACACGGATGCGCAGACGGCGCTGGCGGCCCGCCTGGGGGCGAACTACGGCATCAAGGAAGAGCCGTTCCAGAACCGAAGCCTCGGCCTGGCCGAGTTGACCGCGCGCGCGCAGGCGCGCCTGGCGCAGCAGATTAACGCGCAGCGCACGGTGCGCGGCACCACGCGCGAGAAGAACTGCCGGGCCGGTCGTTCGGCGTCCGTGACCCTGACCGATCTGGGCATCAACGACACCTTCATGATTCAGCAGGTGACGATCTCGAACTTCCAGCCGGCCGAGTTCCCGGACTTCGCCTGCGAGTTGTCGAGTGCGGTGTTCACGTACGAAGACCTGCTTCGGTTGGCGAGGCAGACCGCCCGGGCAGCGTAGAGGCCGGGGCCGCCCGCTGGTCAGAGCGGACGACCCCGTAGACAGAGCAACGCATGGTTGAGCATGCGCGCACCCGCCCGACCGGCTATCGGTCGATCGTGGCCAGCGCGACAGGGGGCAGGGCAGATGGACTGGTCAATCGTGGTCGGGCTGGGGTTGGGGCTGGGCATCCCCGCGCTCGGGGGCTTAAACCTGATCGTCAGGATGGAGAACCGCATCACACAGTTGGAGAAGGATCGGGCCTCCGACCAGATGTGGCGCGTGGAACTGTCCAACAAGCTCGACGCCATCGCCAAAGACCTGAACCAGTTGATCGGGGCGAACAAGTGACGCCGGAGTCCCGCGGCCAACTCCGGCGCGACGTGATGGCGGCGGAAGGGCTGCGCCTCAAGCCCTACCTCGACACGGTGGGCAAGCTCACCATCGGCTACGGCCGCAATCTGGACGACGTCGGCATCTCGAAGCTCGAGGCCGAAGTCCTGCTCGATCACGACATCGCCTCTGCCGAGATCGAATGCCGCAAAACGTTCGTGTGGTTCCCCGACCTGAACGACGCCCGCCAGCGCGTGCTTGTGGATATGGCCTTCAACATGGGCCTCACCAAGCTGTTGACCTTCCGGCGGATGTTGGCGGCGGTGGCAGAGCGCGATTACGCAGGCGCCGCCGAGCAGATGCTGGCGTCGAAATGGGCTGCCCAGGTCAAAGGCCGCGCGGTGCGACTGGCACAGGTGATGCGTGATGGGCGCTAGGGACTGGTCGCCCGCCGAAGATCGCCGTCCGGGGATTGCCCTGATGCCGCGCCAGCCGGAACTGGTCGGCGGGGGCAAGCAATGGACGCTGCTCACGACGTTCAACTGGCCCGCCCCTGGCTATACGCAGATGACGATTACGGAAACCCATGAGGGCGCGTTCGTGTTCAACCACGGGCGTGTCTACGAATTGCAGCTTCCCGAGGATGATGGCGCATGAACCTGATTTCACTCGTCCGCGACGTGGCCGCGCAGTATTCAGCGCTGTTGCAGATCAACACGAACGCGAGTTGCTACCAGTTCACCACGCACGTCCTCGCACGGCTCAAGGCTGAAGGCTACGAGGGCTGGGGCTACGTGGGGAAGACCAACGGCGAGGGGCAGTATCGGCCTCCGACGGGCTTCCCGCGTCAGGTCGGCCCCTACACGATTACGGGCGTGTCGCATGATGCGATTGGCTGTGCGACCTTGCGGGTGGATTTGCTGGGCGGGGGGAACGATGGCCCCGACCCGCTGGGGACGCCGGCATCACCGCAGTGGTTGGAGATTCCGCCCGAGCACTGGCGTCCGAACAATCCGATCATTCCCTTCGATGGGCCGGTGACGCCCGCGCCTGTGCCAGTGGTGCCGGGTCGTGAAGAGGCGCTAGACGAACTGGCGTGGCTCGATGCCTATTACGCCGCCCCGGAGGGCCTACAGCGTCCTAACGGGCTGAGCCTGAACGGGAAGCCGGATTTTCTCGGCATCGCCGCGTGGTATCTCGATGAATACCAGCAGGCCCGCATCGCCGGGAAAAGCCGCGCAGATGCGCGAGCGGTCTACGTGTCGAAGATTCGTCACTCGGATGAGTGGAAGGCGAAGCATCCGGGGGAGACGCCATGACACCAAAGGTGATCATCCGGTGGGTCGATGGCAACTGGCGGCGCGTGATCTGTAAGGTGCTGGGCCATGACGCCTACATCAGCAACCCGTCGTGCTACGACTGCTATCGCTGCCATGCGGTGGGCTACTGGCATTACGAAGGCCACGGGAAGTATTGCTACACGAAATACAACGAGGGCCGTTGCTACTGCGACCCGCCGAAACCGCTGGGGGCGTGATGGCGAAGGACAAGTGGAACAGCACGTTGAATTTGAGCTTCATTTCAGCCGCCTTCATGTGGGCGGTGATCAAGCTCACGCCCGGTAAACAGAAGATCAAGGAGCCAAAGAAGTGAAGCTCACCTCGCAGCATTGGATCATTCTCTCTGGGTGCCTCGTCTCGATTGGGGCGATGGGGTCGGCGGTGCAGTCGTGGGACGACGTGTTGTCGCCCCGGTTTGTCTTCGGCGTCCTCGGCGTGATCGGGACGAACGTCGCGGGCATCATGGCCCCGAGGCCGCGATCATGAAGGCGTGGTTGAAGAAACTCGCGGGCTGGCTGTTGGAGCGGGCAGCGGATGAACTCGCCAAGCCCAAGAAGCCCCAACCGAAACCCCGAAAGCCCTCGCGCCCGGTTCACTAGATGGCGGCCATCCCACTCTCCGACGCGCAGTTGCGGGAGGCGGTCGAGGCGATGACAGTCTCGCATGGGGACTTGGTGGCGGCGTCCAAGCTGCTGGATATTGCCCGAGGCACGCTTGAGCATCGGGTCAGGACAGCCGAGCGCAAGGGCTTGATGAGCCTCAAGGCGCTGCGGGCGTCCAAGCCCAAACCGGCCCGCGTGGTGGCGCAACCGTCTCCCCGCTTGCCCGTGACCGCCGATGAAGCGTGGGAAGCCTTGGATGCCTGGATCGGGCGCAAGCGCATCCCCAAGGTGAAGCCCCCGAAGTGGCAGGCGAAGGCGACACAACGGATTTGTGTGGCGGGGGACTTCCATGCGCCGTTTCACGACCCGGATGTCGTGGCTACCTTGATTGCCGAGGAAGGCCCACGCACGGACACGTTGATCGTGTCGGGCGACCTCATGGACTTCTACAGCATCAGCCGCTTCCTCAAGTATGAGCGGGTGACGATTGAGCAGGAGATCGCGGGGGCGGATGCGCTCTTGGGGCAACTGTCGGCGGCGTTCCCCGACGTGCTGATCGTGAATGGCAACCACGATGTCCAGCGGTTCGAGAAACAATTACGGTCCTATCTTGCACCAGAAATGATGCACGTCATTGAGTTGCTGACGGGCGGCAACCTCTCCGTCATCCACATGCTGGCGAAGCGGTATCCCAACGTGCGCTTTGCGCCCCAGCAGGCGGGTGCCTACAAGCTCGGGTGGATGACACAGGTGGGCGACCTGATTGTCTCCCATGCCGAGAAGTTCTCCACGGTGCCGGGGTCGGCGCTGCGGAAGATCGAGGAAGGGCTAACCGACTTCGATCACGTCTACGGGCTGAAGCCGTGGCGGGTGCTGGTGCAGGCGCATACCCACGCGCACTCGGTCGTCTGCTGGCACGCCGACAAGATGCTCATTGAAGGAGGCTGCTGCTGTGTCACGCACGGCTACCAGCTCACCGCGAGGATGGGCGGCAGACCCCAGCGGCAGGGCTATACCACGCTGACCCAGGTCAACGGCGTCACGGATGTCAACAGCATCAAGTTCCGGTGGCTCAACGCCGAGCGTAAGGTCGCATGATCCGCGCCCTCGCGCTGCTGGCGATTCTCTGCGGCGTGCTGTTTGCCTTGGGTGGCACGGCGGCCCCGAAGCGGGATCGCTTGCGTCTGCGGGTGCTGACGGAGCCGCGACTGGTGACGGTGGTCGTGACGCTGCCGGATGTCTCGGATCGGTATCGCTGGCTCAGCGTGTATGGGTGCTCTGCGGCGTTACCGCCGGATTCGCCTACGGCCTACTGCACGGGGGATTTCGAGCGGGAAAGCAGCTTTGAGTTAAGCGGTGGGGCCAAGCAGCATCTTGTCTATTGGCGGGACTTGCCACGGGGAACCATGCAAGTGACTGCGATGGCCTTTGATGCGAATCAACAGGTGCTGGCATCGGGCGTGTTGACGGTGTTCCGGGGGCAGTAATGACAGCCGCCGAGCGGTTGGTGGAAGTCGCGGCGGAACTGTCGAAGGGCCGCATCTACGAGGCGACCCTGATTGACCCGACGCACCACCTTGAAGGGTTGTGCGACCACGACGCGCAGGCGGTGGTGATTAACCCCAAGGTGTCGGTCGTGGACAGCCTGTTGCATGAACTGTTACACCGTCGCTGGCCGAAGTGGTCGGAGGCGCGGGTGAGGCGGGAGACGCGGGCGTTAATGGGGCAGTTGTCGAGCCATGACATTGATGTCTGGTATCGGCGGTATCGGCGGGCGGTCAAAAAGCGCCGGCCAGTGAGCAGCGTATGAAACGATTTCTGTGCGCGGTGTTGTTTATCCCGACCTTCGCCCTGCTCTTGGCCCTGGCGGGTCTTGTGAGCGTGCTGCGGGGCGCTGGGGCGTTGATCGCGTGGGTGTCCGACCTGGCGACCCCTTTGGTGTTCACACTCGCGGAGGTGGCCGATGGGCGACCCCTTGAAGATCAAGAGTGAAACGATTCGTGCAAGGGTGTATCCGCTGATGCAGGAGGCCATCGAGGTTGGCGTGGGCTACGGCTGGCTGCGGGCGCACAAGCATGACGACGACCCATCGCCGGAGGCCATCAAGGATGCCATCGAGCGGGAAGTGATGAACGCAATCTGTGAGCGGTTTGTATTTGATGACGAGCGGGAGTGAATCATGCCATTTGTGAGCGCGAGTGGGGCGAAGTCCAGCAGCGAGAAACCAAGGTATGACCTGATTGAAGCGGCCTTTCTGCGACGGCTGGCCCAGCGCATGGCCTACGGGGCCGAGAAGCACGGGGAACGGAATTACCGTCTGGGCGTGACGGATAGTATCTATCGGCGTGATCGTATTAATCACCTTATCGAGCACGCCCTGAAGTATGCGGCGGGGGATACCTCCACCGATCATCTCGGGGCGATTGCGGCCAACTGCAACATGCTGGCGTGGTTTGACGAGCAGCGGGCGCACGCGCAAGGCGACGGGGACGCTGGGGAATCCACCATCGGCGCGGAGCCGGTCTAATCATGGCCATGTTATTCACTCGCGCTTTCGTTCAGGTATTTCTGGTCGCCGTGAACGTCTCGCAGATTGCGGCGGGGCATTACGTCGGCGCGTTCTTAGTGGGCGGGGCGATTAGCTGGTTGTGGTTTTCCAATGCGAAGACCGCCGGCCGCTCTGAAGATGCGTGGGGCCGTGTGGTCTATTCCACAGGCGCAGCGCTAGGCACCGTGGCCGGCATGGGCCTGTCACGGTGCCTCTTGTCGTAGGCTGCCCCGGTCTGCGATGGTGGGCTGGCTTGATCCCCTCAGTCGCCCCTAGAAGTTCCCGCTGAGGTCCCACTCGATTGTGGTCGTGTCTAGAATCTCGACAACGTACGACGCACCCAAGGCGCCAGCTTTGGCGCGGAACAACTGGCGCTCGGGTGCGGGCAGTCCCGTCGTCATCACGCCCGCCACGCCCGCCCCGAACAGGAAGCAGAACGATCGCCGCGTCATCCCGCGTTGGGCACGCCGGCAGAGTTGATCAACGCCGTGGTTGTCGCCGCACCATTGGCAGGGCATGGCTAATCCTACACCCACCAGAACACGACCCGCACCCACGGCGCAGATGATCCCGAAGGCCGCTTGACGCAGCACCCGACGAACACGCAGAAGCAGCCATAGGCCACCAGGGCGAGCAGGATCGCTGCGGCGTGTAGGTAGCTCATCGGCTGCCCACTGGCATCTGTAGCGCCGCGCGGGCGTGGAACTGCTCACGCGGAGACGGCAAGATGTCGCAGTAACGGGCTTCGGGATACATCAACTCCGTGGGGTCGTCGGTATGGCTAAAGCCGAGTGCATGCATAAGCTCATGGCGCACGACGGTCTTGATAAGGCCTCCGCAAATGTCGAACGTAGACACGCGGTAGTTGATCCATGCCGCGCCCGTGATGAACGGATGGGCGTAGCCGCCGACCGTGGTATCCGTGGCGTTCGTGAAATAGACCGTCACGCCGGCCCAGACATCAACAGGACTGGCCCCAGCCAGCGGACGGACATCCACTGGCAATCCGAGTGCCGACTGCAAGCTGGCGGCAGCATCTCGAGCACTGGCGATTGTCTCTGCTGGCACGGGCTGTTTGTGGTTATCCGTGTCGCTGACGTAGATGGTGGTCGAGGGCCGACGCTGCGACGTGCGGGTCGCAAACGAGGCATAAAAGGCCGCATCAAAGCGCGGGTCGGTTCGGACGGCGCTGAGTGGGTCGGCGGTGGGCGCGGTCGGAGTGCCGGTACATCCGATCACGGCCACGAGGGCGCCGACCGGTGCCAGCTTTTGGTGCCAGCCTGAACGCCACCAGACGCCAATTCGCGCCACAAAACGCCAGTTGGCCCGAGCGTAGCCAACCGCGGAATTGAGGCGGGAAAGAAGTCCGTAACGCCTATTTACGGAAGGATTTAGGGAATGTGAGCCGGGTGGGGATCGAACCCACGACCACCTGATTAAAAGGAGCGTGTTCACCGTCTGCCTCCATAGGGAAACCTCACCTGGTGCCAGCTTCGTGCCAGCCTATCACGACGCCCGGCGCTTGATTGGCGCCGGTTTCGTGCTGCCAAACGCCCGCCCCATCGAGGCCACGGCCAGCCGGTTCCTGGCACTCACCGCCGATTGGGTATACCGCCGGCTCTGCTCGAGCGTGGCGTGCAGCAGCATCTCGGAGACGGCGCCCTGGTCGCCGGATTCGACCATCGCCACGGTCGCAAATGAGTGCCTTAGATCGTAGCTGCGAGCATCATCCGGCGCCGGCCAGGGGGCGCGGGTCTTCTTCGCCCACGCGGCTTTGGCCTTGGGTATCGCCTTGCGCCACGCTCGGGCCATTGTAGACGTGCTGAACGTTCCCCACGCCTTGGCTCGGGCGAAGGCGCGAAAGGCGTCCACCGCGGCTGGCGTGAGCCCCAGCGTGCGCGGTGGGGCACCGCCGCCCTTCCGCCGCGGCCGGACATACATCTCGGCGGCCTTCAGGTTCACGTCGCGCGGCTGCAGGCGCATCAGCATGGCTTGCGGTAGGCCGGTGGTCTTCATGACCCGGAGCCGGGCCTTGGTCTTGTTCCAGGGCCCGAACTTGCCCTTCTTGGCGTCCTTGCGATCGGGCATCTGGTTGAGAATCAGGTCGATCAGGGCCAGCGGCATCCCGCGCGGGTCGTCGTAGACCACACGGATCGCCGTGGTGTCGGCCACGGGGTTCAGACCTGACTTCCCGTTCAACTTGCGATAGAGCTGGCCGAGGACTTGGCGTAGATGCCGGCGGGTGGCGGCAGGCTTCGTCGCCCAGGCCGCGAGTTGCTGGTCGATCGCCAAGCTGGTGATGCCGTCGCGCGGCTGGTCCCCGAAGACGTCGGTCCACATTTCGAGCAGGCGGCCCGCGTCGGCGCGGCGTTTCGCGCTGGCGATCGTCTTCAGGAACTCTGGCACGTCGCCGGCCAGCGTGCCCTCTAAGGGGATCTCGCCTTCGGCTTCATCGGTGAGGCTGGCGCGTTCGGTGCGGAGCTCGGCGCGGGTGGTGGCCTTGTTGAAGCGGCGCTCTTTCTGCTTGCCGCCCCGTTTGACCAAGACGCTGAAGCCGGTGGCGTCCTCGAAGATCCCGCGCTCTAACCGGACGCGCTTACCGCGGCGGCTCACGGGCGCAGCCAGCCGGGCGGGATGCCGGCGCGCCGGGCTTCAAGCTCGAGGCTTTCGATCGCACTGAGGTCAGCGGCGACGGCGGCGCGGAGCCGGTTACGTTCGGCGATCGCTTGGTCTTGGGTGAGCCTCAGCGAGGCGGAGTCGATCGAGCGTTCGGCGGCGGCCAATTCAAAACGGTCGGCGTCGAGCCTCGCCTTGAGAACGCGCATTCGATCTTTCCACCAGGCTTCGTCTTTTACGGGCTCGATCGCGCCGACCGGCACGGGTGCCGTGGTCGAGACGACGGGCGCAGGGATCGCTGGCACGGTGGCCTGTGCATCCAGCGTCGGCGGTGGCGGGGGCGGCGGGGCGGTGCGCTCAAATTCCTTGTAGGCGGCCTCGCGGCGGGCCATGTCGGCCAGCAGCGCGTCAGCGCGCGCAACGGTGGGCGCCGGGGCGGTGACGGTGGGCTCTGGCTCTGGTTCGGGCGCGGCGGTAGGGGTGACGGCAGGCGCGGCGCACCGGATCGACAGGATGCACGCGCCGAGCGCAACGACGAAGCGAAGGGTTGTCGTCATGTTGCTTATCTTAGACGGCCACGCCGCGAAAAACTCTCACGATGTCTATGTGTGTCCCCGTCTGTCACAAATTGTGTTGCAAACTCATCCAGAGTGCTTTAACGTCTGGCTTCTACCCCCCCCCGTTTCCATTAAACTACGCTGGGAGTCGTTGCGATGCCTGTCGTTGCGTTCACGGACGAGGAATACCGACTGCACCTGCTGTGGAAGGATTGGCTGTCTGACGAGCAGTCGGCGGCGATGCGCGATCTGATCGTCGCGCTGGCTGAGGCTAATGGCGCGCCTTCCGAGCGGCCAACTTCGGAGCCTTCATTATCTTCGTCATCGCGGCCTGGACCGACGGCGGTTGGCGAGCCGCCGACTGCAACATCGCCGGGCTAACGCCCTCCGGGATCGCTTCGGCGATCTGGTGAATGCGCGACACGGTGACGTTGAGCGCAAGGGCGACCCGCTGGAGCGTTTCCTGCTTGGTGCGTTCGCCAGACGCTTCGAGCGTGACGATGGTGCCGGTGTTCACGCCGGCCGCCTCGGCCAGTTCGTCTTGTGTCCAGCCTCGCTTTTCGCGCAACTTCCGCACCACGTCACCGAGACTCCAAAAAGCCATCAACTCGCTTGTAGCAAAGAATTTGTCGCCCGTAAAGCATTGCATGGCCTAGACCTGTGGAATATTTGCCGTAGATAGTAAAAATCTATTGCGTTCATGATTTCTTGGGTGTAGCATGCGTTTCGTGGCTACACGCAAGACACTTCTACGCAAGATGCGCCGGGACCGCGAAATCACGCTCGGCCTGTTGTCCCAGAAGACCGGCGTCAACATCTCCACCATTTCTCGAGCCGAGCGCGGCCTGATTACGCCGTCCGATGAAGTGCGCGCCAAGCTGGCGCGGTACTTCAGGGTGGCCGCCGACGTCCTCTTTGCCGAGGCGGCCTAATCATGGCGCCATCCATTCTCGACCCCGGCGCTTCGCACGACCTCGCGCAATCGCTCGACGCTGGCGTAGTACCGCCGACGGTAGCACCGCACCTCGGCGAGCAGGGCCGCGAGTTGAGCGCTGGTGACGCCCTCAGCGCCGCCTTCGCGTTCTTCTCGGACTTCGACCGCCGCGTGCGCAACCAGCGTGTGCTTGACCAGTTCCATGCTGGCCAGTCTGTCAAGTCCGGCCACGCCGATCCACAAGTCTCCACCAGCGAAACCCGAGGCGAAAGCGAGGGGACGCGATGATTACCGGCCGGAAGGACTGCACCACTGGTGCCCACCGTTGCACGCCGAAGTCTCGCCGCGAGGCGCTGTACTGCCAGGGCAGCCATTCGCAGATGACGCGCACCGAGATCGCCGAGGCGATGGGCGTGAACGTGTCCACCTTGGGTAGCTGGCTCGACCCTGAAGCCCACGACCGTATCCCAGACGAACGCCTCGAGCATCTGCTGCACCTGACCGACGACAACGCGGCCTACGTCCGCTACTTCTCCGGCCTGCAGGACATGGTGGTCTACGACCCGAAGAAGGACGTGAGCACCACCCGCATGGTGCGCGAGTTCGCCGAACTGCTCGAAGCCATCGACGCGCGGGTTGACGGCACCAGCGCCGACGAAGCCGACCGGGTCGAGCGCGAGGGCCGCGAGTTGATCGGCGCCGTGCGGAAGGCCATCGACGACGCGCGCCGGGCGGCGGCCGGCGGCGGGAAGCTCACGGTGATCAAGTGAAGGCCGTCACCGATTGGAACCAGATTCCGCTGACGATGGACGCCCATCAGGTCGGCGCCGTCTATGGGCTGGCGTGGCGCACGGTGTTGCGGAAGATCGGCACCCGCGAGATCGCGCAGCCTTTCGCGGATAGCCCATACCGCTGGCGGAAGTCAGACGTGAAAGCCCACTACGACCGGATGACGTTGCACGGCACGCGCCGCGCGAGATTGGAGTTGGCCTCATGAACGCAGAGTCACCCCGCGTTTTCGACAACCCGAGGGACGGTAAGCCGACGAGTTCCTGGTGGGCGGAACCAATCGAGGGCAGCTTCACCGCGAAGTGTCAGGTCGAACTGGCCCGGATGCGGCTCTCCAAGGAGCACCACCGCATGGGGTTGCCGATGGTGGTCGGGCAAATGGACGGCAAGCAGAAGAGGACTTCATAGACATGGGACAGCACAAGCACAACCCGACCGCCCTGGCCGCCGCGCGCGGGGAGATCAGCAAGAGCGACCGCAAGCCCCGCAAGGGTGGCGGCTTCGCCGGCACGTCACGCTCGGTGCTCGACATCAAGGACGCGCTGAAGAAGCCGGTCTACGTCCAGGTGGGACCGAGCATCCGGCGTCGTCATCCGAAGGTGCGCGGCAAGGCATTGGTGAAGGCGGCGAAGAGGGCGCGCATTCTCGCGCGCGAACTGGCGGCGGCCTAACAAAACGAAAGGCCGTCAGCGGGTGCAACCGCGACGGCCCAAAGGAGACGAACTGTATGGACAAGACCGTAGCACAAACCCTTCGTGAGTGGCAACCCGGCTTGCAGCCGTTGCCCGAACCCTTCGAGCAGCAGGCCCTGCGGATGTTTGCCGTCGACCGGCCGATGGCCGAGTGGGGGAACCCCATCTGGCGCGACACGCGCAACGCCTACCGGGCGGCCGTGCGCCAGTCGGCGCTTGAAACGCTCGAGCTGATGACCTGGACGCTGGAGACGGCGGCGCCGCTCTTGGCCGAGCAGTCGATGATCCTCTGCTTCGGCGAAGGCCGCGAGATCGGGCCGGCGGTGCGCGCCGAAGTCCTAAGCTACGCCGAAAGCTACCTCGAAGACCTGTGGCCCATCGTCGGCCGTCCGGTGATGTCGCCGGGAGGGTTGGCCCGGAACGCGGCGGATCTGCGGCTGGCGGCGGCAAGGAAGGCGAGCTAGTCATGGCGCCCGTTGCCAAGCCCGTCCGCGAGATGCAGTTGGCCCCCATGCCGCAGAACGATCCGGCGCTCCTAATGATCGAGCGCATGGTCAGCGACCCCGCGGTAGACGTGACCAAGTTGCAGGCGCTGATGGAGATGCGGAACAAGGAATTGGCCCGCGTTGCCGAGCAGGCGTTCAACGCGGCCATGAGTGCGGCTCAGCAGCAGATGCGCCCCGTCGGCGCCGACGCGAACAACCCGCAGACCCGGAGCAAGTACGCCAGCTACGACAAGCTGGACCGGGCGTTGCGCCCCATATACACCGAGCACGGCTTCGCGCTGTCGTTCGACACGGTGGACTCTCCCATCGAGGGCCATGTCCGCGTCGTCTGCTACGTGACCCACGCCGCCGGCCACGCCCGCACCTATCGCGCCGACATGCCCGCCGACGGCAAGGGCGCCAAGGGCGGCGACGTGATGACCAAGACCCACGCGGTCGGCGCGGCGATGTCCTACGGGATGCGCTACCTCCTGAAGATGATCTTCAACGTCGCGGTGGGCGAAGACGACACCGACGGCAACATGCCCCAAGACACGCCCAAGACCCCTCCGGGCTACGACGCCTGGCTGGCTCACATGGACAAGCTGGTGGCCGGCGGTTGCACGCGGCTGGCCCTGGACGCGGCGTGGGAGGCGTCCGACGAGCCGTTCAAGCGGTTTATCGCGGCGCACGACCGCGCCCGCGTCGAGGGGTGGAAGAAGGCGGTGAAGAAGTGAGGGCGTTCACGGTCTTCGACATGCCGCAACACCTTGAAGACGGCACGGCCAACCCCGAATGGTTGAAGGTGCGCCTGGGTCGAATCACCGGATCGCAGGTGGACGCCATGCTGGCGCAGGGGCGATCGAAGGGCTCCGAGTCGGTTCAGCGGGTCAAGTTGCGGCTGAAGCTGGCCCTTGAGCGGTTGGGCGGCCGGTCGCTCGAGCGGGAGTTTCAGTCCGCGTCGATGGCTCAGGGCGTGGCGCGGGAGCCCGAAGCCTTCGCCCTCTACGAAGCGCAGACCGGGCGCCTGATGGACCGGACGGGCTTCCTCGCGCACGACACGCTGATGGCCGGCGCCAGCCTTGACGGCCATTACGGCGACTTCGAGGGCGTGATCGAGATCAAGTGCCCGGAGTGGCCCGCCCACGCGGCGACGGTACGGCGGGGCGCGATCGATCTTGGTTACATGCGGCAAATCATTCACGGCCAGTGGTTGACTGGGGCGGCCTGGACCGACTTCGTGAGCTACAACCCGGACTTTTCGGAGCGGCTGCAGTTGAAGGTCGTGCGGGTGAAGCGCAACAAGGACGCCATTGCCCAGCACGACGCCGAGGTTCGGCGCTTCCTTGATGAGGTCGCCAACGAACTGGACGAACTGCAGCGCCTGGCCGAATCCGTGCCGGAGGTCGCCTAATGGAGCCCGTCACCGCGTGCGGCATCGTCCGCTACGCAGACAACCACGGCCGCGCCGGCAAGCTGCTCGGCGTGATCACCTTCATCGACGGTCGGTCGCTGAAAGTGTGGGACAACGACATGCACGCGAAGTGCCAGGCGTTTGCCAAGTTCCCGCTCGGTGAAGTCCGCTACACGTTCAAGCACTCGCCGAAGTGGGGCGACTCGCTGGCGTCGATCTCTCGGGATCAGGACGACGCGCAGCTCTACGACGCGGCCCGGCTGGCCGACGAGGGACAGGGTCGGTCACACAAGCAGGGCGGCTTCGTCGCGCAGCAGATCAAGAAGCGCGTGCAGACGCATGTTGACGCGGGGCGGCTGCGATGACGATCCGCCCCAACTGGATCATCAAAAACAACATGGACGCCAAGGACCAGCGCGTGTCGCGGCAGGCCGCCCGTGAGGCCCTGCAGCGCAGCCATGACCACATACTGGCCATCCTTCGGGTGATCAGCGCCGACGTGGCCATCGGCCTCAAGTGCCCCATGTGTTCGCAGTCACCGCACCGTGACGACTGTTCGCTAGTGAAGGCGATTCAACTGGCGCCGGTGAAGAGCTAATGGCGAACCCCGCATTGCAGCCGGGCGCATTGGCGAAGCCTCCCAAGGGATCGGTATTGATTGAACGTCGCCAGAAGCGCAAGGCCATCGAAGCCTTCGAAGAGGCCGAGAAGGCCAAGGTCCGCGTCCGGGACAAGCAGTGCCGCTGGCCGGAATGCAGCTACTGCCGGCAGTTCAAGCCGCGGCTCGAAGTTGCGCACCTGGCCGACAAGGGTATGGGCGGGGACCACGGCGAACGCTCGACCGCCGACCAGATGATCCTGCTCTGCTTTCTGCGCCACCAGGGGCCGGTGAGCTTGCACAGCGGCATGGTGAAGATCGAGCCGGTCACCGAGCGCGGGACGAACGGGCCGTGCATGTTCTCGATTATGGACGAGCAGCGCGGTTGGACCGTGGTGCATGTCGAGGACGGCCGATGAGCACTCGCGGCATCTTCCCCGGCTTCTGCCAGGACGACGGCAAGCTCACGCTTGACTTCCCGTCAAAGGCGCACGAGTTCAACCGCGCCCACTTCGCCGGCCACGAGGTCGAGATCGAGGTCCGCAAACGTCGCAGCAAGCGCAGCCTGAGACAGAACGCGGCGTACCACGCCTCGATCGAGCCCTTGGCCGAGTTTCTGGGCTACACGACCGAGGAATTGAAGCTGGCGATGCTGGGCGGCTGTTTCGGGTGGAAGAACGTCAACGGCGTCCAGTTACCGGAACGCCTGCACACGTCGGATCTCAACACGGAAGAGTTTAGCGACCTGATGGCCTACACGATGCAGATTGCGGCAGGGTTCGACATCCTCATCCTCGATCCGTCGCAGTGGAAGGCAGAGAAACGCAAGGTGAGGCTGGCGAAAGCCTCGTAGAGGGTTGATCTCCGGCGCCGGCAACGGGCGCGTAGATGTATCGCTGCGAACGACTCCACGTCTTTCTCACAATCGCCGTGGGGAGGCTGGCAGGCGATGCCGGGAAACGCGAAGCGGGGTGTACCCGCTCGCCGGGGATCTTCAATAGGCCGAGAACGTCAGACAGGGCAAAGACCGTTCCATATGGCAAGGATTCGAAGTATCAAGCCGGCGTTTTTCACCAGCGAGGACACCTGCGCCTGCTCACCGTTGGCGCGGTTGCTGTTCCTGGGCTTACTGACCGAGGCCGACAAGGCTGGCCGATTGGAAGACCGGCCGCGTCAGCTCAAGCGGCGGCTTCTGCCGGACGACGATTGCGACGTCGATGCGCTGCTGTGGGAACTTGTCGATCACGCGCTGGTGAGCCGCTATCAGGCCGCAGGGGTTGAAATTATCCAGGTGCTCAACTTCCTGAAGCACCAGAAGCCCCATCCGAAGGAGTCAGAGAGTCAACTTCCGGCATCCGGTCAGGAAAAGCCGCGCCTAGATCCGGCGAGCCGTGAACAGGTTAGTATGGTTCCCGTCGAGAACCCGTCGTGTCCCCGTAGGAATGGATCTGGTGATCTCAGTAATGGTTACGGAGATCAGGAAGGGAGGGGAGGGGAACCGGCAAGCCCCCCCGCGCACAACGGCGGCCGGCTGATTACGTCCTCGATGGATTGGTTCAAGCAGCACGGCAAGCACGCGGATGGCTTCTGCGACTGGTTGTGCTTCCCGCAGTCCAGCTTCAACCGGTTCGTCAACCTCGTCATCGGGGCCGGGGCCACCGAGGCGGTGGCGATCGCCCAGGTTCGGCGATGGGCCGTGGAGGTCCGTCGGCAGTGGACCAGCGGCGAACGCGCCGGGCTCCCAGGTAGCGACATTTTCAAGTTTTGGGATCACGAGTGGGAGGCCACGCACGGCAGCAACAGGCCGGCGGCCGGCGCCGTGAATGTCCTCGCGGGGTTGCTGTGAAGCCGCCCTATTGGGACGCCCGCTCGGACGAGGACCACAAGGCGATGGCCAAGCTCTTGGCGCCGCTGGTGGTCGCCAGCCAGAACCGGAACTTCATCGACCCACAAGCCGCGAAGGCGCAGACCTACACCTGGCGGATCAGCCTGGCCGACGTGCCGCGGCTCATCCTCGAGGAAGCCATCACTCGGATCGTGACACGCGGAATCACTTGGATGCCCAAGCCCGGCGAGGTCAAGGACGAATGCGCGAAGGTGCTGGCCGAGAAGCGCAAGGCCGCGATGGTGCTGCACCTGGACGGCTGCGAGCATTCGTCGCACTTCGAAGAGTTCACCGACCGGAACGGCGTGACGCGCACGCGGCGGTGCGGGTGCTGGCAGCGGGCGATTACCGCGGCGGATCGGGTCGGCCTGCCCTTGCCACCAGCGCACCGCGAAGAGCCGAAGGAGATCGAAGCATGAACCAGCCAGGATTCGACTTTGCGACCAGCTTGCCGGTTAACGGCAAAGCGCCGAGACAGCGCCACGCGAGCTTTACCGGGGCGCTACAGGCCGCTGGCGACCGGCCGGTGCTCACGATGGCCTACGTCGCCCTGCTCCGCACCTTGGGGCCGCACAGCGACCAGGCGGCGGCCAAGGCGCTCGGGTGCGGGTTGAGCTCGATCAACTCCGTGCGGGACGGCCTGGGCGCGTCCGTGGTCGATTCGGGCCGCTACGAGACGAAGACCTGGCCGAACGGTCGGACGACCAAGCGCACACGCTGGGCGGTGGCGAAATGACCAGTCGGCACTTCGCGCTGCACCGTCAAGACTCGACCGCGAAAGCGTTGATCGATGAAGCCACCAGCTACGGCGCGAAATACCTGCCGCTCAACGGCATCGTGGACGGTGCGCTGTTCTTTCGGAACCAGGTGCACATCGTTGACTGGAAAGGCCCGAAGACGAAGCTAACGAAGCGCCAGAGCGCGTTACTCGCTCAGGGCTTCCCGATTTGGTTCATCCGCACCAGTGAGCAGCTGCGTGATCTTTTGTTCGGGAAGGTCGCATGAGCTTCCCTCGACGCGCCGGCAAAACGTGCGCCCATTGCGGCGAGTGGTTCAGGCCCAAGCAGCGACCGCAGACGGCGCGGTTCTGTTCACGGCCTTGCGCCGAGAAGGGTAGGCCGCGAGCCTCCCGCGTGGCAGCCGGCAGGAAGGCCGGCCACGCCCGTTCCGAGAACCTGTGGGCGCGTATCGACGCCTTACCCCCTCGGGATGCCTACCGCTTAGGGCGCAAGCACCAGCGGGCTGACGTGGGGAACCGGGTGCAGTCGGCACGACGGGCAGGATTTGCCGACGGTTACGAGGCCGCGTGTGATGCGTGCGCGGCGTTGGGCTGGCAGACCCCGGCGCGGAGGTCGGCATGAACTGCGCCTGTGGTCGCCCCGTCCGCTTGTCACGCCGATCTGAGACGTGCATCGTCTGCGCCTACCGCAAGCGATGCCGGAACGCTGGAGCATCGCGAATTGAACGCACGTTCCGACGTGCCCAACAGTGCCAGCGAGTGGCGAGGAGAGCCGCATGATCACGACGTCGAAGGCCAAGGCCGCTTGGACCAAAGGCCGCGCCCCTGCCGGTGGAGCGGACTGGTTGATCGTGCAAGCCATCGAGGCCGGGCATTCGTCGCTCCTGGCCATTGCGGACTACGCGCGCGTGGAACCGGCCGCCGCGCGGGAAGCGTTGAACCGGCTCAGGCGTTCGGGCCAGGTGCGGCGGTACGGCGCCACGAAGTCAGCCCGCTACGTGCGGATTCATCGGAGGCAGCGATGCAGCAGCAGAGCGTAATCGAGGGGATCGCGCAGTATTTCGGGACGACGCCGACGCGGTTCAGCGTGTTCTTCTTCCTGGCCTGCGGGGTGTGCCTCGTGGCGATCGTGATCGCGGTGATGAACTTGAGCGCGAACGTCCCGCCGCCGGAAGGGGATCGGAAATCATGATCCGTTGGTTCTGGTGGCGTGTGGTGCCCCCTCGGGCGAGTGGGCTGAAAAGGGATCGCAGGAGGATTACGAGATGGCTGAGATGACGGTGGAGCAGGCGCGGCAGCAGATGCGAACCGTGGACACCCCAAGCGCTGAGATGGTGGACGACCTCATCGCCTCCGTGCGTGCGGAAGAACGCCGGAAGTCTACGGATCAACCGTTCAACGTCGGGGCGCTGATTGAGGAGCGTGATAAGGCTGAAGCGGCATTAGCGGAGCAGCGGCAGACGGTGGCCGCGCTGGCGGAGGCGCTGAATGGATTTATCAGCGAGTCCCTAGACGAGCACGGCGACGATCACCACGAAGACGAGTGCCCTGTGTGCGAGTTGATCATTCAGGCCCGTGCCGCCCTCGCGCTGGTCAAGGAGGGGCAATGACGTGGGCCTGTCTCTTTGGTCACAGCACCACGCTCAATGGGCGCAATGATGCGGGCCAGTTGATCCGGGTGTGCGAACGCTGTCACCAGTCGCTCGGGGTTGTGTTGGGCGGCGAGATGCTGGCGGGACCACAGAAGGATCAAGCGCCGATCTTGGGCCGACCGAATACCAGGGTGACGCGCCAGTTGCCCGCGAATGTGGCGGAATGGAAACGGAGCGCGAAATGACCATCAGAGACGTAGCACGACAGGCGGCAGAGCAGGCGTATCGAGGCGAACACCCTCCCGGCGTGTTCGACGTGGCCGATGCCGTGGCGCTGGCCGTGCAGAACGAAGCGCGGAAGCATTGCAAGGGATGCCACTTCACCGACTTGTCGCCGGAGCCACCGAAGCCGGAATGCAACTGCGGTCGTGAGCGGTGGGCTGGTCATCAGCCTGATTGCGCGATCCTTCAGGTGTCGGCCCCTCTCGCGCCAGCGGTGGAGCCGGAACCGACCTACCCCTGCCATGAATGCGGAACGCCTCGCACCAAGGCCGAAGGCGGCACGACGTTTGCGGTCTGCGATGCGTGTTGGGACAAGCGCGAGCCTTCAGCGGTGGAGCCGCCCTCGGGAGACGAACGAGGCTACGACCGATCCAGTGACCCGCTTGGGATCATGGAACTGCTGAAGCCTGCCCTCCCGCTGGCCCCGACACCGCCGGAGACGAAGAACATCTGGTGCATGTGGTGCCTCACGTCATGGAAGACCAAGGACGCCCCTAGCGCGATTGCCGAGGCTCAGGCGCATGAGTTGATCTGCGAGATGCACCCGCTTGTGATTGAGAACAAGGCGCTTAAGGCCCGTCTGTCCTCCCCGTCCCCCGGAGCGGTCGAGACGCCGGAAGGATGGCAACCCATCGAGACAGCGCCCGAGGCGGAGTTCGTCATGGTGTGGGTGCCTCACTACGGCTGGATGCGTGGCATCAAAACCACCGTTCATGGGATCGCGCACTGGTGGAGCCATGAAGAAGCGATTCACCCGTCACACTGGCAGCCAGCGCCAACCAAACCGCGTTCACAGGAGGGAGCCGATGACAAAGAATCAAATCTTCATGCTTGGATTCGTAGCGGGACAAGGATCGATGGTGTTGCTCACGGCGCTGATTCGATGGTTGCAGTAGCCCTTCCCGCCGACATCGAGGCGCTGCTGAAGGAAGCGGCATTCCTGCAATTGATGACGTTCAGCACAACGGACGGCCCGACCTTTTCCCTCATCATGCAGCAGCGCCAGCTGCTAAAGGATCTCGCTGCGGCCCTTCGTGCCGAGGCCACCGCCCACCAGCAGGCCAAAGCGGTCATCAAGAACGACACGCGGGTGTATGAGGAATTACGGCAGGTCGCTGAGCAGGCCGAGCAGGCCGAACGTCTCACCGCCTACGCGCTGAAGTTGGAGCGCGAACACAGCAGCCGCGTGACAGCCGAGTTGCGGCAGGCCGAACAGGCACGGGATGCGGCCATTGAAAAGGCGTTTCGGGCGGGATGGGAAGCGGCCACGTTGGGATACGTAGTCGAGGACGGCCACGAGTTAAACGATGCTGATCGCCGGTAATGCGCCCGTGATTTCGCCGCCTACCTCAAGGAGCAGCCCAAGTGAATACGGTGACGATCGTTCGTGTTGCTGATGGCGCCGAGCGCATCTACCAGGACACGTCGCCCTGGGTGCCTGCCGACGAACACGGCAGCGGCTCGATCTGGTGGTGGACCGAGGGCAATGGCGCATGCGATTGCAACCGCGCGTGGTTCTTCCTTCGGGCCGGCGGTGAACCAGACGAGCACGACGAAACGCCATGCGGTGAGGAGGCTTATCGCATTGCGGTTATCACATTGCCCGATGGAACGCGGGTCGCGGTTGATAGCGAAATCAGGCCAGAAAATGCGGATCGTCCATCAGCGGAGAAGCCATGACCACCCAGGACTGCGCCGACATCCTGAACGCCTTGGCCGGCGAGCGCATCTTCGACGATCGAATGATTCGCCAGCGTGTCGAAGACGGCGAACTCGCCTGTGTCAATCCGCACCGCGGGCGCCGAGAACGCGCCATCATCACCGCCCGCGACTTCTGCGCCTACGTGGCGAAGCGACATCCGCAGTATCTCGAGGACGTGCGCGAACGCCTGAACATCGCGGCCTGAGTGTTCCACGGAGAACGCAGTTGGCGCAGTTGCCGCAGTTACGGCAAGACGCGCTAGACCAACCGGAACCACAGGCGCATTCTAGGGCTACCTCCTGAATGCCTGAGCCGATCACCTTGCTGACGTGCCGTGATGCTGGCGCCCTGGTGGGTTGTTCGCATACGACCATCCTCCGTTGGGTCAAGGCGAACCTCCTCAGCCCTCACGCGACCACGCACTCAGGCATCAAGCTCTTCACCCCATCGGACGTCATGGACGCCAAGGATAAGGCGGCCTGATGCGTGCCGTTCTCGCCGAAGTCATCCTGCTCAACGCCTCGCTGTCCCAACCCGACCAAGAGCGGGAAGTGCGCAGCCTGCGCATCCAGGGCGCAACAGGCCCGCGGGTCAGCAACCGAGCGCGGCTACACTTACCACTGGTCGACCGTCTTCGTGCCGGGGTTCAAGGCACAACTGGCCGCCGCGGGGATTCCGCCTGCGTGCGGCTACTCCCTGCCCGATGGTCCAGACATGCGGCCGTTCAGCCGGTGCCGGCAGGAGAACCGACTCAACGTCGAACACCTGCACGTCGACCATCAGCCACCGCTCGAACCGCACGAGAGAACCAGCCGTCACGCCGTCTGCGATGCGCTCAGGGTGGGCTTACTCTGTCGGGCCTGCCATACCCGGAAGACTTTAACCGAACACCGTGGCGAGGCTTGAACGCGGAAACTCGCGGCGTCTGGCGGGAAGGGGGCGTCGAAGATCTGCAACTTGACAGCGCCAAGAC
>Ga0075472_10000275_pt1 | contig 20821 bp, 14 predicted proteins | sample DEB19_08_DNA_3_FD_77014 | JGI IMG/M metagenome (GOLD analysis project Ga0075472, IMG submission 77014) | Aqueous microbial communities from the Delaware River and Bay under freshwater to marine salinity gradient to study organic matter... | ecosystem: Environmental > Aquatic > Marine > Coastal ...
CGCCCACGCGGGCGCGAGCTCTGTGGCCGCGCGCACCACACGCTGGCCCTTGCCGTCGTACCCAAGCGTGCGCGTCTTGAGCACGCCGTGCCCGCCGACGGTCGCCAGCGCGAGGTCGAGGTCTGCGTCGCTCGCGATGCTCGCGAATGGCTGCACAGGCACACCGGCGGATCGGAGGAACTCCTTCTCCCTGATGCGGTCCGAGGTGAGCTCAAGCGAGCGCACGCCGGGCCGGACAGGCTTCTGCTGCGCGAGGCACGCAAGGCTCGCTGCGGGCACATTCTCGAACTCGAAGGTGATGACATCGACCTCGGACGCGAAGCGCGCGAGGGCGATGCGGTCATCCCACGCGGCGCACACATGGCGGCCTGTGACGCGCGCGGGCGCATCGGGCGCCGGGTCGTAGAAGACACATTCGATCCCGAGCGGGATCGCGGAGAGCCCGAGCATCTGCCCGAGCTGACCGCCGCCGAGGACGCCGATCCGCCGCGCACTGCTCACGCCTTCGCCGCTCCGGGCACGGGATTCGCGAGGACATCGGCGGTCTGCTGGGCGCGGAACGCTGCGAGGCGCGACGCGACTCCTGGATCGCCGTGCGAGAGGATGCTCGCCGAGAGCAGCGCCGCGTTGATGGCGCCCGCCCGGCCGATGGCGAGCGTGCCGACGGGAATGCCCGCGGGCATCTGCACGATCGAGAGCAGGCTGTCGACGCCCTGAAGCGCCTTGCTCTCGACGGGCACGCCGAGCACGGGAAGGTCCGTCTTCGAGGCGCACATGCCGGGCAGGTGGGCCGCACCGCCCGCGCCCGCGATGATGACCTTGATGCCGCGCGCGCGAGCAGCCGACGCGTACTCGAACAGGAGGTCGGGGGTGCGGTGCGCCGAGACCACGCGGCACTCGTGCGGGATGCCGAGCGCGGTGAGCGTCGCGTCCGCGTGCTGCATGGTCTCCCAATCGGACTGGGAGCCCATGATGATGCCGACCGCGGGGGAAGCGTCGTTCGTCATGGCGGCGATGGTACGGCTTGCAGCGATGCCGTGTGGAGCGGCCGCCCAATGATCTCGGACGCTGCGTGATCTGCCGCGCGGGCCGAGGACGGGATGCTGCTACCATCGACCTTCCCCTGCAGAGGAACCTCATGAGCGCGATTCGCCTGAACGGTCAGTATGTCCTGCTTCGTGATGTCGAGAAGAAGGACTTCATGTCGTTCGTGCAGTTGTGCATTCCGAAGATCACTGCGCAGCAGCCGATCCCGCACACCGCTGCGAATGTCCTGGCCGGTCTCCTGGCCGAAGGCAAGCCGCAGACCGACGCTGTCGTCCAGGCGGGCTTCCAGTCGTGCGCGTCGCTGGGCATCAAGAACATGTGGGTCGACGGCGCGACCGCGAGCGTGACCGAGGAGGTCGCGACCGATGCGTCGCAGGGCCTCGGGACCGCCTTCGGCTTCGCGGCCATCCAGTCGGGCCTTGCGCTCGCTGCCGCGATGTGCAATGCGTTCCGCCGGACCATCCGCATCAACGACAAGGAGTACGCGGTCATCCGCCAGCCGAAGGAGATCCTGATGGCGGTGGCGCAGGGCGTGTCGAACATGAAGACCGTGGACGAGCCCGTCTTCGTGACCGCGGGGCGCGCGCTGGGCGGGCGCCTGAAGGACGGCGTCGGCCCCGAGGATCCGCACACCATGGCGATCCTGTGCATGCTTTCGGACTTCGGTGCCGTCGGCGTGCAGCTTGACCTCGAGAAGAACCAGCTCGGTTTCACGCCGTTCAGCACCGCCAACGCGATGTCGAGCGCGATCCTGCAGGGGCTCGACGCCGACAAGGTCGACGATGTCCGCAAGGCCATCGAACGCACCAACGAGCACTTCCGCAAGCAGATCGAGCGGCAGAACGCCGCCGGCGGACAGCAGCAGCAGCAGGTGGTCGTGCCGCGCGTGATGCTCGGCGCCCGCCGCCGCCGCTGATCGCTTGAGCTCCGATCTCGCGGTTTTGCCGGGCGCGCTGTATCGTGCGTTCATGCGCGCCCGAATCCACCTGGCTTTCCCGATGCTGGCCGCCTGCGCCGCGGCGATCACCGCCGCCGCCGATGCCGCGCAGACACGGGTGTGGGACTCGCGCGATGTCTGGTGGAGCTCGCCGTCGTCGTCCGACGCGGGCGATCGCTTGAGCGAGACCTTCGCGCAGTTCACCGACGGGGCGTCGTACATCTCGATCCTCACCGCAGCGGTGTGCGCCCTCGTGCTGTCGGCGGCGCTCGCGTTCCTGTTCCGTCCGAGGGGTGCAGGCGACGGCGACCTCGATGAGCGCAAGGGGCTGGTGCTGGTCGGACTCGCCGCAGCGGTCGCTGCCGCGCTGTGCATCGCGCAGCCGGCGATTGCGTTCGTGTTTGTGGCGATCGCGCTCGCGCTGCGCGGACAGGTGGCGGTGCTGCCCGCCGGACTGCGCCTTCGCGCGCTGTTCGTGCTGGTGGTCGCGATCGCCGCTGGGCTCGGGCAATTCCTGACCGCCGTCGTGGTGACGCTCTTCGCGCTCGGACTCATTCGCTGGATGGGTTCGCAGCGCCAGGTGGCGATCAAGGTGAGGCTGGCGATCGGAGTCGATGCGGCGCGCGCACGCACGATGGTTGGCAGCACGCTCGGACGGATGAACTGCACCGTGCTCGCCTCGCGCGAGGGCCGGTCGGGCAGGGCGATCACCTTCAGCGTGCGCATGCCGGGCGGCGTGACCGACGAGCTCCTGCTCAAGGGCCTCGCTGCAACGCTGAACTCCGAGCTCGGACCGGTCGAGGTCGAGCTCGTGGCTGAATGACGCAGTCGGGATTCAGGTCCCGCCTGCATTGCGCCACTCGGCGATGACTTCCGCCTTCTTCACCCGCCTCAGGGAGTGGAACTCGTTCGCATCGGACAGGCTCGAGCAGCCGATCACCGCGCCGCCGAAGACGACCGCCACGGCGCATGCATCGAGCACCTGGCCGGTCAGGGGGCAGGTCCTGTTGGAGATCCTCTTCTGCGCAGGCGCTTGATCTGCGGCGAGCCTGGCTCACTTGTGCGCGACAGGCTCGGCACGCTGCCGGGCGCTGTCGCGACTCTCGCAGCAGACCGCGTGGCTCTCGATGGAGGCGGCCGCGGCGTGTGCGGTGTCCTTCCTGCCCGCGACCAGGAGAAGTGCGAGGAGAACGGTAGTCGCACGCGGCATGGGCAGGGCTCCTTGATCGGTGGTCGAGTCGGCGACTTCATCGGATGCGACGAAGCGCGCAAGGACCTCGCGGTGCACTGCGGCCGATCGTCACGCGGGCTGAACAGGATCAAAGCGCGGCGCGGCCGACTCGACGCCGCACTGCATGGAATTCAGTTCGCCTTTCGTGAAGATCGCGTGAAGCCGTTCGGCGGTGTGCGCGCATCTGCCTGAAAGACAAGCGTTCCCGCGCATGCGCGCGGGGGCCGTGCGTGTGAGGGTCGTGTGAACCGCATCGAGCGAGGCAGAGGGGCTCATGCACCGTGCCTTGCCTCGTAGCGTGGTCGACCTCGCCGATCGCTGCGCGCGTGCGCGGCCGGGCGGGATTCGACGCAGGAGCCAGAATGACCACGCACGAGACCCTTTCCCTGCTCGCGGGAGCGACATCGCTTGCCCTCGCGGGCTCCGCGCTTGGCGCGGACACCCAGAACGACACGGCGCGACAGCTGCAGGAGCTGCGGGCCGCGAACGAAAGGCTCGCCGACAAGGTGAGCCGACTCGAGCACGCCGCCGGCATGGACAAGTGGCTGACCGACCAGCGTGCCTCGGAGATCCGCGCCATCGTGACCGATGTCCTCGCGGATTCCGCGAGCCGCAGCAGCCTGCAGTCCGATGGTGCGACGGCCGGGTGGAGCAAGGACCAGGGCGGGTTCTTCCTCGCCTCGCCCAGCGGCGACTTCAAGCTGAACATCAAGGGCCAGATCCAGACGCGTTGGGCGTACAACCATCGCGATACCAACGGCATCACCGGCACCGTGCCGCAGTCCGACACCTGGGGCTTCGAGAACCGCCGCACCAAGCTGACCTTCGCAGGCAATGTGATCGACCCGAGCTGGACCTACGAGATCAAGCTGGTCATGAACCGCACGCCGGCGTCGATCAGCGCGGGTGGCCAGACCTTCTCGAACGGCAACATCGTGGGGTCGGTCGAGGACATCTGGGCGCAGAAGGATCTTGGCGACGGCTGGGCGCTGCGCGTGGGACAGTTCAAGACGCCGTTCCTCCGCGAGGAACTGGTGTCGAGCTCGACCCAGCTTGCGGCCGAGCGGTCGCTGGTGGGCGATGTCTACACCACGAAGTACGCGCAGGGCCTGCAGCTCGAGGTTGGCGGAAAGTCGGGCGACCAGTGGCACGGCATGTTCTTCTACGGCGACGGCATGCGCGCCAACGCGTCGCTGGTGCCCTCGTCCGCCACGGCGAACGCGGGGAACTACGCCGGTTCGTTTACCACGACCTACAGCCAGAACACCACCGACTACGCCTTCGCGGGCCGCGTCGAGTACCTCGGTGCGGGCACCTGGAAGGCCATGAAGGACTTCAACAGCTACCGCGGCGACGACACCTCGTGGATGCTCGGACTCGCGGGCATGGCGCAGGGCCTGCGCCCCGTGAACCAGGGCGCGCCCGCGGCCGACAGCACCGACAGCATGTGGGGCGTGACCGCCGACGCCACCTTCAACTTTGGCGGCGCCACGCTGTTCGCCTACGGCGTCTACCGGCATGTGCAGCTCGAGGGCGATGTCGCGGTGCGTGGCGGCGGAACCAGCGACCACATGGACCAGTGGGGCGCGGTCGTGCAGGGCGGCTACTTCATCTCGAGCGAGGTGGAGCTCTTCACGCGTTACGAGATGGGCAACACCGACACCGACCAGTTCCGCGTGGCCGAGCCGGGCGTGAGCCTGGACTCGGACACGATCCTGACGGCGGGTCTGAACTACTTCGTGGGCGGCAGCAAGAACCTGAAGTGGACCACCGACTTCGGGTACGCGTTCACCGCTATCGGCGACTTCAACAACTCGGGAGCCGACTGGCTGACCGACCTCTCCACGACCGCAGGCGACGGTTCGACCAACGAGGGCCAGTGGGTCATCCGTTCGCAGTTCCAGTTGCTCTTCTGAGCTTTGTCAGGCGTCATCCGCGCGCCGCCCCGCCTTGCAGCGGGGCGGTGTGTTTTTCGGCTAGGCTGCGCCCGTGCACGGAGGCGCACACCACCACGACCACCATCTCGACCCCTCGGAAGAGGGGGCGATGGGAGGCGGCGCAATCGTGCGCGGACCATTCGCTGCGTTCGGTGCGTACCAGGAGCTCATCTGGCCCGCGATCGCGGGCGCAGCCCTGCTGGCGGGGTACTTCGTCGCGAAGGGTGGGTTCCAGAACGCCGGTTACGCGCTCTATGCGGTGGCGTACGCCGTCGGTGGCTGGGAGGCCACCCGCGACGGTGTACGGCAACTCGTGCGCGGCCGGCTCGACATCGACTTTCTGATGGTGGTGGCGGCAATTGGCGCGGCGTTGGTCGGCGAGTTCGTCGAGGGCGCGCTGCTGCTGTTCCTGTTCTCGCTCGGACATGGGCTCGAGCATCTGGCGATGAGCCGGGCGCGCAGCGCGGTCACGGCGCTGGCCAAGATCGCGCCCAAGCAGGCCCGCGTCCGGCTTCCGGACGGCAGCGAGCGCCAGATCGCCGTCGAGCAGGTCGCGGTAGGCGACATCGTGCTCGTGCGGCCGGGCGAGCGCATTGCGGCCGATGGGCTCGTGCAGGAGGGCCGTTCGGCGGTGGACCAGAGCGCGATCACCGGAGAGAGCATGCCGGTCGACAAGGTCGCGGGCGATGGCGTGTTCGCTGGCACGGTGAACGGCGACGGCGCGCTGGTGATCCGCGTGACCGAGCTCGCGAGCGAGTCGCTGGTGGCCAAGATGGTGCGGCTGGTGGCCGAGGCGCAGGCGTCGAAGTCGACCGCCGAGCGCGCGGCGGAGAAGTTCACGCGGATCTATGTGCCCTGCGTGCTGGCGGCGACGGCGCTGGCGATCGTGGTGCCGCCGCTGGCGTTCCAGCGCGATTGGAACATCTCGTTCCTGCGCGCGATGAGCATGCTGATCGGCGCATCGCCCTGCGCGCTGGCGATCTCGACGCCCGCGGCAGTGCTGGCCGGCCTGGCGCGCGCCGCGCGGGGAGGCGTGCTGGTCAAGGGGGGTGTGCACCTCGAGAACCTCGGCGTGCTCAAGTCGATCGGCGTCGACAAGACGGGCACGATCACGCGCGGTCGGCCAGAGCTTTCCGCGCTCAAGCCGATGGCGGGGGTTGCCGAGGACGAGCTGCTGCGCGTCGCGGCGTCGGTCGAGAGTGCGTCGGACCATCCGATCGCGCGCGCGGTCGTGACGGCGGCGCGCGCACGCGGGATCGCCGTGCCGCAGCCGAAGGACGCGATCGCGGTGAAGGGCAAGGGCGTCGAGGCGACCGTCGACGGCGTGCGCGCGGGCGTCGGGCGCATGTCGCTGTTCGCGGGACACGCCGAGCTGTCGGCGGGTGCCGCAATCGAGCCGCTGTTTGCGGCGATCCAGGGCGAGGCGATGACGGCGATGGCGGTCGTGCACGGCGGCCGCGCGCTGGGCGCGATCGGCGTGAGCGATCGCGCGCGGCCCGAGGCGAAGCAGGCTGTCGCAGCGCTGCGCGCGCTCGGCTGCGAGGTCGTGATGCTCACGGGCGACAATCCCGCGACGGCGAGGCACATCGCGGAAGAGGTCGGCATCGCGCGCGTCGAGGCGGGGCTCATGCCCGAGCAGAAGATCGCGTTCATCCACGATCTCGTCGCGCGCGACAAGGCGGTGGGCATGGTCGGCGACGGCGTGAACGACGCGCCCGCGCTCGCTGCGGCGACGGTCGGCGTCGCGATGGGCCACGGCGGCACCGATGTCGCGCTCGAGGCCGCCGATGTCGCGCTGATGTCCGACGACCTGACGCGCCTGCCGTTCGCGATCGATCTCGGGCGCGCGACGCGGGTGATGATCAAGCAGAATGTGATCTTCTCGATGGGCGTCGTGATCGCGCTGATCCCGCTCACGCTGTTCGGCGTCGTGCCGCTGTCGGTCGCGGTGATCTGCCACGAGGGCAGCACGGTGCTGGTCGCGCTGCACGGGCTGCGGCTGCTGTCGCGGCGCGAACGGCGTGCGTGAGGAATCGGCGGACTCCCGCGTCCGGCGTTCCGCAGACTTCGTCTGCGGGCACTCATACCTCACGAGCACCAGAGGGAGCGGCCGCAGCCGCGACCGCGCAACACACGGAGTCCGCCTGCTTTCCCAGGAGGCGAGCGCGATTCACTCGCGCCGCCTCCCGCCAAAGGACACGGAGTCCGCCTGCTTTCCCAGGAGGCGAGCGCGATTCACTCGCGCCGCCTCCCGCCAAAGGGAGCCGCCGCAGCGGCGACCGCTCAAACCACGGGAGCCGCCGCAGCGGCGACCGCTCAAACCACGGGAGCCGCCGCAGCCGCGACCGCTCAACCAAACGTCGCGTCGAGCCAGCGCGCGATGTTGAGCATCGGCCACGCGAGGCGCCAATGCTGCATCGACTGCGTGCGCACGAGGTTTCGCGCTGCGGGCGAGAACACCTCCGAGGCGATCGGGCCGTCGATCCAGTGCGTCTGCGCTGCGATCCACGACTCGAACGGCAGAGGGAAGCTCGCCTTCGCGCGCGTCACGATCTCGGGCGGCAGCACATCGGCGAACGCCTTGCGGAGCACGCGCTTCGTGACGAGCGTGCGCGTCGTGGTCGCGGTCGAGCCGCCGTCGTCGGCAAGCAGGTGCGCGCCGCCGGCGTGCATCGTCGCCTCGAGCACGCGCATGTCTGCGAAGGGGACGCGGCCCTCGACGGAGCCGCGCATCAGTGCCGAGTTGAGCCGCTCGAGCAGGTTCACGAGGTTGACACGGCGCTGGACGGCAAGGTGCGCGTCGAGCGTCGAGAGGTCGCCGGCATGGCGGCAGGCGTCGACGAGCATTTCCGAAAGCGGATCATCGCCGCTCTCGCCGAACTTCTGCAGCGTGCCCTGGTTGAAGAGTTCGGGTACGACCAGGCGCGGCGCCCATCCGAACGCAGTGCGGTAGAAGTCGGCGGCACCGAGCGCCGTGTGCGCGGGGTTCGAGTCGATCCAGCCAAGCGTGGCCTCGAGTGGGGCGCCGTAGCCGCCGAAGAGTTCGTCGGCGCCTTCGCCCGTGAGCGCGGCCTTTGCGTGCGATGCGACCTTGCGCGAGAGGAGCGTGATCGCGACTTCGTTGGGCGTCGCGAGTGGATACGCACTTTCAACAACCAGCCGCTCCCACGCGACCACGAACTGCTCGCCGGAAATCACGACCTCGTGATGCTGGGATCCCAGCAGCCGCGCGACATGGCGGGCCATGAAGAGGTCTGAGCCCGGGCGCGCGGCGTCGGCTTCGGAGCCTGCGGCGAAGGTCATGAGGTTCGGGCTGTGCGCACGGGCGATCGACGCGACGATCGTGCTGTCGATGCCGCCTGAGAGCAGCGTGCAGACGGGTGCGTCGGCCGCGAGATGCGCCTCGACCGATTCGGTGAGCGCCTCGCGCACGATCCACGCCGCGTCGTGGATGCTGCAGAGGCTGGGTGCAGTGGGCAGCAGCTCGCGCGAGGTGTAGACGCAGCGGATCGTGTCGCTGGCGAGCGCGTAGCGGCGCACTTCGCCGGGCTCGAGGGCATGCACGCCGCGGAACAGCGTGCGCGCGCCGTAGGTGCGGCGCGGCATCTCGAGGAAGGCAGCGATCGCAGGAAAATCAGGCTCAGGGCGCACGCTCGGATGCGCCAGCAGCGCGCGCGCCTCGCTCGCGAACACGAGCTCGCGGCCGTTCGGCGTCTGTGCCTTCGTGTAGAAGAGCGGGATGATTCCAAGTGGATCGCGTGCAAGCACCAGCTCATCGCTGTCGACGAACCACGCGGCCAGCGCGTACATGCCGCGGACGGTGCGAAGCGCGTCGACGCCGCGCATCGAGAGCAGCATCGCCAGCGTCTCGGTGTCGGATCGCGTGTGGAAGACAGCGCCCGAACGGGCGAGGTCGCGGCGGATCTCGAGATGGTTGTAGATCTCGCCATTCCAGGCGAGGATGACGCGAGGGCTCGGGCCCGTGCTGCGGAACGGCTGTACGCCGCCTTCTGCGTCGAGCAGGGCGAGCCTGCGGTGCGCGAGCGCGACATGGCCCGCGAACGCGCAGCCTGCGTCGTCGGGGCCACGATGCGCGAGGAGGTCGCACATCGTGACGCACGCCTGCTCATTCAGCGAGAGTCTCCGCCCTCGCGCTGTTGCGACTCCGAACACTCCGCACATCGGGCCTTCTCCAGGATCGTCGGGGCGCGACCGCTCCGACGACGCTTGGCTATCGGCGATCGGCGGCGGGGGGGTGCAGGCGCGCGGCGCGTTTGATCGCAATCAGCGCCGATGCGGTGCGAATGGGGTTGCGGTTCGGGCGAAGGTCGGTGACGATAGCCGCATGGCATCGATAATCCCCGCATTTCCCCGCGTTCCCGCCGCGCTTTCGGCGTTCGCCCTCCTGTCGCACGCAACCGCCGGCGAGCTCGCGCTCGACACGCTCTTCCAGGATCACGCCGTGCTCCAGCGTGACCGCGCGATTCCCGTGCGTGGCATGGCTGCGCCGGGTGCGAAGGTGCGCGTCGAGTTCGGCGGTGCGTCGGCCGAGGGCGCCGCAGGCAAGGACGGGCGATTCAGCGTGAGCCTGAAGCCGATGGCTGCGTCGCTCGAGCCGCGCGAGCTCGTCGTGCGCGCGGGCGCCGACGAAGTTCGCGTGAAGGATGTGCTCGTGGGCGAAGTGTGGTTCTGCTCGGGCCAGTCGAACATGGAGTGGACGGTCGACGGCGCGGACGAGTCCGATCGCGCCAAGTCGATCGCCGCAAAGATGCCGATCCGCTCGTTCAAGGCGCCGCATGTGACGGCGAACGAACCGCGCGCGCATGTCGAGGGCGCATGGCGCGCGGCGAAGGCCGACACCGTCGGCGGCTTCACCGCGGTCGGATGGTGGTTCGGCGTCGACCTCGCGCGCGCGTTCAGCATGGAGGTGCCGATCGGACTCGTCGACATCTCGTGGGGCGGCACGCGCATCGAGCCGTGGATCCCGCTCGACGAGATGGCCAGGTCGGACTTCAAGGACCGCGCGGATTCGCTGATGAAGGCGATCGAGGCGTCGCGCGCCGTCAAGCCCGAGGACCGCGCCCGTGCGCAGGCCGATGAGGATGCGCGCTACGCGAAGGAGCTCGACGGCTACTGGGCGAAGGCGCTTGCGGGCGAGCAGGGCCTGAAGGAATCGTGGGCGAAGTCGGGCGGCTCGGGCGCGGAATGGCGCCCTGCGACGATGCCCGCGTACTACCCGGCGCTCGACCCCGCGCTGGGCGGATTCGACGGCTTCGTCTGGTTCACGCGCGAGTTCGAGGTGGGCGGGGCGATGGCGGGCAAGCCGCTCACGCTTGCGCTTCCTGCCATCGACGACTGCGACATCGTGTGGATCGACGGCGAGCAGGTCGGCGCGACCATCAACAACTGGACGCAGCCGCGCCGCTACGCGATCGCGAAGGGGCTTGCCGCGGGCACGCACCGCATGAGCGTGTGCGTGCTCGACATGGCGGGCCAAGGCGGGTTCGCGAACGGCGCGATGACGCTGTCGGCTGCGGGCGGCGCATCGGTCGACCTCGCGGGCGAGTGGAAGTGGCGCAAGGGCGGGGGGACCCCGCAGGTCGCCGCGCCGATGCGCCGCGATGTGAGCAAGCAGCCTGGCACCGAGCCGCACGAGCCGGCCGCGATCTACAATGCCATGATGGCGCCGTGCATCGCGTATCCCGTGCGCGGCGCGATCTGGTACCAGGGCGAGTCGAACGCGGGCGAACCCGACAACTACCGCAAGTTGCTCCCGCTGCTGATGAATTCGTGGCGCGCGAAGTCGGGCAATCCCGACATGGCGTGGGGCATCGTGCAGCTCGCTGCGTTCATGCCGTTCGTCGAGAACGAGCCCGCGCAGGGCGGATGGGCGCTGCTGCGCGAGTCGCAGTTCCGCGGCGCGGCCGATGGCAAGGGCGGCATGATCAGCGCGACCGATCTCGGCGACGCGGGCGACATCCATCCGCGCCGCAAGCGCGAGGTCGGCGAGCGTCTGGGCGCGTGGGCGCGCAACACGGTGTACGGCGAGGCTTCGGCCGCCTGGCAGGGCCCTGAGCTCGCGTCGGCGAAGCGCGACGGCGCGAAGGTCGTGTGCGCGTTCGATCATGCCGCAGGTCTTGCGGCAAGCGGCAAGGAGCTGGGCGGCTTCGCGCTCGCGGGCGCCGATGGCAAGTTCGTGTGGGCGAAGGCCAGGATCGATGGCGCCAGCGTGATCGTCGAGGCCGACGGCGTGAGCGAGCCCGTCGAGGTCGCCTACGCGTGGCAGAACAACCCGATGCGCGCGAACCTCGTGAACGGCGTGGCATTGCCCGCGATTCCGTTCCGGGTCAAGGTCGCGAAGTGACCGAATGATCGCGCCCGCGCTGGCTGTCGTCGCAGCGTTCTCCGCACAGGCGGGGAATGTTGCGATTCCAGAGGAGATCAGGCCCGTCCTTGTGGCGCACTGCGTGGATTGCCACGATGGTGCGCGCGCGAAGGCGGGGCTTGATCTCGCTGCGGCGCTTGCAGCGGGCGTGGCCGACGAGGGCGTCGTGCGCGGGCTGCGCAGGCGTTTCGCGCGGCGCGACATGCCGCCCGCGACCGAGGCCGAGCGTCCGAGCGATGCGGAGTACCGCGCCGCGGTCGCCGCGATCGACGCCGTGGTCGCGCCTGCGGCGCGCGAGGTTCCCGCGGTACGCAGGCTGAATCGCGCGCAATACGCGGGCGCGGTGCGCGATGTCCTTGGCTACGACGCCGAGGCGGTGCAGGCGCTGTTGCCGCGCGACGAGATCGGCGAGGGCTTCGACACGACCGCAGCGACGCTTGCGCTGCCGCCGCTGCTTGTCGAGAAGTACCTCGATGCCGCGGAGGTGATCGCCGACGCATGCGTTCCGCCCACGAGCCGCTCGCGCAGGCGCGTGTACGAGGGCGAATCGCTCGAGCGGCGGGGCGCGGGGCACGCGCGCGACGGCGTCGCGTGGCTTGCGACCACGGGCACGCTGACCGCGCGCATCGAGGTCGCGCATGCTGGCTCGCATCGCATCGCGATCGATGCCTGCGGCCAGTTCGCGGGCGACGAGGATCCCATCCTGCAGCTCCTGTGCGATGGCGTGGCGCGCAGGACGGAGTCGATCCGCGCGGGGTCCGGATCGCTGCAGTCGGTCGTGGTCGAGGCCGAGCTTGGCCGCGGCGAGCACACGGTGGCCGCGCGCTTTGCCAATGATTTCTGGGATCCGAAGAACGCGGATCCCGAGCGCCGCGACCGCAATCTCGGCGTCGCGCGCATCGTGGTCGAGGGGCCGCTCGGCGAGGTCGCGCCGAGTGCGTTCGCGCTGCGCGTGCGCTCGATCGCGGCCGGTGCCGATGACGCGGTGCGGCTGCGGGCGATCGCGTCGGCGGTGGGCGAGCAGCTCTTTCGCCGGCCATTGTCGGGTGATGAGGCTGCGGAGCTTGTGGAAACGGCGCGGAACGCGGCGGGCGCCGATGCGCCGTTCGACGCGCGCCTGCGCGCGCTCGTGACCGCGCTGCTCGTCGATCCACGCTTTGTCCTCCGGATCGAGCACGAGCCGACAACGGGCCGCGCGCCGCTCGCAGGCGGCGAGCTCGCCTCGCGGCTGGCGTTTTTCCTGTGGTCGAGCGTGCCCGACGCCGAACTCAGGCGCGCGGCGCGCGCCGGCGAGCTCGAGCGCCCCGAGGCCATTCGCGCGCAGGTGCGCCGCATGCTCGGCGACGCGCGCGCAGCGAGCCTCTCCCGGCGATTCGCTGTGCAGTGGCTCGGAATCGACGCGCTCGAGACCCGCATGCTCGATCCCGAGCTGTACCCAGAGCTTGACGCGGAGCTTCTCGCGTCGATGCGCTGCGAGACCGAGCTCCTCTTCGACAGCGTCGTGCGCGGTCGGCAGCCTGTGCGGGCGCTGCTCGATTCGCGCACGACCCGCGTCGACGCGCGGCTGGCCGCGCACTACGGCCTCGAGCCGCCCGAGGACGGCGCGTGGGCCGAGCGCGACATGCCCGCGGCGCGCGGCAGCGGTGTGCTTGGCCACGCAAGCGTGCTCGTCGCGACCAGCAATCCGACGCGCACGAGCCCGGTCAAGCGCGGCAAGTGGGTGCTTCAGTCGCTGCTTGACGACGCGCCGCCGCCACCACCGCCTGGCGTGCCGCAGCTTCCCGAGCGCCCCGAGGAAACCGCAGGAAAGTCGATGCGCGAGCTCATGGCGATGCATCGCGCGAACCCTGACTGCGCGTCGTGCCATGTGAAGATGGACGCGATCGGGCTTGCATTCGAGGCGTTTTCAGCGGATGGCAGCGCACGCGCCGGCGCCGACGACGCAACCGAATTGCCTGACGGCATGCTGCTGCGCGGAGTCGCGGGCGTTTCGCTGCTGCTCGCGAAGGACCGCGCCTTCGAGCGCTCGCTTTCGCGGCAGCTCCTCGTCTATGCGCTCGGCCGCGGGACCGCCGACGCCGACGACGCGCTCGTCGACCGCCTTGCTGCGCGGCTCGCGGAGCAGGGGGATTTCGGCGCGCTCTGCGAGGAAATCGCTGTTTCCGATGCGTTCCGCACGCGCGCCGCGCGGTAGAGTGGCTCCGAGAGTCGATCCATGCGCGAGCCACTTGTCCATCGCCGCACCGTGCTTCGCAGCGCCGGCGCGATCATCGCGCTGCCGTGGCTCGAGGCGATGCTGCCGCGCGGCGTGATGGGCTCCGCCATCGCGGGCACGCTTGCGCCTGCGCCGCCCGTGCGCCTCGCGTATGTGTTCTTCCCGAACGGCGTGAACACCGCGGAATGGACGCCGTCCGTCGACGCCACAGGCCTCTGGGTCCCGTCGCCCACGCTCGCGCCGCTTGCCGATTTCCGCGACGACATCACTGTCTGCCGCGGTCTCCGCCACCGCAATGCCGAAGCGAATGGCGATGGCCCGGGCGATCACGCGCGCGCTGCAGCGTGCTTCCTCACGGGCGCGCAGCCGCGCAAGACAGCGGGCGACGACATCAAGGCGGGACGGTCGATCGACCAGGCGGTCGCCGACGAGCTCGCGCGCAGCGGGCGCACGACGCGCCTGCGCTCGCTCGAGCTCGGCAGCGAGCCCGCGATGACCGCGGGCAGCTGCGACTCCGGCTATTCGTGCGCGTACAGCGCGAACATCTCGTGGAAGTCGGAAAGCGTTCCGAACGGCAAGGAGACCGATCCGCGCGCGGCGTTCGACCGTGTCTTCGGCCGGCGCGGCGTGAGCATCGAGGAGGCCGCTGCGCGCGCGCAGTCACGGAGGTCGATCCTCGACGGCGCCGTGCGCGAGGCGAAGCGGCTCGCGCGCGACATCGGCACGGGCGATCGCGCGCGGCTCGATGAGTACCTCGAGGGCGTGCGCGATCTCGAGCGCCGCATCGACGGCGACGCGCTCAGCGAGCTCGATGCACGCAAGGACATTCCCGATTTCGGCGACGGCCCCATCGATTTCACAGGCCGGCTCGATCTGCTTGGCGAGGTGCTCGCGCTCGCCTTCAAGACCGACTCGACGCGCGTGGCCACGCTGATGATCGCGAACGAAGGCTCGAACCGCGCATACCGAGAGGTCGGCGTGAGCGCGGGCCACCACGATGTCTCGCACCATGCGGGGGACACCGAGAAACTCGCGCATTTCGCGGCGATCAATCGCTTCCATGCCGAGCGCTTCGCCGCGTTCCTGAGCGCGCTCGCGCGGACGACTGAGAACGGCGCGCCGCTGCTCGACTCGACGATCGTGCTCTACGGCGGCGCGATCGGCGACGGCAACCGCCACAACCACGATGACCTTCCGATCCTGGTCGCGGGCGGCAAGGCCGCGGGGCTGCGCGGCGGCGGCGTGCGCGACTGCGAGAAGGGCACGCCGCTCTGCAACCTGCATCTCGGCCTCGCGCGCGCAGCGGGCGTCGAGATCGCGCGCTTTGGCGACTCGACGGGCGTGGTCGTGCCGTAACCGAGCCGTTCACCACGAAAGCTCGCCCCAGTTCGCGAGCAGCACGGCGAGATCACGCGAGTCGGCGACGCCATCGTGGTCGAAGTCGCCGTGATACGGATCCGCCTGGCCGAACCAAAGCGCGAGGAACTCGGCAAGATCCGCCGCATCTACCGATCCGTCGAGATTGAGGTCGGCGTGGGCGAACTCGCAGAGGTCGAGCACTCCGTCGGCGTCGGCATCGTCGGCGCCCGCGAGGATGTCGCACGCGTCGGGCCTTCCGTTTCCATCGCAGTCGCGCGATCCAGCGAGGTCCTCGCAGGGATCGTTCAGCGAGTCGTCCGGGCAACCCGTCGGCAGTCCTGCATAGCTCACGCTGCAGTCGATGTCGCCGCCGGCGCACGCGTCGTACGAGACCGAGGGCGAGGCGACGAGCTCGACGCGCAGCGTCGCGCGGTCGTCGCCGGGCGGAGTGCCGATCGCAAGGATGAAGTTCATGAGCGCCTCGTCGACGACGAGCGCCTCTTCATCGGGAGCATCGGGACACGCCGTTGCGCTGGTCTGGAACGCGTTGCCGACGAGGATGCCGTTGAGCTTGATCGACACGAATCGTTCGGGCGTGCCGAGGTCGGCTCGCACGCGCACCTGGACCGTCGCGTGACCGACGGCAAGCGGCAGCGCGTAGAACTGGCGCAGCCGCGTGACGCCCGCGCCGATCGGCCCGAGGCTGCCCGTGGCGAGCTCGACGCGCGGCTCGGTGCACGCGAGCGCCATCGTGTGCGCGCGACCCGCGGAGACCTGCTGCGTGCGGCTGATCTGCTGCGGTGGCGTGCACTGGCCCGACCCGCCGTCGCCCCAGGCGATGACCGTGCCGTTCTCGAGCGCGACGACGGTATGCCGCGCGCCGGCGGCCACCGAGCGCACGGGGGGAAGCGCGGAAGGTACATCGCACTGTCCGGTTGCGTCGCCTCCCCAGCATGAGATCGTCCCATCGCTGCGCAGCGCAACACTGTGCGACTGTCCCGCTGCGACGCGCTCCACCGAGTGAAGCCACGACGGCGGATTGCATTGGCCTGACGAGTCGTCGCCCCAGCAGATCACCGATCCGTCGGCGCGGGCGGCGACCGAGTGTGCGTCACCTGCCGCGATCGCCGCTGAAGCGCCTGCGATCTTCGGGACCGCACATTGCCCATGCAGGTCGGAACCCCACGCCGCAACGGTTCCGTCGCCCACGATCGCGAGCGTGTGCGCGCCACCGGCTGCGATCGAGATGGCCGGGGCGAGTCCAGCAGGAGGGGCGCACTGCCCGTCGTCGTTCCGCCCCCAGCACAGGATCGCGCCGTTCGACTTGCGGCCAACCGTGTGGTAGAGCCCCGCGGTGAGCTCCACCACCACGCCCGACCGCTCGGGCGCGATGCTCTGACCGAAGTGATGCTCGCCGCTGGCGCCTGCGGTTCCCGCGCCCCAGCAGACGATCTCGCCCGTCGCGGTGAGCGCGACAGAGTGGTATCCGCCCGCGACGATCTGTCGGACAGGACCGACGCCGATGGGAAGGCTGCACTGGCCGAGGCCCGACGAGCCCCAGCACGCAGCGGCACCATAGTCGCCCGCCTGTGCGGCAGGCGCCATGGCGAGTGCGAGCGACAGCGCGCCGCCGACGATGGTCGATCGGATCATGCAAGCCTCCGGAGTTGTCCTCGCGGGCCGACGCGGCCTGCTTGGACCAGCAGCGTCTCGGTCGGCGGTACGGGGTTGGGAATCCCGAATCCGCGCGGTTTCCCCAGCGGATCGGTCGAAACTGCGCCTACCAGTCGACCTCGCCCCACCACGACAGGAGAGAGGTGAGATCGCGTGCGTCGGCGATGCCATCGCGGTCGAGGTCACCGCGGTGGGGATCGCGCTGGCCGAACCACAAGGTCAGGAACTCGTCGAGGTCCACCGAGTCGACGGTGCCGTCGAGGTTGAGGTCACCGCGCGCGTATTCGCAGGAATCGAGCACGCCGTCGGCGTCGCTGTCCTCTGCGCCCTCGAGGATGTCGCACGCATCGCGCCGGCCATTGCCATCGCAGTCGCGGCCGAGCGCCGTGTCTTCGCAGGGATCGCTGAAATGATCGGTAGGGCAGGCCTGCGGGCGGCCGCTGTAGGTGATGCAGCACGCCACATCGCCGCCGGTGCAGGCATCGAGTTTGACGCCGTCAGACGCTGTGATGCGAACACGGAGGTTCGAGAGCGCCTCTCCATCGACCGCGCCCGCCACGAGCGCAAGGTTGAGCAGGTCCTCGCCCACGACGAGCGTGTCGGCATCGGGATCCTCGGGGCACGGGTGCGCGTTGGCGCGCAGCACATCGCCGACATGCAGTCCATTCAGCGAGATCGACAGGAACTGGCTGGGCGCGCCGAGGTCCGCGCGTGCGCGCACCGTGATGCGCGCCTGCTCGATCGCAAGCGGAAGCCCGCGGAACAGGCGCTCGTGCGCGATGCCCGCGCCGATCGGACCGAGGCTTCCCGTCGCGAGATCCACGCGGCGCTCGGAGCACGCGACCGCGAGCGCATGCGCGCGGCCGGCGGAAACCTGCAGCGTGCGGGTCGCGTTCGTGGGCGGCGCACACTGTCCGCTGGCCCCGTCGCCCCACGCGACGATCGAGCCGTCGTCGAGTGCCGCGACCGTGCAGCGCGCGCCCGCCGCGATCGAGGTCACTCCGCGCAGTTCGTCGGGCGCGCTGCTTTGACCGAACGCGTCGCTACCCCAGCAGCGCACCGTTCCGTCGTCGCGCAGCGCGACGCTGTGTTCTTCGCCGGCGGCGAGCGCGACCACCGCATCGAGCCACATCGGCGCGCCGCACTGGCCCGCCGCATCGCTGCCCCAGCAGGCGACGCGGCCGTCCACGCGGACCGCGAGCGAATGCGCCTCGCCCGCGGCGATCGCGAGCGCGGCGCCGAGCGTCCACGGCACATCGCACTGCGCGAGCTCGTCCGAGCCCCACGCCGCGACCGACCCTCCCACACAGATCGCAAGCGAATGCGCGCCGCCCGCGGCGATGTCGCTGGTCGCACCGAGCATTCCGGGAACCGCACATTGCCCGCTGGCATTCGAGCCCCATGCGACGACGGTCCCGTCGGACCTGCGCGCGAGCGTGTGCAGCCTTCCTGCCCGGATCTGCACGACCGTGTGTGCGGATGCGGGCACGATGCTCTGCCCGAAGTCGTGCAGGCCCTTCCTTTCAGCGGTTCCCGCGCCCCAGCAGACGACCTCGCCGTACGCGGTGAGCGCGACGGAGTGGAACCCGCCCGCGGCAACCTGCTGCACTGGACCGAGCGTCGCAGGCGGCGCGCACTGCCCATCGCTCGAAGAACCCCAGCTTGCACACACGCCGAAATCGCTTGCGCGCGCGCCGGCTGGCGCGGCGAACGCAACGGCGAGCGACAGCGCTCCGCCGACGGTCGTCGATCGGTCCATGAGAACCCCCCCGAAGTGTTCACGCAGCGCCAACCCGGCCTGCGGCACAGCAGCGCTCGCGTCGGCGAAACGGCGCCGGCTCTCCCGAATCAGCGGGGTTTCATGCGCAGATTGCTCAAATCTGCGCGGAGCCCGGTGCTCACTTCCTTCTCATGATGAAGCAGTAATTGAAGCCGCGGAGGAAGAAATTGCCCTCTTCGGCGGCCTTGCGCCAGTTGCCGAAGGAGAGCTTCTTGTTGTGGCGCACGACGCAGATGATGTCGACGGGCGTCAGGTACTTGCGCATGATCGCGAAGAGCTCGAAGCCGATGGGCATGAACTCGCTGCCCTTTTCACCCTTCTTCTTTCGCCACGAATCGCTCACATACAGCCCCATGTAGCGGCCCGGCTTGAGCACGCGGTGGATCTCGCGGATCACATCCTCCATCGCGCGATAGTAGGCGCGCCCGCCATCCTCGCCGCCCGAGTCGAGCTTGCCGATGCAGCGCGCATCATCGGAATAGTCGACATGCGTCGAGTACGGCGGATCGATGAAGACGAAGTCGACGCTCTCCTTCTCGAGCGGCAGCTTGCGCGAGTCGTTGCGCTGGATCTCCGGGCGCTGCGGATTCAGATCGAACCCCACGCCGCGCCGCTTGAGATCGCGGCAGACATCGAGCGTGGTGCCCGAGCCGCACATCGGATCGACCACGGTGTCGTTCTCGCGCGTGTAGCGCGAGAGCAGCTGCCAGATCACCCACGACGGCGTCGCGCCGACATAGTCCTTGTCGCCCTGCATCGAGCCCGAGCCGACGACGGCATCGCCCTGGATCTCGATCGTGCGCGGCTCCTCGCCGCGGTGCAGCCGCTGCTTCTTCTGCGCCTCGCGCATCGCGGGGCTGTCGTAGTGCTGGCTCGGGTATTCCCACAGCGTGGTGGGGAAGATGCGCAGCGGCGGCCGCTCCTCGCGCTTGCGGGGCTGCGGCCGCTCTGGTGAATCGCGGAAAGGCTTCGGCACGCGCGGAGTGTACGGTCAGCCGAAGAGCGCGCCGTAGGTCGCGCCGGCGAGGCCAGCGGCGATCACAAGGATCGGGGCGACGAGCCGATGCCGCACGCGGAAGGTGATGCCGATCGCGAGCCCGATCAGGGGAGCCGTCCACGCGCCGAAGCAGACGGGACGCTCCGGCCAGCCGCCGCTCGTCTCGATCATGAAGAGGATCGCAGCGCCCGCGATCATGCCGACCGCAGCGGCACCGAGCAGGTCGAGCACCCGCCGCGCTGGTGTCCACGACACGAGCCGTTCGAACATGCCGAACCCGAGGAATGTGAAGCTGAACGCGGGCAGGAAGATTCCCGCGGTGAACGCAAGCGCGCCCGCGACTCCACCGCCCTGGTAGCCGACGAAGGTCCCGAAGATGACGAGCGGCGCTGGCAGGACGCTTGCGATCGCGATGCCGTCGAGGCACGCCTGCTGCGTCATCCAGCCAGCGTCGCCCGCAGCGACCGAGCTCACATACGGCAGCGCGGTGTACGCTCCGCCAAAGGTGACGAGCCCTGCGACGAGTCCATGTCCGAAGAGGTCTCCCGCGCTGCGAGGTGCGCCCGACGCGGCCGCCTCGACCTGAAGTCCGCCGTTGAACTCCACCAGGGTTACCCACGCCAGCGACGCGAGGAAGACGACGACCATCGGGAGCTTGTTCGTGTCCGACGCCGCGCTCCAGATCGGCGCGACCAGCTTGAACACGGCACGCACGATCAGCGCGCACGCAGCGATCTGCATCGCAGCCATCGCGCCCGCGATCGGCGGCGACTTCAGGTCGAGCGTGCCGTACAGCGCGCTCGCAGCAAGCATGAGCACGAGCCCAGGCAGCATGAAGCCGAGTCCAGCCGCGACGCCGCCAAAGCGACCACCGCGCACCGTGCCGAGATAGCAGCACATCTCATGCGCCTCGGGACCCGGGAGGACCTGGTAGACGCCGAGCGCGCGGCGGAATCGCGCCTCGTCGGTCCACTTCCGCCTCTGCACGAACTCATCGAGCAGCCCCTGGATCTGCACCACGGGCCCGCCGAACGCGCGCGCGCCGAACGCAAGGAAACCGAGGAATATCGGCACCACGCCTTGGAGCTGCGTCTGCGGAGCCGGTTGCCCGTCGGTATCGGTCACGCGCGCGAGGGTACTCGACGACCGCTCTGCAGAACGGCGCCGTTCATTCAGGAATTGCGTTGGATTTGGAGTCCCTCGGGCTACCTTTGACCACGATGCGTCGTCGCTCCGCGCAGTCACTCGTCGCCTGCCTC
>Ga0075472_10000279_pt1 | contig 20751 bp, 19 predicted proteins | sample DEB19_08_DNA_3_FD_77014 | JGI IMG/M metagenome (GOLD analysis project Ga0075472, IMG submission 77014) | Aqueous microbial communities from the Delaware River and Bay under freshwater to marine salinity gradient to study organic matter... | ecosystem: Environmental > Aquatic > Marine > Coastal ...
AAGTCTGATGAGCGCACGATGCCGTTGTTCCCTGCACCGCCTGAGATTGAATCGACACGGCAGATGATCATGCCTGAGTTGTTAGAGAAGATGGGTTGGGTGCGAAAGGAAAACACATGAGCATAGAAGTTTTGAAATCACAGTCCATGCGATTTGTCATGGCAACCATGATGGGAGTTGAAGACCACTGGAGAAACAGCAAGTGGAAAGACAAAAGCGACTTAATCAACCCTGATAAGCCAATGATCATTCAGGTTGGTGACTACGGATACGAGGTGCAATCCTGCGGCGGTGATGGTGACATCGAGGGTTTTGTCATCATGTGCAAAGAGGAGCCTGTGTGCAAGTGGGAAGGCATGGAGTGCATCAAACTATGAACCACATTGAAGCAATGAAACAGGCGCTTGAGGCGTTGGAATTTGCCATTGACCAGTTAGCGAAACCTTACAGCACACAAGCGCAATACGCCATCACCGCCCTACATCAAGCAATCGCAGAGGCAGAGAAGCAAGAGTCTGTGACGCAACCAAAGCGTGAATGGGTTGGGCTGACAGATGAGGAAATAAAGTTCGAAGCAAAATACCTTTGCAATAGTTATTATCTTGAAAACCCTGAAAGATTGTTGTTGCTTGGTAGAACAATCGAAGCCAAGCTGCGGGAGAAGAACACATGAAAGGAAATAAGTATGGCGCAATGTAATTACTGCAAGCATACGGTGTCTCCAAGTGCGAAAACTTGCCCATCGTGCGGTCAACCCGATCCGGCTGAGGAACCTTATGGTTGTTTTTCTTTTATCTTTGGATGTTTTTTGTTGATTGTCATAATTAGCCTTGTTAAGAATTGCTCAGCATAATGAATAAACTTTGCGCTAGCTGCATGCTAAATCCTGCAGTCAAGCAGGTTCAAAGCGCACACAAAAACATAAAAGTGTGGCGGTGTCAGTCGTGCTTGAACCGTACCACTGCATCATGGATTAGCGGCAGCAAACAAAAAGATAAAGGAGAAAAGAAATGACCGAGGAAGAACTTGTTGCCGTAGCGCGTAAGCATAGTCTTGGTGGGCTGCAGTTTGACCGCAAAGGATTGTTGGCGTTTGTTAAAGAAATCAAACAAAAGCCGCTGCGTAAAGAAGTCGTTCGCCGTTTGTTCTCTCATGGCATCCCGCCATCCGCAGAGTTTTGGTACGCCTACGCACGTGCGGTAGAAAAGGCACACGGTATCACGGAGGAATGATGGACACAGACCCAAAACTAAACCCCGACAGTTTCCCTCGATGGATGCTGTTTTCAGCTCAGCAGATGCCTGAAGGGTGGCTTATGCTACCAAAGCGCACAATGATGACCGGTGAACGCGAACAGATAGTAACAAGTCGGGTATGTACTAAATGCAAAGATGAAAAACCATTTAGTGCTTTTTGGGTGTTGAAAAGCGGGGCGTACGATTCTTGGTGCAAGAATTGTAGGAATTTTGTAAAACGAGAAAGAACAAAACGCAATCGGAATAAAAAATGACCGAGCTAATAACATGGTCGTACAGCAGCATCAAGACCTTTGACCAATGCCCCAAGAAGTATTACCACTTACGTGTAGCTAAGGATGTGAAAGACGAAGGTAGCGAAGCTACGCTATACGGTAACGAAGTACACAAGGCTGCGGAAGAATACATAAAGAACGGCATCCCCCTACCTGCCAAGTTTAATTTTATGCAGGATGTGTTGGATACCCTGAATCAGATTGAAGGTGAGAAACATTGTGAAATCAAACTGGGGGTAAGACGGACAAGCACAGGCTACGAGCCGTGTAAGTTTTTTGATAAGGATGTGTGGTGGCGAGGTATTGCTGACCTGCTTATCCTCCAAGACAACACAGCATTCCTAGTTGATTACAAGACAAGTAAGAACGCAAAGTACGCGGACACCAAGCAGCTAGATATAGTTGCCGCCGCAGTATTCCTGCACTTCCCGCAGATTGAGGTGATTAAATCAGCATTGTTGTTTGTTGTTAGCAAAGAATTCGTATCTAAGCGGCATGACATCGCTAACCGCGATTCGTACCTAGCAACATTTGAACCCGAGTTAGACAGACTTACGGCTGCACAGGAATCCGGAGTGTGGAATGCAGTATCCAGTCCGCTGTGCGGATGGTGTCCAGTAACGATGTGCGAACACTACAGGAGAAGGTAATGGGTGGCTTAGCATCTAAACAGTTAGCAATACGTAGCCCTGAATTTGAATACAACACTTTCGACAACATTGGGTTGGAGATGGAGGTGCAGATAGGGCAAGCGGGGGAAAAGCTCAGTGGGCTTGCGACCATCACCCTGCGCACCGACCAAATATCCGGTTACGACATGAAAGTCATGGTGCATAAGAGTAATGGTGCATGGTGTCAACCGATTGAAACTGGGGCGGTCTGCATCCAAGTGCGGGGGGAGTACGAACGGCAGATATTGATAGCGGCGCTTCAACAAATTGGTTTGATGACATTGCCCGTCTACGGCAAAATAGAGCGTGGCCCGTTCGAACCCTTTGAGGAGTGAAAAATGCCCTACGTGAACAAACCCCGCCCGTACAAGAAAGAGTACGAGCAGTACCAAGGAACCGAAGAACAGAAGAAAAACCGAGCCGTGCGTAATGCTGCTCGGCGCAAGTTGATGCGCACCGGTGGCGTAAGTAAAGGTGATGGCAAGGATGTGGATCATGTGAAACCCATATCAAAGGGTGGCACAAATAAGGGTGGCAACCTGCGGGTTAAAAGCGCAAGTGCCAATCGGTCATTCAAACGGAACTCAGATAGCTCAGTGAAGTAATGGAAATTGTAGATAACAAAGTACTGCTTATACGTACTAAACGACCACACCTGATAACCGAGCAGGTGAAAAAGAGTGCGGTTGTAAACCAAGAACAAGACATATACGAGGTGGCAGTGAATTGGGGACTAACCGAATCGCAAGCACTAGCAAAGCTGCGTATCAAAGACGTACCATCGACCATAACGCGCGACTACAAGTGGACGGGCAAGTTGCAACCGTTCGCCCACCAAAAACAGACTTCTTCATTTCTGACCCTGTATCGCAAGGGCTTTTGCTTCAACGAGCAGGGCACGGGTAAAACTGCATCGGCGATATGGGCTGCGGACTACCTGATGAAGGTGGGTGAAGTACGTCGCGTGTTAGTCATATGCCCGCTATCAATTATGAAGTCGGCGTGGCAGAACGACCTGTTTAAGTTTGCAATGCACCGTAGCTGCTCCATAGCGCACGGTGACCACAAGGCGCGGGCTAAGATAATCAACGCAAAGTCTGACTTCGTAATCATTAACTTTGACGGGTTAGCGGTGGTGAAGGACGAGATCATGGATGACGGTACGTTCGACCTGATCATCGTTGACGAAGCCAATGCCTATAAGAATGCGCAAACTAATAGGTGGAAGGTATTACGAGATATTTCCGCTAAAGTTAAGTGGATGTGGATGATGACCGGCACACCGGCTGCACAGTCTCCGCTTGATGCCTATGGGTTAGCCAAGCTGATTAACCCCGAAGGTATTCCTAAGTACTACGGTCAATTCCGTGATCAGGTGATGTACAAGGTGTCGCAGTATCGGTGGATACCCAAACCACAGGCTGAGAGTGTGGTGCATAAAGCCCTGCAACCTGCCATTCGGTTTGAAAAGAAAGACTGTTTAGATCTGCCGGAGTTGACATTTGTTGAACGCGATGCGCCGCTAACCGCCCAGCAAGCTAAATTTTACCGCACGCTGAAAAAACAAATGATGCTCACCACAGCGGGGGAGTCTGTTACCGCAGTCAACGCAGCGACTAACATCAACAAACTGCTGCAAATATCTGGCGGTGCAGTTTATTCAGATAGCAGAGAAGTCATTGAGTTTGACGTCAGCAACCGGCTGCAAGTCATCTTGGAAGTGATTGAGGAGTCGTCCCACAAAGTGTTGGTGTTCGTGCCGTTTACGCACACCATCGAGCTACTTAAAACTTTCTTGGATAAACACAACATCACATCTGAAGTTATCAATGGTCAAGTATCTGTAAACAAACGCAGCGAGCACGTAAAAAATTTTCAGGAAAAGCAAGACCCCCACGTACTTATTATTCAACCGCAAGCAGCGTCACACGGTTTGACCCTGACTGCTGCGAACACAGTGATTTGGTATGCACCGGTCACGAGCGTGGAGACGTACCTTCAAGCCAACGCGCGAATTAACCGTCCCGGACAAAAAAATGCCATGACCGTGGTACATATTAAAGGTAGTGAAGTTGAAGACAAGCTGTACAACATGCTGCAAAACAACATCAACAATCACAATAAAATAATAGACCTATACAAACAGGAGGTGGAAGATACAGTTTGACAAAGTCAAATGTTGTGCTATAATTAAAAAACAAAAATAACGCTGGAGCAAACCATGACCGAAGAACCGTTAGACATAAACAAGACGGTAGCTGTTTATCTCAAGATACGCGATGCCATTGATCAAATGGAAGAGCGCCATAAGGAAGAGTTGCGTGACCTCAAAGAGCAGTTCAATGTGGTCGGGCAAAGCCTTCTGCAAATCTGTAACGACCAAAACTTAGATAGCGTCAAGACCCCAGTAGGAACAATCTCACGTCGTATATCAACACGGTACTGGACGAGTGATTGGGATTCTATGTATCAGTTTATCAAAGAACATGATGCACCTTTCCTATTGGAGCAAAGAATCCATGCAAGCAATATGCGGGAGTTTCTTGCAGATAACCCTGATCACTTCCCTATGGGTATGCAAGCCGACCGTACATATACCGTGCAAGTCCGTAAACCCACCAAAAAGTAAGGAGCAAACATGAGCAACGTAGCAATCTTCAAGCAGCAAGGTGCTGTTACAACAACCGGCAAGCGTGAGTTGAGCGACTTCGCCAAGACCCTTGCTACATCCTCAACCACCCGCCGTATCCAAACCAATACCAACGGTACGTTCAAGCGCATTGTCAACGGCGAACAGATTGGCAACGCTGTGCGTGGTGAGATCAATGTCATCATCTTGCATGCGCTACCAAAAGTATCGCGTAGCTTCTACAAAGAAAAGTACAACCCTGATTCAGCACCCACGCTGCCTAACTGCTGGTCTAACTTAGGTGACAAGCCTGAAGCTGCTGCCTCAGATAAGCAACATTCAAACTGCGCTGACTGCCCACAAAACATCAAGGGCTCCGGTGAAAACGGTGGACGTGCTTGCCGCTATCAGCGCCGCATCTCCGTGTTAGTCGAAGGCGATCCATCAGGGGATGTGTATCAGTTTAACGTACCTGCCAAGTCACTCTTTGGTAAGGGCACAGGCAACGTGCATCCGTTTGAGTCGTACATTAAGTTTCTGCTTGCCAACGGCGAGTCCCCCGATAATGTCGTAACCAACATCAGCTACGATATCAACGCGGATTCGATGGAGCTGCTGTTTACCCCGCTGCGTAATATCAACGATGATGAATACAACATGGTGGTTGAGGCACAAGCCCGTCCTGAAACCAAGATGTACACCATGATCACAGTTGCGCAAGCAGACAAGGTAAACAAACTTCCCCCTGCTGCCAAAGCAGAAGCACCCGCTAAGGTTACCCGTGTAGAAGAACCGGAAGATGAAGCTATTGAAGAACCGGTCAAGCGTCAATCGAAGAAGGTCGAACCAGCACCCAAGGCAAAGCAGAACCTTGCCGATGTTGTGAGTGCGTGGAGCGAAGACGAGTAACCATATGAGTCACGGATACAGCGTACGGCTGATCGAGCAGAATCGTAACGCCGACAAACAGTTGCTTGGTGTAAGGCTTGGACGAGCTTGCATCAAATCCAACACCTCAGTAACTAAAGTATCTGAGTTACTGGGGGTTAGTCGGCAAACGGTATACAACTGGTTTAGCGGGGTGAGCAACCCGCAGAACGTACTGGTTGATGCCGTTACGAAACTGCTTGCTACGTTAAGTCGCAATAACTAATTCGCTGGTCAAAGAGGAGACTCAGGGGGAGCAATCCCCCTTTTTTAACGTATGACAAACATCGACCTTCTAAGCATCGTGCAGCCATCTGATGGGTGGTTTGCCGTGCTAGGTATAAAAGATAAAGACGATGTTCGCCAAAGACTTGTAGCAACAAGAGAAGAAGTCGATATAGAAGCGGAGAAGTTTGTAAAACAAGAGCGTAACGTCTACTTCGGTGTAGCGAAGTTTGAAACCAACGCCAACCGCCTTAAAGATAACGTCAAAGCACTTAAATCTTTTTGGTTAGATATTGACTGCGGAGAATCCAAGGCAGAGATAAACCCCAAGACCGGTAGACCTGACGGCTATATTGATCAAGCAACGGGGCTTGAAGAGCTGCGGAAATTTTGCAAACTGATTGGGCTACCAAAGCCTTTACTTGTTAACTCAGGTCGTGGCATTCACGTCTACTGGCCCCTAACCCGTGCAGTAACGCGGGATGAATGGGAGCCGGTGGCTGATCGTCTTCGCCAACTATGTGTACTTCATAACTTCCATATTGACGGAAAGGTATTTGAAGTATCCCGTGTACTTAGGATACCGGGTACTTTTAACTTTAAGGATAACCCACCTACCCTAGTAGAAATAATTAGCGAAGCACCAGCCGTTGAGTTTGAAGCATTTCGTGATCTGCTTGGCGTTAAGCCTGTAACTGAGACGCCGCCAAAGCGCGAACTAACTGCACTTGCTAAGGCAATGCAGAGCAACACCATTGCTAAGTTTGGCAAGATCATGGTGCGTAGTGCAAACGGCAAGGGTTGCCCACAGTTACTTGATGCGTATGAAAATCGAACCACCCTCTCAGAGCCACGTTGGTTTGATGCGTTATCTATTGCTAAGTTTTGTGCTGACCGAGATACGGCGATCCACAAGATCTCCGAGGGCTATGCAGACTACAACCCTGCTGATACTGAAGCTAAGGTAATCCACATCAAGGGTCCACATACTTGTAATGAGTTTGAAAAGAGTAACCCCGGTGGTTGCGATGGATGTATACACAAGGGCAAGATTAAATCACCGATTCAGCTTGGTAACGAAATCTTAGAAGCATCTGAAGAAGACAACGTAGTAACCGTAGAACCGGAAGAAGAGGATGAGGAACAAGAAGTACACCACATCCCTAAATACCCACATCCTTTTTTCCGTGGCAAGAATGGTGGTGTTTACAAATCTCCGGTGGGCGATGAAGAAGAACCAGTCAGAGTGTTTGAGCATGACTTGTACGTAGTGAAACGCATGCGTGATCCACTTGCGGGTGACGTAGTGGTTATGAAGTTTCATACACCGCGAGACGGTGTGCGTGAGTTTGTAATACCTAACCGTGTTATTACAGATAAGAACGAGGCGCGTAAATCCCTCGCGGATCACGGTGTGGTTGCAGGTGTTAAACAATTCAATCTAATTATGGAGTTTTTACTTGCATCAATAAAAGAACTTCAATTTAAAAGGAAGGCAGAGCAAATGAGGTTACAGTTTGGGTGGGCAGACAGAGACAGTAAATTTATTCTAGGGGACCGCGAGATTACCGCTGATGGTACGTTTCATAGCCCCCCTTCAGCCACGACAAGCAGTCTTGCTACGTTAATGCAGCCAGTCGGTACGATGGAAAAGTGGCGGGAGGTGTTTGATCTATACGGTAAACCGGGGTTAGAACCACATGCGTTTGCTGCGCTGACTGCCTTTGGGTCGCCGTTGTTTAAATTCTTAGGTCAGAGCGGTGCAATCATCAACGTCATTCACCCAAGCTCAGGCACGGGTAAGACCACTATTTTGCATATGTGTAATAGCGTGTACGGAGATCCGGCGCGTATGTGCGCTATGTGGGATGACACTCTGTATGCGAAGCTGATGCGCTTAGGCATCTTGAACAACCTGCCGTTTACCGTTGACGAGATGACTAACACGACGCCGAAGGACTTCTCAACGTTGGCATACGCAATGTCACAGGGTCGGGGTAAGGATCGACTTAAGGCATCAACAAACGAGCTGCGGCTAAACCTAACATCGTGGCAGTCTATGTCGCTGTGCAGCTCGAACGCTTCCTTTTATGAAAAGCTAACTTCGCTAAAGAACTCGCCTGACGGGGAGATGATGCGTCTGCTTGAGTACAAGATTGACTACACTAACTCAAACGTGATTGACGTAGCTACCGCCAAGGCGATGTTTGATCATCAGCTAAAGGAGAACTACGGGCATGCCGGTCCTATTTATGCCGCATGGTTAGTTAACAATTTGGAAGAGGCTAAGACCACCGCGCTTGGCATTCAAGCTAAGATCGACCGTGAGCTAAAGTTAACAGGGCGTGAGCGGTTTTGGTCAGCCATCGTAGCCGGTAACATCACCGGTGGACTAATTGCTAAGAACCTTAACCTGCTTAACTGGGACATGAAGGCTATCTACAAGTTTGCCACCGGTATGATTTCAGGGGTACGTGAAGAAGTAGCACCGCCTGTCGGTGACGTAATGTCCGTGATTGGTGACTACATCAACCGCCACATGACTAACATCTTGGTGGTAAACGATGACGCAGACCGCCGTACGCAGAAGCCATCTTTTCCAACATTAGAACCAAAATCAGAACTGCTAATACGTTACGAGCCCGACACCAAGAAGATGTTTATTGTTGCCAAGCCATTCAAAGATGAATGCGTGAAGTACCAAATTAACTACAAGGAAACATTAAAGCAGCTAGAAAAGAAGGGTGTGTTTCTTGGCACGATGAATAAGCGCATGACCAAAGGCATGAAGGTCGTTGCCCCCGGCGTACACAGTTTGATATTCAATTGCTCTAGCAGCGAGTTTATTGATATCGAAGGTTTAGTATCGGCAGAGACTGAAAATGCTGGTGGAGAAGGTTAGTTACAAAATTAACTGGAAGGCGTTTAAGCGGGGGTATTCGTTTTTTATCCCCTGCCTAGACTGCAAGAAAGCTAGAAAAGAAGTGTTGTGTACCACAGACCGGCTTCAGCTCAAAGTGTTAACCAAAGTGGTGATTGAGGAAGGCATTAGGGGATTGAGAATATGGAAACTTTGATATACTACTTTACGAACGGCTCCCTCCTCTGTCGTTCCGGAAGTTTGCTCCTTCTGTGGTCCTCCCCTCTTACCCCCGCCCTAAAAAGCGGGGGTTTTTTATTACTCCCTACGGAACCTATCTGAGAGGGGGTACACAAACGGAGCTTCACGCTTAGATACAGATAGCCCTTCAAACGCTTCAGCACGACGCTTGGCTCTGTTGCTGAGGGACTTGTTAACTGTATCGCCGGTGATTGGGTTCACAGAACCGTTCTTAACGTTGAACTTATCAATCTCTTCTAATAGCTTGTCTATCTTTGCTTCGTTCGCATCAGAATCATCTTCATCGTAACGCTGCACAGCCAAATCAAGTTTATTCAATAGCCGTGAACGATCCTTCTCAATCTCAGTGACCATCTGCTTGGCTTTGAAATTAAACTTCTGGATCTCAGCCACCTCAGTGCTTTGGAAACCAAGTGCCTGTGCAAGCAGCTTGCCAGTGGTGTAGTACTCAGCAGGTTTAATTTCCACACCTTGCTTGGTCTTCAACCCTTCAGCGTTTAAGCGATAAGCTACTGCGCTACCACGCAGGAACGCAGGAAGTATTTTTTCTAGCCCGCGATTGAAATGCCCGCTGTTAAAGTCATCAAGCGCACTGGCAACTTGACTACCAGCACTGGCTAAAGGTCCACCGAATGTATTTATCAGCATCTCTTGGAACGCACCCTTTGCATCATCCGCAGGTGTGTCATCACGGAACCACAAACCATCAAGTGACGTGCTAGCGCCGATATTCAAATCAGTTAGTGCCGATATGGGACCCAGCTCCACCGAACGTTGAAGCATATTAGCCTGTTCTTCCGTTAAGCCTAACGCACCCGCAAGGCTGCTACCTGCACCGAAGTAATGAGGGATAAACCACTCGCGGAACCATATGTCTAGGTTGCGCTTACCAAGTGGGTTACCTTCATCGTCTTCATCGTAGTCTTCTTCATCCTCGCCACGTAGGAGATCACGGATACCTTCAGAAAGACCCATGATCAAGGAATACAAGGGAAGACCGGTAACTCCTGCAAAAGCAGCGGTCATTCCTATCGTGCCAAAGAATTTAATCGCACATTCGCGTTTCTCTTCTTTATTAAGATACGGCAGCATCCCGTAAAAATTACGTACTAGATACGACGTTACTTGCAACGGGTAAGACAAGAACTGCGTAGCAATCTTACCTACGGGGGACTTCATAACCCGAGGCTTGTTGTACTGGGTGTAATTAAATAAAGAGTCGTACGTTATATCCATAGCCTTTTTAACGGCTGCTTGGAATGCTTCTATGTCCGACTTATTAGCTTTCTTCTGCCGTGCGTACTCTAGCTCGAACGTAGACATATACATCGTCTCACGCGAAATGCGTTCCAGATGGTGAAAAGCACCCGACATGAAGTTGCCAACAAACCGTAAAGTTTTTCTTGTTGTACCTTGATACGTAGCAGTTGGTGCTTTTGCACGAGATGTCATATCCGAAGCATACGTAGACATGAACAAATCGCGGTCATCTGCATACTTCCACGCACGCTTAAGCATCTTGCGGTAAGACAAGTCCGGATGGCTATTTACGTAGCTAGAGTCATTGATTGAAGGCTGACCCCAATTAGTTGTCACGTTACCTGCGGCATCCCTCTTGGTTAATCCCATTGTGCGGAACAACATGGAGTACCTACCTGAAACACGAGCGGTGTCTACCCCGCCATACTCAGCTACGAGGGTGGGCAAGCCAATCAACGGCAACTGGGTCATCTGCACCAACGCAGACTTAGGTGCGGTCAACAGATAGTAGAACACTAATTGGTTGCCAACACTTGCTAGCCTATCCCAATCAAGACCATCGGTTGTGCGGGGCGTCATTTCAGAACCCACACGCATGGCAATCTCATCGACAAAAGCATTTAGCTTTAACTTGTCGGGGTTACCTGCAAGCTCTGCGTAAGCCGACCCAAGCGCGTTACGAATCCTATCTGAGTACTCAAGCCGCGATAGCTGGTTAGCAGCGGTATGTTGCGACACAATGAAGTTACGGATCACATCCGCGCTAAAGCCAGTCTTACCTTGACGATGCGTAAACTTACGACGGATATCTTTCTCCGGCAGCGTCATCAGGTACATCTGATAGATTTGATCTTTAACTGCCTCAAGGTCGGTTAGCTTATTTTTATCCAGCATTTCAAAGATGCCCTTTAGCATCTGACTGGATTCAACAACCTGAGTGCGCATTTGACGCAAGTCATCCCCGACGTCAATGTCCCCGTCTTCAATCATCTTTTCTAACGAACGCTTATCACCAGCTTTTTGCAGTTCTTCAACTCGCGCTGCTACAGCGTTGTTACGAGCCGCAGCCGACTCAAACATATAGAACTCGCCAGCTTTGCCTTTACCTAAACGGAACCAGTGATTACCGTAACGCATTAAGGGGAAGTAGGCTTCCAGCTTGCGGGCTTCTTGGAAGGTCTGCGTAATTGACGCTATTAGCTTGCCCTTCGGGGTAGAAGCATCTTTTATGTCACCCGGCACACTTGAAGCAGCAATCTTGGCGAGTAGCAATCGCTCATGTAGGTCGAATGTATCTTGGTATTTCTGCTTAACCGCTTTATAAATACTCTGTGCTTGAGTACCACCCTTCATAGCACCGAGCTGACTCCACATACTGTAAGCACGTTTAATTTGGTTCTGTCGTTCTGTAACGCGACCCTTTGCGGCTATCTTAGATCTGCCAGTGACAGCAGGATCGTTGTATCTAGCTTCCCGCGCTTTCAGCTCGGCATCATTTGCTAGCGCCGTAGTTACATCTGGATACTTAGTAGGATCTACTTCTAACAACGTAGTGGCATGCATGACGTCGCCTAAGTAACGACCAGTCATCTCATGCTTTTGCGCAAATGAAACCCATTCGGGGACAAACTTAGCGATGTCGTTAATCATACGAGTACGCATCGCTGCCATCTCTTGCACGTAGTCATTTACGTACTTGATATTGACAATTTTGTCTCCGATCCAGCGCGTAATGTCTTCCGTAGTCAGCGTTGGCAGAATTTTGCGTAGCGTGCCTACGTTCAAAGCGCCATACACAGCCTTAAGTAAACGCAGTGCATCCTTTGAATTTCGGGTCTGCGCCATTAGCTGCCCGATAGACGCATTAAGCAACGAGCCTTTAGAAGACCTATCTATTTTGTTTTGCAGCCTGTCTACCTTGTTTGCTTTTTTAGCAAACGCAGCTTCTTGGTTAGCGGTCGCAGCTATCCGTGGGGCTTCCATAATCTGATCAGTAACCGTAATCAAATCAAGGAAAGCGTTGGACTGGTTGTCCCCCATGTTGAACATCTTACGCACTGCGTCAGAAAACTTAGACCACATGCCACCCTTACGGGCTTCGGCTGCAGAAAATCTACCGGATACATTTTGCAAAAAGTTCTGCATCACAGGCAGCGTCAAACCATATGACACAAACTCTGCCAAGTCAGTAAACGCGCCAGCCTGTAGCAACTGATCCAGCGCGGGAGAACTCTTACCGAAACCGGAAAGAACCGTGTAGAAATTCCTAGCGCTATCCATTATGCGCTTCAGTTCTTCAATTGCTTTTCGGGTTGCCTCATCTACGGATTTGGGGTTAGCCATCCATGCACGAATCTTATTTAGCGTAGCGCCGTGCAATGCTTCGTGCAAAAGGGTAACGTTATCTAAACCTTCAGTCGCATCAAGGTAGATGGTGTCGTTTGATGGGGAGTACATACCCCCTGCGTCTTCAAACTGTTCGCGTAACGAGTCGTTGGGGATTTCAAACTCGGGGTCATAAACGATTACAAGCTTTGTACCCCTAACAAATTTCTTAAGGCGTCTAGCTAATAGTCGTTCAAACACATTGCCCGTAGTGGCGATATGCTCAAGAGCTTCTACAGCCGTAGTAAATTTAGCAAGCTCCGGATTAGGGTCTGTACTTGCCGTAGTGCCCTTCTCAGATCGTGCTACGTCTTGTTTGCTGGCTTCAAAAGCACGTTTAGCTGCATTGCGTTGACCTTCCGTCATTGCGTCAACAGCCGCCCGTGCTGTCTTACCCGGTTTGTTGTTACGGTTAGCTGGGTTAGCACCGATAGCGTATAGCTCAGCACGAAGAAGTTCGTTCTGCCGTTCTTTCTCGTTTATTGCAAGCTGCAACCCTTCCACCGTGTCGTAGTCATTAGGGTTTGGTTCCTCAAGCAGTTGCTTGTTGATCTTTTCTACCCGCCGACCAGTATCACGAATGACCCCAGCGTTGTAATCACGGGTGGCCTCATATAGCGCTTGTTCTTCAGGGGTGCGTACAATTTTCTTACGCCCACGTCTACCTTTAGGTTTTTCACCGGCAGGAGCTTGTGTTTCGGTCGTGGGTGTAACTACTTCCGTAGGCGTTGCCGTTGTTGCCGTTGTTGCCGCTGTTGCCGCTATTCCGGTCGCAGGCGTAGCGCTGCCTTCTTCAAAAGTAAACGGTTTTCCAGCGGGGGTACCCGTATCTTCAACTTCTTCAAATACTTCACCCACAGCGGTATCAATCGCAATCTGCGGTTGAGCGCCATCAAGGACTAATTCATTAGCCCTAGCAAGGATTTGATCGGCTTCGTTTGGCTCGTATGTCTGACGGATCTCGGTTTCAAACGGGGCTAGTGTATCGACGAGTCGCGTTGTTCCCGCTCCAGCGACATCAGTAGATGTGCTAAGTAATCCCAATCCTTCGGGCGTAGTTGTTGTAAGCACTCCGGCAGCTTGGGCTGGTGCGCCTTCCCCGCCAGCCACAGAAACGCTAGGCTGACTTCCTCCGGTGACAGATTGTCCAAGCTCACTTTCAATACCTCCTGAAGCTAAAATGCTACCCGCCGTTTTAAAGGCTTCTACTTCGTCCATGCCATCACTGACAAGCCGCTCAACTATTGCATCAAATTGAGGGGCTGCACCAGCAACATTCTTTTGCGTTTCTACCTCACGTACCTGACGTTCAACTTCCCGTTTTACAAGCTGCTCAGTGTAATCTTGTAATGCCTTTTGCCCTACTGCAGTGCTTACGTTTACGCCACTACCAGTAAGACTACCAGCCGCTTCCGATGCGGCAGCATTAAATACACGTTTTAAATTTTTGTTAGACAGCACCTCACCGACTTGCTCACCAAGAGCAAATTCACCGGCAATCTGAGTAGCTTCTTGCGCACCACCTGTAAGTCCTTCTTCAGCGAGTTCTCTAGGTGTCTTTTTAAGCGCGGCAGTAGCAGCTTCTCTTTTTGTTTCGTACTTGATCGCAGCTCTACCGGCTTCTTTTGCAAACTGCTTACGTAGCAAAGTGCCAACAGGACCGAACATATCTAATGCACCGGAACCCACAGCTACAGCCATATTTACATCGCCGCTAGAGCGGATGTAGTCAGCAATCTTGTCAGCTTGTTCCTTAGGGGGTAACCCTTTGGTTCGCTCCATGATGTACTCAAGGCGGTTACCAAGAGTTTCACCATAAGCTAACGTAGTACCAACACCCAACGCACCGGGTAGGTTACCAACTGTACCGCCAAGCATCACTGCGGCAATCTGCGGACCACCTGCACCTACGTTGTACGCAAGCCAGTTACTAAAATCGGTAATACCGCGAATATCAAGCGCTTCCGGAGTGCGACCCCTATACTGTTCGTTTTCTTTCTGAAACTGCTTGTATTTCTCAATACCAAAACGAATTGTTTCTGCACGGGAAGAAGTATCTTCAAACCGGTTTTGCTTCATTTGCGCCCGAGCTTCGGGGGTGGCACGCAAATAAGTTGAAGCTGACTGCAGGTTGTAGCCTTTTTGCCGTGCTTCAGCAGGTGTGGTTACTTCGCCACGATCAATCGCTTCATACGTTCCGAGCGCAGTTTTGTTGAAGTCAATTGAGCTAACATCGCGCTGTAGTCCTAGCTGCAGTGGCAAACCTTCCACCATCTGCTTAACTGAGCCTGTAAAGCCTTTCTTTGCTTCTTCTATCGGGGCAAACTCAGATGAAGGCTTGGCGGCGTCTTCGAAAGAAAAAGTTTCTTCTCGTTTTGCAGGTGCTGCAGGAACAGCGGCAGGAGCCATCGCTTCTTCAAATGAAAACCCTGCTGGGGGCGTAGCCGCAACGGGAGCAAGAGGCGTTGAAGCCTCTTCAAACGAGAAGCCGTTAGCCATTAACGTACGGGGATAAATTGAGAGCCATTCCAAATTGCTGGCCCTCTTTGCGTTGCATAGACTTTCCCTTCAATAGCCTCCGCTTTAGTTTTAGGCATCGGTAATGGATTACCCGTACTACCCGAAGGACCCGTAACTCTAGTAGGTGCAGCTTGAGTAGGTGCAGCTTGAGCGGGTGCAGCCGGTTGTGCTGGAGCTACACGTGCTCCACGTAACCGATCAGTTTCTTTAGTCACTAAGCTATCGTAATAATCTTGAGCAAGAGTAGTTGGCGTACCTTTTTCTTTGTTAGCCTTATCTTGCTTCTGCAAAGCTCTCAGTTCTTTACTCTGTGGGGAGTTCCAATTTTCTACCGCTTTAGCAATGTTGTCTCGTGCTTTATCCCCGAGATCAGTACCTGCTTTTGTACCCGCAATCTCTGCTTGTGATGCAGCGGCTCCAGCACCAGTAAGTGCAGCCGCAGCTCTGGCTTGTGATGCACCATAAAGCGCAAGATATTTATCTGCACCGCGTTGTTTAAGGACAGACTCCGGAGTTTTAGTGTCGCCAGCTTCACGTGCAGCCATAACATAATCAGCTACGTAGCTACGCATATCCGTAGGCTTACCCGCAGCGATGAGGCGATCCCGCTCAGACTGGTACATCTTTTCGCCCATCTTGACTGCTTCCAACTCCTCAGCACGTTCTTGGCGCTCCAAGTCAGCACGAGCTTTCATGGTGGTTTCTTCAGCCGCACGGCGGGCTTTTGCCGCTTCAACAAGTGCTGGCGCCGCTTTAGCTGCACCTGCTGAAATATTCGATAAGGCGTTAGGCGAAGTACCAGAAGCGATCTGCGAACCAAGCGAGATTAAAAACTCATTAAAGCTTTCACCCTTTTGCTTTTCTGCACGAGACGATGCGCCCTTCAAATATTCCCTGTAGGCTTCGGTTTCAGAACGTGGCACTGAGGAAATTGCTTCTCTTGCTGCTTTAACGTATTCCTGTAAACCACCAAGTCTTGAAGGTTGCGTTGCAGGCTGAGCGTATAACCCAGTACCTGCGGCTTCGTCTTGCTGTACAAGCATGCTGTTAATTTTGTCTTCGACGCTACCAGCACCTGCAAAAGCAACAATTCCACCACCTGCAAACGAATCTTCGTTGTACATGCTTTCAGGTACAGGTAAATCAGCAACACCACCCGAAGGCGCAGCTCCTAATCCCGCCATCTGTGGGCGGGGGGAGAGAACCTGTTCTGCTACAGTTTGCATAGGAGCCTGCTCTTGTGCCATAGCACCACGCATGCGGTCGATAAACATACCAGCAAGAACGGCAGAAGTAGGGTCAATAATCCCCATAGCAGCGGCTTGCTGAATACGACGTTTATCACCCCCGTACTCTTTAGCGACTTCCTCAGGCGCTTGGAGGCTATAAGGTTTTGTCATTGCCATGATTGCCTCTTACGTATTTTTTGCAAGGTTGTAAAGGCCAAGACCTGCTAGACCTAGACCACCTACTTGTGATGCAAGGGATGGGGGTGGCACAGCCGTAGTAGCCGTAGAACTCAACCCAACTGGTAGCCCACGTAATATGTTGCTGTAATAACCCAACTGCTCCATCGGGTAGTCACGCTGGCGTAGAAAGTCTGCGTATGCTTGATCAAGACGCTGCTGTGCAAGATTGCGTTGTTCTGCACCTGCTGTAGATTGCGCCGAGATACGCTGGAGATTTGCCTGTTGCTCTGCAGAGCCTATGTTTCCTAACTGCGCACCAAGCTGTCCTGCTTGACCCAGACCCTGAAGACCGAGGTTGGCACCGAACTGTTGATTACGCATGGCTTGGTCATATGCCGACTGTGTGCCTAATGCTTGAATACCAGCTAGTTGGTTTTGAAGATTACGTTGGCCTTCAGCTTCAACAATCGCATGACGTGAACCACCAAATGCACCTGAACGTGCAGCGGCAGCACCCATACCGGGGAGCCCACGCGAGTAATCTTTGATGGCCTGTTCTTTTTGGTAGTCCACCACATTTTGCATGTAGGGAGACATATATGCAGAAACGGCGTTAGGGTTGGTCGCCATGTTTTCATATGCAGCACCAGCACCCAAACTACCTAACCCAGAAAGACCAGTTAATTGTGTTGCGCCAGCAAACTGCGTAGGCGTCGTTAGCCCCGCTGTTTCTTGTTGAGCAGCAACTTGCCCCGGCGCAAATTCAGCAATACGTTCGGTTTGGTATGGCTGATACGGACGATAGGACTCAGCCTGCGCCCGGTTCATTAAGTTTTCAAAATACGGACGTGCGTACTCCGGCAGGTTGCTAGTCGTCGATGTTGTCGTTACCTGCTGAGGCCCCGATGCGGGTGCTGGACTTCCCTTACCCATGATCTGCTCCTAACCCTGCGTCAGCCGCAGGTAGTTGAAACGTTTGCCATAACGGGGTATGCCCGTCATTCTTAAATATCTTTGTCCAACCCAACCGTGCTGTCGCTTCTACACCGTCGCAGTTATTGTCGTGCGCCCAGTGCTGCAACAGTTTTAACATAGGTGACTTCCACTGATCTAATTGCACCCCACCGCAAAACGTCATGTTCAAATACTTCTTGCGGGGGTAAACAGAAAAATTAGTTACAACCGCACCCTTAATTCCTTCATCATCAAACGCAATCCACAGCATGTGATCATAATCTAGGAGTGCATCACGGATGTCTTCAACTTCATACCGTCCGTGGGTGTACTCTGCAGCACCGTCTAAGTACTTCTCAACGTGTTCCCAACACTCTTCAACAAACTCTTTGGGTACCATCGAAACTTGCATTGTACGCATCAACCCGGTAAGAACCGTGCGGCTTTAGTGTCCTCACCCCGCTTAGCATGCTTACGGGAATTGTGCACGCGATCCATCATGGCATAGAGCTTCTTTGCCCCTGCTTTAGATGAGCCGTTACCCAACTCGGACACGGTGCGGGCATCGACCACGAACTCTCCGTCGGCTAACCGAGCTTCCTGCTTACCTTCAATATTTGCACGGATAGAGTCGCTAGTGCCATCGCCCGGACCTTGCAGGAAACGCCCACCCGCGTTGTATTCTGGCAGTGCAGCAATACCGCCAACCGCCATCATCTGCGCCCCTGTAGCCGGGTTAATCTGCGCATCGTAGCCACCTACTACCTCATTAGCTGTGGGCGAGGACTGCACATTAAACCCAGCCTTACCAGTAGCTAAATTGCTCATGGGGTACATAGGATTATCATTTGGGCTAACTGCACCGCCAAGAGCCATCAACCCGCCGCTAGCCGCACCGATATAACCGGGATAGGGGTTTACATCGTTAAAGTACTGGTACTCTTGGCTGCTTAATGGATTACGGTTAAATTGTGCAGTGCGTATGGTGGGGCGATAAGGGCCTGTGTAATTCGAAGGCGCTGTCGTAGTCGTGGGTGTAGCAGAACCAGAGCTACCGAACAAAGATCCACCTAACCCAATTACTGTAGGTGCCGCAGCAGCCATAACCCCTTTAGGGCCACCTAAAGCCTGTGAGTATTTATCATAAAAAGCAGAAGGCTGGTCAATCGCAGCTTTAGCTCCTTCCCACATATTGCCAGCGCGGTTAGCAATATCGCTTAACCCCATTGTAGAGCGTTTAAACGTCGTATCCGCTAAAGGGTTGGATCCGGCACCTTGTTCAAGTAGGTTTCCTCCTTCACCTATTACGTTGGACATATTGGCAAGGCTTGGTGCGCCCGTTCCCGCACCAGCTAATGCTTCAGGAGGTAAAACGGTATCTAAACCCATCCCCCCAACTTCTGCACCCAATCCAGCCGCAGCCGTACCCAGACCCGCGCCACCGAATGCGCCAAGTCCTGCCATCAAGCCTTTACCAAGATCACCAGTTTGTAAGGCGGTATACCCACCAACAAGTCCTGCTGCTAACGGAGCACCTATACCGGGGATCATGCTAAGACCTATACCGGCGATTGTCGGCAGTAAGGAATCAAGGAAGTTAGCTTCAGGTAAGCCCGTATGGGGGTTAGTGGTGAGTGAGCCACCGTGCGCCATAGCCAAAGACTGCAGACCCTGCACCTCGCGTGGGGTCATATGGACGAGCATCGAGTCGCCGTTCCTGCCTAGCTCAGCGATGCCTTGTGCAATTTGTTTAGTCATTTACGCCCCCAGAAAGTGGGTTTTGTCAATAGTATCATGTGTATAGAGCCGACACAAAGCTAACAGTAGAGATAAGCGATGCGGTCGCTGGGTAAGCCGGACTGGTGCTTTTTGGGTATGTACTCATCGTCACATCAGTACTCGATACCAGCCAAAATAATTCGATGTAATCGCCAGCGTTCATCGGCACTAAATAGTTCCACGCAGCAATTATTTTATTTGGCACACCTGCGCTTTTACGCTGCAGCAATCCAATCTGACCAGTTGATCCGGGTAAGTCAACGCCGTTTACACGCAGCCAAACGTAGACGTCTTGCGAAGCGTTATTTAAGTTTTGGAATTGCCCTGACCACTGGAAGTTATATGTGCCATCAACTTGCGCTGTGATCTTGGATGTTGTTCTGCCGGTCACTGTGCCGCTTGCAACTGTTCCTGATGTGCTCGTTGAATATGTGCCAGCACCACCCGCCGTTCCGGTTAGTTGGTCGGTGATGTAAATGCCATACGAATTAATTGTGGTAGAGGAAAGACTAATTGTGCTGCCATCAGGTACGTTGATTTCGTAGGTTCCCGTGCCACCCGTGCCTGTTAATTTTTGCGAGATACGAGCACCGGTTGCAAGCCCCGAACCATCTACGATGTAATCACCCACCGCAATTGTTCCAGAGCTAACTGCGGTCACGTTCATCACGTTGTCTGTGATACTTGCGGTATACGTCGCGGTTGACCAACCAGTGCCGATTATGTGCATGCCTACATAAATGTACCCAGACACGCTTGATGTCGTGAGCGTGGTTAACGCACGTGAACCGGTAAACGTAGCAGTGTGATCGGCAAGCGTAAACTGATTTTGGTAATCAATCTGCGTATACGACATGGGTGATGGATAAGTCACCGAAGCAACTTGTGTCGTGTTGTCTTGAAACGAAGCACTAGGGAACTGAAGCAGCGCACCGCTATACCCCGGATTCAGCAAGCTACCAAAAACGTTATCCAGTTGGTTAAAGTACAAGCGCAGGACGTTGGTAAACTGATCCTGATAGCGCTGCTCGTACGCAACCGGACCGATAGGTAAGTTCGGTGCTTTTGGCGGGATAAGGCGTTGAACCATTAGCGGCGACCATCCGTACGAATATCAATACGTGGTGTACCTAGCTGCCATGCAACGCCAAGCATTGTTGAGTCAATCCTAAATGCCATCTGACGACCACGTAGCCGTGTGTAAATCTGCTCGGTGTATTGTTCAATCGGAATAGTGGATGACAGATCAATCGCACCTGACGCGCCTGTACCGTAATTAGCGCCGGGGAAATTGCGGGGCTTCAACGTCATCGTGACTTCAGGAGTAGGTGCTGTGCTTG
>Ga0075472_10000285_pt1 | contig 20669 bp, 29 predicted proteins | sample DEB19_08_DNA_3_FD_77014 | JGI IMG/M metagenome (GOLD analysis project Ga0075472, IMG submission 77014) | Aqueous microbial communities from the Delaware River and Bay under freshwater to marine salinity gradient to study organic matter... | ecosystem: Environmental > Aquatic > Marine > Coastal ...
AAGATATTTTGAACAACCGGGGGTTGGTACTGGGTGTCTGGCTCGGTGCCCACGTCCTTGAATGAGCCGCCTATGCTTTCGCCAATGTATCCAAACACTCCGTTATTGTTCTTTTTGTAGACGAAAACACGCTCATCCGTTCGATATCCACCCGAAATGTTAGCCCATGTTACGTTGATAGGAGCCGAAGAAGTGGGAACGGCAGCAGAGGCCAAGGTAACGCTTCGCACGTTACAGGTTCCTGTGCCTGCACTGTTTGAATAGGCTGAGCCGTCCTCTCCATCAAGTGTGAAAGTAGTAGCACCCGTTACAGTAATTTTGAAAATTCTTTGATGAATCTCCTCTACACCAGCGTAATCTATATAAATATAGTCGGCTGTTGCATATCCATGCGCTGCTGAGGTTGTGATTGTAATTGTAGAGGCTAGGCTTACTGAGGAAATGGTTTTATCTGCCGCTGTAGTTTTTCCGGGTATTGACTCTTCATTAGTGAGTGGGTCTTCCCGAGTGAGCATGTAAACGTAGGTATTGGCCCCTGCGCCCCCAACGGTAGCAGCGCAATCTTTAATAGAAATAGCCGCTGGAATAAACGACATTTTGTCAATACTCCAAGCCGTGTCCGATGTACGTGAGAGTTCTCTTGGAAAGTAAGAGTTACTCACCAGCGTAACAACGTCCGCTGATTGAGTGTAGTTAATCGTGTCTATGTCGGCTATTCCATATGGTGCGGTGAGCGTGTAAACTTCTTCAACCGTTCCTCCCGAGGAGTAGGCCCCGAACGCGGTAGAATCTACTGCCGTACCGTTCATGTATTCTAGCTCAAATGTGTTAGCTCCGTTGTTTGGATTTCTAACTTTAAAATTACGATTATTTAAATAGGTGCCCAGGCCCCCAGCAATTCCGGTTATGTAAACCTCATCTGAGTCAGCATAATTGTCTGCCCCGGCATAAGTCACCACACATGGATTAGCGTTGGTCACTCCGGTAATGTTTTGAGCGGTCAAAAGGACCTGATTTCCATTTTTTACAACGCGAATATAATAATTTCCGAACTCAAGCACATAGGTTTGATCGGAATTAAAAACGAAAGGAATAAGTCTAGCCCCGGTCTCAGAGCTATTAATTTCCCCTACAAACGTGGTGCCAGGTCTATTTGCGGCCCCACCGTGTTTGTAGACCAAGAAATTGAGCATGGTCTTTGCGCCAGTTTGATACTTAACAAGATCCACACGCCCGTAAACGGCTGGCGTTATTTCCCCCCCTGCAAAACTTCTTTGAGCAATCGTAGTTTCCGACACTGTAATTAGCTCCTTGCTCGTGTGAATTCACTTAGAGGTTCTTCTTCTAGCTGCTCCTCGGAGTTAGCCACTCCCTGAGCTAGCGCTAAGGACATTTGATAGAACTGCACTGAGCGCTTGCCGAGGCGGTCTTTGTCTCCAGCGGTCACGCTTGGGGCAATCATTGAGGCGAGAAAATACGAAAGCGCCAAGGCAAAATCTGGAGGGTAAATCTCGGTGTTGTCTTCGAGAAACATATACTCACCGACTGCGTCCTCCATGTCTGTGTAAATGACTAAGCCACTGCCGTTGTTGACTATTTGTAGGGGAACTCTCGATTGTCTTGTGTCGTTTCTAGTTCCCGACAAGATCCGTCTAAATCTTAAGCAGTCAGAGGGATATTGATAGGCATAATTCCATTCAGTCGTAGGGTGATCTGTGTCACTACTGTCAGTAAGCAATCCAAGCTCCACCGTCTTTTTAGCAAATGGCCAGTTTCCTGCTCTGATCAGCGTATCTCTGGCGTTATCAAAAACACGGTTACAGACTCTTGCTTCAGCGCTTCGCTCTGTGAAGCTAGCAATTTCCACTGAACTCCCCAAATGACGTAACGCCATGTTTGCTATTTCTACACTGCTAGCCATGTGACACAGATCCTTTCTTGTTCACGGTTATTTCTTTTTGGACTTTTTGGGTGCTTTTTTAGCCATTTTCTTGGCTTGTTTTTTTGTTTTCATTTTATGCAACATTCCTCCTTTCGTTAGATTTTACTACTCCCAACAAGGTTTATTGGTCCTCCCTAGTATTGATAGAACCATTAATAGATGTTGCTGTACCACTAACAGGCTGACACGCTAGTGTTATCCATTCACCCGGCTGGAGCGTTATGTCGTCACTAAAGGCAAACGTCAAACTCCCGTTAATTCCGAGCGAACCACTCCAAACGAGCTTTTCATTCGTACTAAATGTGACGCCTGTTGCAGCAGTGTCATATGTTGTGGTCGAAATGGTTGAATAAGACGAAAAGTTAGGATTTCCAGACAAAGTGCCGTTTTTAATTAAATACAAAATCACTTGTTTTGTGTGGTCGCATCCACCGCTTGCACTCAGAATATTTACGATAGATTGATTAGTCCTACCATTATACATGAGTTCGTTCTTTATTGTAAAAAGCGGAACATATGATCCAGACGCAACGGTTGTCTTAGTGTTCCCATAAGAAAATCTATTTCCCTGTAAGATTTTCTCGCCTTCAATAAAGCCAGCAAAGCTTCCACATTTGACAGTGAGATTTGTCGTGCTACCAGTGCTATAAGCTGCAATTGTGAATGGAAACGATGGATTTCCAAAAGTAGTAGTTGTCAAAGTGTTTGGGAATAGGAAAGTATGCAGCACGGTCCAATCCGGATTATTGCCTGCTCGCGCAACCTCTGCCTCTACTGAGATAGCTCCAGCCCCAAGGTATTGAACGTTGAGTTGAAAAACATTTAACTTTAATGGGTTTATTGTAACGCCAGAAGCACCAGTACCGTCTAGTTTGTCGCCATTCCAACTCGATTGTGCTACAAAAGCATCACTTGAAGCAACCCCTGCTTTGGTTTGTGCAAACGTACCTGCTGCGGTGCTGCCTGATAAACTATAACTACCGCTTTTGACACCAGCAAAAGAATTGACAAAAACTACTGTCGATCCAACTTGAGAAGTCGCCCACCCAGAATACGTACCAGCGGCAATTTCTTGAGCAGTTTTAAGAGTATTGCCCGAGTTTGTGACGGCCACACTGTAAGCGGTTCCATTCAGTGTAACGGTAACGTTTTCAGTCGTGCTACTTGCCGTTGCTACTGTCAGAGTTCTTGTTTCTCTGACTCCACGGTTAGAGTAGAGAATTCCAAACTGGGTACCCACATAACCAACAAATAATCCATCTTCAAAGTGGCCGAGGCCGACCACTTGATAACTGTTAGCTACAGGCGAAGTAAAAACTGCTGTAAAACGGCACACACTTCCCTCTCCTGGGCGATACCGAAGGCGTTTGCGTGACTGAATAATTGCCTGACTATTAATAGTTGTTCCAGTTGATACTTCAAACAAAGAGTCTGAGGCAGTCGCTACTCCGGTACCACTTTTGATCGTATTGACTTGGCCTGTGTTAATCCCATAAACTCCGTCACATTGAAAAATAGGTCTGAGTTTTTCAGTATGAATTGATCCGAAGGGCAACCTCGGAGCGTGTATTGCTACCTCGACGTGGCCCTCAGAAGTCACAGGTACGTTTGTATAAGTACCTCCATCGGTTCGCCCGACAAGGACAGCGCGAGTCAATTCTGCATCGGAATAATCACCTACAGTAGCAGATAAATTCGTCGTTAAATGAGACTTTGGCTGATCACTAAGAATTGATTGCAAAGCTACCGTAGCGGTTGACACTCCGTTATTAGTAAGCCGAACTCTAAAATATTTCGCAACTCTAGCAGCTTTGTGGGGTGTCCCTGTCGAGGCTGTAATTGTATAGGAAATTGTTCTGTGAGTAGTAACTCCATCGGTTGAAAAATCAAGATAGAGCGTTGCAGATTGAGTGATGTACGTAAATACTGAAATGTCACTATATTGAGAGATATCCTCCCAGGAGCCCGTAAATGTGGTCGATGCAGAAAGACTTGCTGTAGAACTATTCGAAGTAGAAACAGAATGCTGATCACTGGGCAAAGTAACTGGGAGAGAGTTAGCCTTTGTGTCTTGTCCAACGATGGCAGAAATGTCCGAAACAGTCGAATCATTGGTCAAAGCTCCAGATGGAGTCACCTTAACGTCTACGAAAGACCCACCGCCAGCGGTGGTTTTTCCATGAATTACAGAATGAACAACAAGCCCCTCATCAGTTTCTACGACCTGTGAGGATAACGGCTTAGTGAGTTCGCTTTTTGTTTCCGAACTGTATTTTACCTCTAGCTGGACAGTAGCCCCTGAGCCGCTGTTATTTGTTAGTTTCGTTCGAAACCACTGACCTTTGACTGCTAACTTATGCGGAGTTCCAGTAGACGCTTGAATTAGAGTTTCATGCGAATATGGAACGGGTGAAACGCCTTGATCAAGAGTGAATTGACTGGTGAGCGTTATTTGCTGATCCGAATAAACAAGAATAGTCACTTCCGCAAAGTTAGTGACGTTTTCCCATTCCCCGGTCCATGTAGCACCGTTTGCTAAAGACTCACTAACACGACGGTTTAAAGTGGAAATATGGTTTTGTGATGTTGACACCTTCCTCCCACCTACAGCCTAGATTTAAGCGCTTCCAGTTCTTGTTTCACGTCAGCCAGAGCTTTTTCTTTAACTAGAAGCTCCTGGTTGAGGGAACTAAGAGCCTCTAGTTTTGTGGAAAGCTCGCACTCTGCTTTTGAAATCTCCTGTTTTAACTTTTCAATCTCGGCTTCACCCTGGCTTTTAACCGCTGCCTGAGTATTGATAGCCTGCACTTCTGCTTGATGAATAAGAGCGTCAAACTTGCATTCGGCTTCTTCAATGATGATTGCTGCTGCGTTTTTGGCCTTTAGGATTTTTTCGTCTAGCTCGGAGAGTTCCGACTTTTTAAGTTCACACTGAGCGCTGGCCTCTTTATGTGCAAGATTCACCTCTTGAATAGCCTGCTCAACTGAGCCCATGTATTCAAGTTCTTCAGCCAGGGCTAGAATGGATTTAAAATTCTTAGCAAACTTTTTTAATTCGGAAGCTGCTTCTAGTTTTGCGCTCATCGTCGTCCGCTCCTTCTGCTTGCCAATAACGTTACGGTTAAGGAAGTTGTGCCATCTCCTGCCGTCACGCGTGGCCGAATATACTTCGTGTTTTCGAGAATGGCCTCAATCCCGGCAGCGGTAAAGCTTAAAGCGTTACCTTGTGGATCGGCCAGGGTCGCATAGTTGGTTCCATCGTTGGAGCCTTCAATAACGCAAGTACCCCCAGCCCCAAAGGTTCCAGTAATTTGCACACTTCTGATTGAGTCCCCAGGGTTTTGAAAAGCTGACCCGGTCGTGTCTGTAGTGGTGAGCAACGGCCAAGAAACAAGTCTGGCGTTGTCTCCGAGGTTAATTTGATCCGTTATAGTAGCGGTAATTGTTGCCATGTTTCCTCTTTCGCTCAGGAGCGAAGAGGGCCGCCCTCACGAGCGGACCCCCTTCAATTAATTTGTGAACAAACGTAGCTAAATCACTTCCTGGTTACTGGTGGAGTCTTCGTTTGAAGCCTGATTTTTCTGCTTTGCTTCGCGCTTTTTCTTATGAGCGTTTAGAATTGCATCAACCGGGTCTTCCTTTTCGTCATCCTCAAGATCGGGAAACTCAGGAGGGTTTTCACCCTTCGAGAGGTCCCACATCCACTTGGATGAAAACTGATCTTCCACCGGAATGATTACCTTTTTAAGGTCTCCATTCTTTTTGTCTCTACGTATGACTTTGATCGGTTTCAGGTGAAACACCTGGCCCTCTCTAATTCTTCTTTCACCGTAGTAGCCAAGTTTTAGTGCTTTAACCTTCATGTTTGCTCAGTCCTTAATCAATTAGCCTTAGCTAATTGTGTAGCCCTTGGCGTAAGCGGTGAATGCATCCACGTTGTGAGTAATAAACGCGGTGAATGATCCAGTGGTCAAGTTACCGTTGTTTGGAGTGTAATACAGTTCCAAATAGCGGTAGTTTGCCGCAAAGTCTGGGTTAATTCGTGCAATGAATTTTGCACCAGCAGCCGACAGAGCAGGGATAATAAACAACCGCTGTGTTCCGTCCGGTGTGAATGAAGTTGTAGAATCACCGTAAAGATCAACGGTCAGAGTCGAGTCAGAGCTTCCATCAGTCATTGCCACATCGACTGTGACAACAACATAAAGTTCTTGCCCCACTCCGATGTTGCGAGCCACACTTAAATCAACAACGTTTGTGGAAGCAGCAGCAGCGGTTACTGCCTGAGCGTCCGAAAAAAGTAGCATTGCGTCTTGATACATTTTTTAATCTCCTTGTTTTCTGTTTTATTCGTTTTGGTATTTGCCAAAGGAATAAATCAGGTTACGCGTGTTTCGGTTTCAAGCAATGCGTCACAGATACGCACAGGATAACCTCGGAAAGTGTAGACTGGCTTTCCTTCAATGTTTTCGTAGCTCAACTGACCGCCTGTCTGCACATCGTCACGCCCCTGAATATCCAAGAACTCAAAGCAGGTTCGGTTCATGTAGTACACGGGTTTGACCATGTTTTTGTTCGGCAAGCGGTGAACCATTTTAATCATGGTGTCGTAAAGATCTGCTGCCGAAGACTTGGCAACAAGGTTTGAAATGTCGATGTTTGCAGCGCGGACGCTGAAACGCCAGTCTTTCAAAGCCAAGCCCATTTTCCACTCAAAGTGGTCCTGGTAAGCCCTCATGCGAGATCCACCAACTGCGGCAGTGGTTTCGACTGTCTGAATGCCCAGGTCTTCATGAACTAACCCGGCCTTGGAACCTTTTGGAAAGATCCCAAAACAGGACTGCTCACCCCAGCCTACAAGCCAAATTGAGGAGTTGTCGGAGCCTGATCCACCGCAATCAATGATGTTTGCAGCGTTAGCGGCAGACAAAGAGGAGTATCGAACGGCCAGGCCGTTGAACTCTTCGGGAGCGGTTCCAGAGTTCCCATAAAATAGGGTCTGGGCCATTTCCTGGTTCATTGCTTCGATGAATGCAGCGGCTTCACTTAATCGGAAAGCTGCAACATCGGAGTTCAGATCAGCCAAAGCCTTATCGACTTCGGACCATGCGTCCAGCATTCCGCAGGACTCATCAATCTGTGCGGTCGTGCTTTTCGACACTGCGGTCCCTTGGTTGACCAAGCGCCAATAGACGCTGGGCAAGCCAGTTCGAACCGTGGTGCGTTCGCCTGTGGGAAGGTTACCTTCCTTGAAAGGCATATCAGTCAGGATTTCGTTACTCTGACTGAGCATTTCTGCAATGACCGCTGCTGATCCATCTGGGTCAAGACGTTTTGCCCAGTCAACAAGTGTAAGAACGTTTGAGCTTAGAGTTGCCATATTTTAGCCATCCTTTTTTTCATAGTGTTTCGGATAAAGCCTCTCAGCTAACGACTTAGGTTTACTCTCGCCCTGACTTGCAGGTGCTTGAATAAAACTGTCTGAAGCCATGCTTTTTCCAATGCGAGCCATGAGTCGGATCATTTCAGGGTGATTGCCTAATCCGGTCGTTTCCAGTTCATTAAGTAACTGGGGGCTTCCGAAGCGATTAAGTGCTTTCCTGGCGTGGGTTAAATTCTCTTCGAACTTAATTCCCCCCACTTCAGTGTCGGCTCTAATGTCGGACTCCCATTGGCCTTTCTTTTGTTGAAGTGCTTCCGTTTGCTTTTGGACGAAGGCGGAAACGGCCTTACTCTCTCGCTCGACTGCCTTTTGTGCTTGCTCTTGTGAAAAGCCTTGCTCGCGTGCATACGCTGCAATCTCTTCAAGCTCTGCCTTAGACAGTTGCGAACCTTCGGGAAGCTTCAAGTCGTAAGCCGTGGCTTCTTCTTTCTTAGCTTCTCCGTTGGGTTTCTGGTCCTTACTACCACTATCACTTTTAGAATCTTTTTTGTCGGCCCCCGTGGGAGCCGCTGAGTCTTCTTTCTTGTCTTCGCCCTTGTAAAGAACGTCTTTAGCCTCTTTGGTCTCAGGGGCTTTCGGCTCGTCTTGTGTGAGCATGGTGTTGCCCGATTTGGCCGATGCCGCTGGTGCGTCGCCATTTTGCTCGGGTGCTGGTGTGTTGGTCTGTTGCTCTGTTACTTCTGCGCCCATACTTCTAGTTATCCCTCTTTATTTTCTTTCATCATAGTTAGAAAAATATTTTCATCTGCTTTCATGATTTCGCCAAGCACATAATGGCCTACGTCTTGAACTCCAGCGTTGTAATGAATGCGCGCTGAGCTTTCCCAAATAGAATGAAACACTTTGCAGTGTTCAAGAATATGCCAAAGGACTTTGCGTCCCTCTGGCGTGTTTAAAACCCTCCTCAGATCAGAGACGAAAAGACCTTCTCGGTCCTTGGCTCTTTTCTGAGCCGCTCGAACCTGTCCTTCATTCGATGCGTTTTTAACCAAACTTTCCTGTGTCATGAGTTCCTACAATTAATAAACGTAGCAAACGGGTCCTTTGTCGGCAGTGAAGGTGGTCGGAAGGGCTACGTTGGCTACAGTTCCGAATGTCTGACTTCCAACGCTTCCGCAATAGCCAGCTTGCGCCCCTGCTGCCGGAATGCTTCTGAAACGGTCTGTCGTCCCGTTCACATATAGCCCCACGTAAATCAACTGCGGTGCCACGATTGGAAGTGATGCAGTCAGCGCCAGGGTTTGAAAAACATCGTCTCCCGACGTTGTTGTTCCAGCTAGAGCAGAGTATCCAAGCGGTGCGCCCGTGGCATCAAAGATTGCCGCTATGTATTTGTCAGTGCCGACTGTCTCACCATTGGAAATGGCAACGCCAGTTAAAACACACGGGGCAATCACATAAATTGGGGTTAGGTAAACCGTGGTAGCCCCTGGTGTTGTAGAGGTGCCAGTCGTCAAGGCGGCAGGGCTCCACCGAGGGCCGTGAATGTTGATCGAAGCAGCGCCCGAAGCGATTGCAACGGTGATTGTTCCAGAGGTGTAGGCCAAGCAATACACCCGGTAGATGCCGCTTCCCCCGTCCGTAAAGGATGCTTGCACCACGTTATTGCTGCTGGTTGAACTGCCGCTTGCAATCGTTTTCCAGGTGATGCCCCCGTTTTGGCTCATTTGCAGAAGCCAGGTAGCTACAAATGTCCCTGTGATCGAGTACAAAAACGACTCGCCATGTTTCATGAAAAGCTGGTTACTTCCAGTCCCGGCAGCGGTGAGTGATGCGGAAATGCTGATTGCCATGTTGGGTTATCCTTTCGTTTATCCTAGCCCAGAGTTTTGAATTCCAAGGGCGTTAGCGTTTTGGTTTCTTTGTGCCTTTTGCATGAGATCAGTCAGAGCATTTTTGCTTTCTGTATTTGCGCCAGCCAGGTCTTTAACTGCTACTGCTCCCTGCCTCATGTTTTCAGCGGCTTGTTGTTGCTGCATTTGCTTTGCTCGCGACTGCCTGAGGGTTTCTACGTCCTTGTCTGGCCTAATGATCCCAGGTGGGACGCTGGTCATGTCGCCATAGATATCAATCAACTGGTCGGTGTCGATCTTATCTAAGACCGTTGGAACTGCTGCCGCAACATGGCTTACAAAGTTGGTGAAGTGGTCAATCCCGGCAATTCCGATCAGCTTTTGGGATTGAGCCATAATTGAAATATATTCAACTTTCAGGTCTTGGTTTTGAAGCTCTGGTGGAGGGTCTGGGACCCGCTGCGTGCGAACCATGGTGTCAAAAGCAATGTCGATCAATGGGTCAAGCAAGTCTTGATTAAGCTGCTCAAGCACTGGGCCTAGTGCCAATAGTTTTTCTTCATGGCGCTCATCAATTTCTCGGGCTGTAATCTGCCTGCGGTCGAGTGTGGCGAGCATCAAAAACAGGTCTTCGTAAAAATCTTTCTGAATAGATTGTCTGGTGTCTTGAATGTCTAAGACCAACTCATTAATTCTCGGCTCCACCTGATAGGCTGGCTTAAACACGGAGTTACCTGTTTGCATGTAAGTAATGTCCCCAGGTAGCACACTGTTGACCGTGTTTCTCATGTCATTGGTCGCAGTCATGGGGGGGTTGACCATTTTTTCAACCGCCTGGGCTTTTCGCTTTTGCATGGTCTGAAGCATCTTAATATCAGGCAAAGCGGTCATGCCTGGGCAGTTCGTTCCGTAAACGTCCTCACCCGTGACTTCCCACCTCGGAGCCAGCACTGGGAAATAATCATAGCCGGACTCTCTTAAATAAACATCGCCTGCCATGTCTTTTCCGCGCTCGTAGTAGCAGCTAGAAAATTTCTTATATTTTGAATTCATGTACCTGGGATCATAAAAGTGGTTGGGCTCGATGACCTGACATACATCAACCCATGACTCATAATTTGAGTTATCCCAGGAATGCTTTACCGTTGGGCTGAAATTAGACCAATCCGGGGAGCCTGTTTTTGGGTTTAAGACCCCAAACTTTTCCACAAGTTGCCGAACCGTTAGCCTGAAATCTCGGATAAAAACATCGACCTGACCCTTAGTGTTTTTTGCAATCATGTAACTACCGATTGGAAACACCTGGGCATTGAGCAGTTCTTTGTCGTCTTCTTCAACTCCAAAGCCAGCGGTTCCGTAAAGACCGATATCGGCATAGACCAAGGGTAGCGCCCGGTATAGGTTTGACTTCAAAAAGAAGGCCGACATTCTTTGCGTCACTAGATAAAGCCATCCTTTGACGGGTCCAAGCTCTGCTAGCGCAGGGTCAGAAGTGGTTAACCGAAACCAGGGCCGCGCTGGTGAAGTGATGCCGCTCATCATTCCAGACGCAAGGGTGCGAAGCGCTTTCGTTGCGGTTGAGTCGTAAATCTTATGGTTTCGTTTATCGCCCTTGTTAACGTCACTAATTTCAAAGCGAGACCGTCTCGGAGATACGTACTCGCTCAGTTCTTTCCAGTGCGGAATAAACGTAGATCGCTCGTTATAGAGTTGTGATCTTAGAACCTCATACCGTTCGCGCTTTGATTTATAGAGATTCAATTTATGACCCCAATAAAGTTTTTTCAGTTGTCGGTGTGCTGCTTAAACCCTTTGGACCCGTTAGAAGCGTTCCCCCGTAGGAGGCCGCTCCACGAGACCTTTTGCCCACGCGAGAGGATCTTACTGTTTCAGCTACAGCAGCAGAGGCCTCTCGGTCTTGAGCCTGTTTCGTTGCTGCGTCCTGGGCGGCTTTGGCTTCCTCTTGTTGTTTTTTAAGCTGGTCAGTCTGTGCGTTTTGAGCGGATACCATTTCCTCGCTCGTCTTTTGGGCTTTCTCAGCAGCAATGCGCTTGTTTTCCATGCTAGCGATGCCGAGACCAACGCTAGAAGCCACGTAAGCACCGCCTATTACTATTGCAGTTATAGCCATGATTTACTCTCCTTTAAGGTCCAGCCGCTTCGCATAGATTAAGTCTACACAATGATAACCCATTCGTTCAAGCAGCGCTCCAAAGTTATGTGCTTTCTTTACGTGATGATACACGAGTTGGACGCCTTCCTTTTTTAGCTCGTTATCACACCAGGCAATGAACCTTGCGCCCTTTCCTCTTTTGTCTGGCCGGATAAACAGAATGTCTTGAAGCGCTTGGAGGGAACTTTTGTAGTGCATATTGTAGTTGATTATAAAAATAGCGTATCCCAGGAGCGCGTTCGTTTGCTCATCGCGAGCGGTAAACACTCGGAGCATTCCCCCGAGTTCCGCTTGAGTGTAGCGGTCCCAATCCGGCTCAAGTGCTATGTCCTTAAACGCTGAGATTTCGTCATAATGAAGTGCAATCAAAGGTTTCAGTTCTTCGTAAAAGGCCGGGCTCGCAAGCTCACGCTGGAATATCATATCTCTCTCTTTCCTTGCGGTAGGCAGGAGCTACCGCGTCTATGATTAAATGAATTCTTTCCTCATCCGATCTGTTCACTACTGAGTGCATGCGCTTGTGATTGAAGCACCAGAGTTCACCCGGCTTCATGTGAACGTCTTCAATCACCCCACTGGGTGCCAAAACTGTGAAATGGTTCCCTGCTTCAGAGGTTAGGGGGATATGGAAACGCTCGTAATGATCGGCATAGGCTCCCTCGTCAATGTGTTGGTCGATAAACCCACCTGGGAGCAGTTTGGTCAGGATAACGCGGCCAAGCTGCGATGCGCTAACTAGGTCTAGGCAGCGGTTCACTAGAGGCCTGGCTTCTGGCAAAAAGTCATATTCCGGGTAATCGACTGCCTCTATTTCGGTAAATGCGGCCAGTATCGTTTGAGTGTTTGCCCATCTTAGAAAGATAGTTTCAGTGTCGTGATGGGGGCTTCCGGGGGTGTCCTGGCGCTCCGTTCGCCTTGTCCAAAAGCTATCTCGGGTTTGAATGGCCCGGATCAGGTCTTGGACGGGAAGTCCCTTTGAAATTTGTTGAAATGAGTCTGTCCTATATAGGGTCATAGTCTGAGTTACTCCTGTTCTTTTCCTGTTTAGAGCGTTTGAGGATAGCCTCAAGGGATGTTGCCGAAGGCATTTCCGGCAGCGCAAAGGTGAGGGCCATCGCGTCGCCAATGTCAGGCGACATTCCCAGTCGCTTTTTAATCATTTCCTTGGGTTCGAGTTGAAACTTTCCTTTAACGAAGGTGTAGGTCGGGCTCGTGAGTTCCCTTTTGAGCCCTGGGACATCGGGAATTGCTCCCCCACGCTTGCACCAGTCGGCAAACCTGAACCACATTTCGGCTCGTTTGTTCAGATAGCGAGGGTCGTCAGCCTTACCGGACGACTCTACCGCAATGGGTGAGTGACCTGCTTGGATCATCGCATCAACAACGCCTGCGCCCCAGCCCCCGGTTGAGTCGATCAGTTCTAGCTCACTTTTCCATTTGCTCTTGGCCAGAGAAAGGCGTGAGGCAATGTCATTAGTCCGAAGGTTTCGCCCGATCTTGGGCAAAAACATAACCAGGCCCTGCCGTGGGGCAAAGACTGTGCGGTCATCTCCAAACCTTGCCACGTCACACCCGATCCGTTTTTGGGCGTCCTGGTACGCATCTTGGGGTATCTTGCGACGCATTGCTGCGTCTACTTGCTCCACATCGAAAAGGGAGTTGATTGAGCCTGGGGGGAATTGCCCTAAGATTTGAGATTTAACCCATGGGTTATCGCGCCCGTATTCGGCTATTTGCTCCCTTGCCCAGTCAATGCTGACTCTGGGGGCTCGCTCGGGGTCGTCGGGGTCTCCTGTGACCTTCACGACAAACCAAAGCCCATTAATGAATGCGTGATAAAGGAGCCCGTCCGTTGATGTGGGGTTTCCAGCCTGAACGATTTTTCCAAAGATCGGCCCCGTGGCTAGCGCTTGCTCTGCTGCCTTGCCCACGGCTACGGGAATGTCCCCAGACTCATCAATGACACACATGACAAAGGGAGAGTGAAGCCCTGAAAGAGTTCGACCCTGCTCCTCAGCGTTTGCGGTCTTAGAGAAGGTCCTGGCAGAGAAGAACCAGTTTTCTGGCCTGGCGTTGTTAAAGATACGGGTTTTCTGCCAGGTGAAGGACTTCAAGAGAAACTCAGAGCGCTGCATCCATTTGGCGAGCTCTGCCCAGTAGTTATCATCCAGGTTATCGGACGTGATCGAGACGGCAGCGCCCTTTGGATATTCACCCGGTGCCCCGTAGCAGGCCATGAAGTTCCAGGTTAGCCAGGTCAGCAGTGCAGACTTGCCCGGACCTACGCAGGCTTGCATGCTAATGCGCCAGTGTTTCGGGTCCATGCTTGGAAACACATCTAACACCTTGCGCTGCCAGGGGTCTGGATCTACTTTAAAGTTATCAAAAACAAACTGGGCTGGGTTTTCTCGCCAGTCGTTCAGCTTTTGGATCGCTATGTCTCTGCTCATGAAAAACCAGGCTCATTTCTTATTTTGGACCTTGGTTTTCATTTTCTCGTTCAGTGCGTTTGATGCGGCAATCAATTGCTCTAGGGACTGTTCGTCATCATCGTCGGAGTCTTCATCCTTTGGTTTGTCTCTCCACCCACACAAATTTTTCGTTTGCCAAACATAGACCCCAAAGTGGATCTTTTCACCCATTTGAATAGCTTCTATCCCGAGATCCACGTACCAGGCCTCTAGACAGTCTTTTCCTCTTTTAAAAGCGTAGGAAAAATCAGGGTATTTATTCGCCCAGTCATAAATCGTATCGCGACAAACGCCCCACTCCCTAGCGATTTGAGAGAGGCATTTTCCTTTGGTCGAGCGTTCGACAAAATCGTCCGGGTGAAAGTCTGGGTCATACTCTCTTGGTCTTCCTCTTTTGTTGGGTGCGCTCATGGTTGTTATTTCCTTTACGATGTTGCGAGCATTATTAAAATAATTGCCACACCGAAGCAAAAGACAATTATAGACGCTTTTAGTGATGCCTGGTCTTTATTCATCTTGTCGTCCTCTTTTAAAACGATACTCTATTTGGTTGCGTATTAAAACACCGACACCAAGGGGATGGATGAGATGTTGAAGTTCTTTGCGGTCGTTTTTCTTTGCTATGTAGCTGCTTTGTTTTGGGTGTTATTCCATTTTGCCAGACATTTTCTCAGGGAAAAAAAGGAGGAGGAGCGAATGGTGGAATTGAAGTTGGAAAATGAGATTTGCGAGAGCATCGAGGCGTCGAGGGAACTTCACAAGCCTAGAAGCTCAAACCTCACTCTTCCCGTCACACCAGAAGCAAATTGAGTCAAAGCCAGGATGAGGGGAAACAAGTCCTGTCCCGTCACATTTTTGGCATTTTTTATCGGGTGTTGCCTTGAAGTTTTTAATACGAGCATACGCCTTCGGAAGTGTTACCCCAATATAGCTGATTATTCCAGACAACATAAGTAGGTCGAGTAGCAAAAGACATTTGATCATACTTTTTTGTCGGGCAATTGTTCGCATAGCTACCCGGTAGGACGCTTCCAGCGCAGTATTTGGGTTGTCGTGCCTTTTCATTCCTTCTTATCCTTAACCTCAGGCGTCCGCATCACCAGCTCGGCCAAGAGGAGCCAGATGGCCGCCAGAGATCCATTGAGCATCTCAAGTTGCCTGATCATAGGATCGAAGCCTTGTCTTGCTCTCTGGTCCGTCGGTTGCGGCAGAGCCGTAGCCCAGCCCTCTAGCTTCTTTTGAATTTCTGCGTTGGTCATGTTTTTAACTATCCCTTAATTTTTTCTAGCATATCGTTTGCAATATTCATAACGCATCCTAAGGTCGTATACGCATCAGGTTCAGAGTGGTCGCGCTTTCTTGGATCGGCTATTTTTTCTAAAGCGAGTTCACATTCGTCCAACAAATCGAGAAGCTCAGGGAGTGCGTTGCGGGCGGCGGCGATAAATTCAGCGTTTTCTTCTTCCCTGCGAATAGATCTACATAGACCTGAATAAATTAACTGAGCGATCATTCTGCACTCAATCTCTTCGCAACACTCGGGCTGATATTTTAAATCAACTTGGCCTATGTGATATTCATGGGTCCAAGGACCGGGAGTGGCATTTTCACATAGCTCTCTCAGTTTTTTTCGGTCGATCATTGAGGAGATCTCTCCCGTTTAATATTTCCAGGCTCTACCTCATCCCCTATCTCTGGATGAACCAGGTTTCGCGAGCTATCTACTTCCCACTCGGGATGCGGCTCGTTCCCATATGGAGAAACAAACTCCACATGACAGTTCGGGCAGCTATCGCCAGACGGGCTCGTGCAATCCCGAGACTTCTCGCTCCACCTATAACCGCAGGGCTCGCAATGAAAATAGGACCAGCCTGGTCCCCATGTTTTTTCTGTGTCGAACCTAGTATTTTTCATAGGTTTGCCTATCACTTTATTTTTGTCTCGGGCCGGAAGCAGCAAGCGATCGTAACCGCCATTAAACACAATGTGCCTATTCTTATAATTTTCATTCGCAAGTGCCCCACGTACTCATACAACTAGGAATGTCTTTCGCATCTGAAGCAAATAAATCCAATTCACGTCCCCCGCGAAGAGTCTTTGACCAATCTTTTGCGTCTTGAATCGTGGGAATGAAAACGCCAGGGACTAGCCCAGCCGGAAACCAAGATTGGCCGATCTTGGTTTCCCATTCTTTTAGTTTGTCCCAGCACCAGTCTGGTAACTTTGCTAACTCTGATTTTCGCGCATGAATGCAAGGAAAACACCCGACACGGCTAAACCCAGCTTCATAAAGCGGGTTCGGTGGCACTCCCTTTGATTTAAGAAATGAGAAAACATCCTCTTCTGTCCATTTGAGTAATGGCCTTCGAGTCTCACAGTCATAGAGTTTCAGCCATTCCGATTCTGGCATCTTAGCGCGGCGTTCAGACTCACCGGCGCGAATGCCCGTATACATGATCACTTCAGAATCCCCCCGAATAGATTCTAGCCAATTCTTAATTGGAATGAGTTTTAAATGTTCAGTGCAGAATTGGGCTCTTGAACTTGGAACACGGCCTTTCCAGAGACAAAGATCTAGAAACGAATTTCCCGACGATTCTTTTCCCTTCTTAGTAAGGCGATTGGCGAAATCTGCCTTGACCCATTGGATTTCTGGCCCTTCGGCCATTATTGCCAAGTTTCGAACGTAATTATAAGTAACAGGGTGCTCATGCCCAGTATCTGCAAAGACAGGCAGAAAGTCTTGGCCGAATTGTTCAATAGCCCAACAATAAAGCGCAGTAGAGTCCTTCCCGCCGGAGACTGAAACAATGTGAATTGCCTCCATCAAAACCTCTTATTTCTGCAGTTTCTCTGTGCGGTTTAGGGTCACGCTATTTCTTATTCATCTTAGCCAGCAACAAATCAAGCTTTGCGTTCAGCTCCGCATCGGTCAGATCGGAGTGACTATTCTGGGTCTGGATTGGATTTCCGTCAGGGCCTGAGTGCTCAAGCTGCGCTCGGTCATTCCATTTAAACATATTTTTAGTCATCCACACGAACCACCCGAGCTGAGGTTTGCATGCTGCACCGTCCACTCTCACACTCGCCCCTAGCATTGCACTGCGGCCAAGTTTAATATACCAAGCCTCGCATAATTCCCGACCAATTTTTACGGAGTCGCGAAACTCAGGATAGCGGTGGGTCCAGCGGTTTAATGTGGCGCGGTGAACTTTCCATCCGGCAGCGATTTCCGCAATCAGTCTGCTGGGGTTGGGTCCCCATGTTTTTTCTGTGTCGAACCTAGTATTTTTCATAGGTTTGCCTAGCATTCAAATGTACGACTCAACAATAATAGGGTCCTCGCCCTCGATATGATCAATGCGGTAAAGTCCTTCTGGAATATATCTCCTAGCTTCTTCTAATGAGTCGGCAAGAAGGGCTTCCCCGAAAAACAAACCGAGGCGACCGTTATCTAGTCGTTTGAGTGTCTGAGTTCTTACGACAAACTTTGTTGGATAGTCCGTTGGTTTTTCGTAAACAATATGGACGACTAGGTCCTCTTTCTGATTCAGTTTCTCGCTAATGGTTTTCATTGAAGCTGGCCCCATTTGGCTTGGTTTGTTCTAGGTTGTTTTTTGTCTAGTGGAAGCCCGTCCCATTTGGTTGGGTTGGTGTTTCGTAGAGCCTGTGATTGTCTTCGGCAAACACGACACGCGATCGCACCTAGTGGGCTTTTGTAAGTGTTTTCTTCGGTTCTAGCGTGGCCGTTTTTACAGTACTTCATTTTCCCCTCATTTAAACGCGCCACGAGCGCCCATGCCGTCATGCACTCTTTGGGAATGGGCTTCTTTTTCTTCTGCGATTTTCTTTTCGAGCGCTGCGACTTTGCGCTCAATGATTGAGTCTACTTGTTCGGCACCGTAGATAATTCGAAGCTGCCCGACAATAACAAACACGTCAGCGATTTCCTCTAACACATTCACCACTGGCCCCACGTTGTTGAGGTGCTTGGCTAGAGCTACGATTAGCTCGCCACACTCCTCTATTCCTTTGATCGACTGCGCTTTGTCGCCAAAGAAAAACACGGTGTCACCTGTGAGTTGGTCCATTCGTTCTTGATTAATCATGTTGTGGATCTCCTTGAGCTAAGGTTGTAGCTCGGAAGTAACAAACAAACCAGGGCGGGCTTCTTCGACTACAGGGAAGCAAGCTACAAAGCTTGGCAAGCGAGCGTTTAAGCCGTTGGTGCAGTCACGGACCCCTGGCTGAAGTTCATCCTAGCATGCCTTTAGGTATTCAAAAATCGTCATCTGTGTTGGCTCGCAGGGAGCCATCTTTCGCACCTTCTTTTTCTTCTCTGCTTGGCTGAGATTGCGGTTGATGCGGTTTCGCATTTGCGCGATTTGCCTCATGAGCAAGTCTTTCTCGGTATTTGATCCAAATGCTTTCAAGTTTCTTTCGGCCATAGATAGTTAGATAGGTTTGAAACTCCTGAGAGTTCGTTTGCTTCTCGATGAAAAGCTTGATGACTCGTTCTTCTAAGGTAGTTCGTCGTTGTGAGTCAATACTCAAAGCGGAATGTCCTCAGCGGTGTCTGCTGGTTTTAAGATGGCTGGCAACTCTTCAGTCTTGGCCTGTTCTTTTAACCCCAAGATAAATCTAAGCTTTTGGTGATTAGCCTGAAGCTGACTCAGCGGCTGGTTTTGAATTGCCGTCCATGCGCTTGTTCCAAACGCTTCAATGAGTCTTTCGGTTCGAGATTTCTTGGCTTCCGTTGACGTGCCATCCAGCCCCGACAAAATGAGGGCCTCTTTGATTTGCTCTAAAACAATTTCGGTTTGCTTGGTTCGTTCGGTCCATGACCTATCAGGGTTTCCGAAAAGAACCTCCGAGCTTTGCACCGACTGGGGGCCTGCATGATCCCCCCCGATGTTGAGCATCTTAATGATCGGAAGGAAGTTTTCAAATTTCGGGCGGTCAATGATTTTGCCGTTCATTAAGTCGGATCGGTCTTTGATGACGCAGCAGCGGTTAATGAAGCCCTTAGCGTTTTTCTTTGCCTTGCGATCAGTCAGGGTTTCGGCCAGGTTGACCTTGAAGGTTTCAATCAGCAGGTCGGGCTCAAAGCCTGTTTCCCCTTCGGCCTTCATCTTGGTTCCGGTTTTGACAATTTCCTTTTTCCCGTCCTCATCCTCGTCAAAGTCGTACTCATAGCCAGCACGTCCACACATTGCGATATGGAGTTTGGAACTCACATAAAGGCTTGTGAACTGGCCCCACTCACCCTTGAGAAGCATCCAATCGTGCATTGTTAGCCGCTTCTTTCCCGTCTTCTTTTGATACGCTTCTGACAGTTCGCGCCAGACATGGGTGATCGAGTCAATAATCAAAAACGAATACTTTCCGGCCTCAGCTTCCCGAATGACTCCGAGAAGGTCGTTAAATGAGCGGCTTCTCAACTGGTCTAGTTGAATATTCTTTTCGGCAAACTTCTTCACCCAAAAATCAGAGCCCTTTTCAGTATCGAAGTAAGCGACCTTTTTAACCCCCGTAAGTTCAGCCATTCCCATGGCGAAGTTACAAGCAAGGTAGGTTTTCCCCGATCCCTCAAACCCTTGTAATCCAAGCTTTAAATAGGCCGTTTGGTTCATTGCTGGCTTTAATAATGCCATAAATCTCTCCTATTGTTGATGATTTCCATGCAAATTAGTATCACCCAAAGTGATTCCAATAAAGATAAAACCCTTACTAATCCGTAGATTTTGAGCTAAGAAAAGCGCATGGAAAAAGAACGCACTATTGTCAGTTTCATCGAGGCCGAGGCAAAAAAGAATTGTTGGATACACACCCGAGTATCGACTGAGGAAAAGCAAATGCTTCAGGATATTTGCAACTCAATGGGCTGGGCTGAGTCTCACGTTATGCGAGGCGGTCTTAAAAAGATGTTTGAAGAAATCAAGCGATTGAAGCAGACCTTCGAAGACGAAAACCTTAATCTTGGATAGGATTTTATGAATAGAGAAGCAGAGGAATGGAACGTTAAAATTGATGAATTGATGCAAAAAGTTAGTGAGATTATAAAAAAAGCTCAGACTGGAATGAGAGACAAAAGGCTTTTTTTACCTGCTCAGTTCAGAGATATTGAGTGGAGACAATTTAAAACAGGGTTCAAAATTACCACATTAGATGGCGTTCCTCTAGAAGAGGTCAGTTTTGAAACGAGGGCTGGTTTAATTCATCAAATACCAGGACTTATTGACGCTGCTTTTCATGTAAAGAGCGCAAAGATCACTCCATTAGTTAACGAAACTAAACTTTTAGAGCTTTCTAAATTTTTAGATGACTTTCAAGCGTGTAGGGACAAGCCCACACTCTAAAAACAGACTCTTGTATGGGGTTTGCTCCCCCCTTTTTTCTAAGCTAGATTAGTTGAAAAAAGGGGGGTCTATGCGACTCATTTCGTTAATTTCTATTTTTTTAGTTTCGGTTTCAATCGGCTGCGGAAAGGCTGAGGTGCCGCCAGCACCCCCTACGCCTCCTCCTGCTTGCCTCAATTCCTCAGTGTTAGGGGTCTGGTATCAGGCCGATGCGCTAGGGCAGCACGTGCCCGAAGGGGATAAACTCACCCTCAATGCTGACTGCTCTGGGACCTCCCAGGTGTGCAAAGCTTCGTTTACCTTCGAAAACTCGGCCAGTGCTTCGGCTCAGATCATCGTCAATGTTTTGACGGTAGGCAATCCTGGCGGCAGGTGCCTTCCAGTAGGAAAGTCCTCGTGCAAATACCTGCGCGTAGGGTCTACGCTTACCTTCGATTGTGGTGATGGAAATTCTTTTTATACTTTGCGAAAACCGAAATAGCGGGTTA
>Ga0075472_10000290_pt1 | contig 20539 bp, 18 predicted proteins | sample DEB19_08_DNA_3_FD_77014 | JGI IMG/M metagenome (GOLD analysis project Ga0075472, IMG submission 77014) | Aqueous microbial communities from the Delaware River and Bay under freshwater to marine salinity gradient to study organic matter... | ecosystem: Environmental > Aquatic > Marine > Coastal ...
TACTGCCCAAGCATCATGCTCAATTTGCTGGGGGATGTGTGGCAAAGGGATTGGGGTCGGACGAAATTGGACTCTGACCCCGATACCTGTCCGCCCTGGGACCGGGTGTTGGCCTTGCCGGGGACCCATTTGCACCTGTATGGCAAGCTCAAGGCCAGCAAGGGCCGCAAGATGGGGCACCTCAACATCACCGGTCGTTCTGCTGAGGCGGTGCGCGCCACAGCCCTTGAGGCCGCGCGCATTCTTGGCATCGACCCGTTCTGAGCGCAGCCTGAGGCCCAGATGATCCTGGATGGCCATGACCTATCGTCGATTGCGGCTGCGGCGCGGTCCCTGCAGGCGGGAGAGCTGATTGGTTTGCCCACCGAAACCGTGTATGGGCTGGCGGCCGACGCCAGCAATGAAGTGGCCGTCGCCAGTATCTTTGCCGCCAAGGGCCGACCAGCCGACCATCCGTTGATCGTGCATGTGGCAGAACCCGGGGATGCGCAGGCATTTGCCCGCGAGATCCCGGGGTTTGCAGACCGCTTGATGCAGGCCTTCTGGCCAGGCCCGTTGACTCTGATCCTGCCCCGGCGCGCCGGGGTGGGCGCAGTTGCTGCGGGCGGCCAGGACTCGATCGGTCTGCGCTGCCCGTCACACCCGCTGGCGCATGCCGTGTTAAAGGCTGCTCGTGAATTGGGGGTGCCGGGGGTGGCTGCCCCCAGCGCCAACCGCTTCGGGCGGGTCAGTCCCACCACAGCCCAGCATGTGCAGGAGGAGTTTGGTCAAGACCTGCTCATCCTGGACGGCGGCGCTTGTGAGGTCGGCATTGAGTCCACCATCGTTGACTGTAGTCGCGGTGCTGCGGTTGTGTTGCGCCCGGGACGCATATCGCGTGATCAGATCCAGGTGGTTTGCGGTGCCAGCCTGCTTCAGCAGGATGACCTGGCCAACCCTGCCCCGCGTGCCTCAGGCACACTGGCCGCGCATTACGCGCCCAATGCCCGCGTAATGTTGATGGACGTGCAGCAGTTGCAGGCGGCACTGGCTAAATTGCAGGATGGCTCCGCCCCGGGGTCCTTGGCGGTTTATGCCCGCACAGCCTTGCATGTTCCTGCCAGCGTCATCTTGCGCACGATGCCTGCCGCGCCCCATGATGCTGAGCATGAGCTCTTTGCAGTGATGCGAGAGCTGGATGCAAAGGGCGTGTCATCAATCTGGATCGAGGCCCCGCCAGACGATCTGGCCTGGGAGGGGGTGCGGGATCGACTGAGCCGGGCCGCAGCCTGAAACCCTAAGCCTTAAAGATCATCTTGAGCCCAATCCACCAGTGCCTGCAGGGCGGGCCGGGCCGCATTGGCATTGGGGTGGTTGATGATGGCCACCAGGACATAACGCTTGCCGCTGGCGCCATGGACATAGCCTGCAATGCCAGCTGCATCACGCAGGCTGCCAGTTTTCAGATGGGCGCTTCCCTGCGCGCGATTTTTTGCGCGCCGCAGGGTGCCATCTATGCCATTGATCGGTAAGGACGCCATCAGTTCGGGCATCAGCGGCGAGGCCCAGGCCAGTTGCAGCAGGCGTGCCAGCGCGGTAGCGCTGATGCGTGCATGGCGCGACAGGCCAGATCCGTTGTCCAGCACGGGGAGATCCGTCGGGCCCAGGCGCTCACGCCACCAGCGCTGTACCCGATCGCGCGATGCATCCATCGTGGCCGGGTTGCCGCTGCCCAGACTCAAACTAAGAAACACCTGCTGGGCCATCACATTGTTGCTGAACTTGTTCACATCGCGAATCACTTCAGCCAGAGTCGGTGAGGACAATTCAAATGCTGGTCTGAGTCCGGCCGGCACACTGCCCTCGCGCACCCGCCCCTGAATCTTGCCCCCCATTTCGCGCCACATGCCTTCGATTGCCCGCGTGGCGTAGCTGGTGGGGTCGGCGTAGGCCACGGGCCAGATGCGTTCACCACAGGCGGCAGGGTAGCGGCCGGCAAATCGGATGCGTAAGGGGTCGGCAAAATCGGCCCGCAATGTTGCACGGTAGTCGTTGCAGTCGGTATCGATCAGTGGAATATGGGATTGCATCTGCACCCCGGCCAGTGGCGGCTCAAAGCTGACATGGGCCGCGTTGGAGGCGCGATCTGGCACAAAGGTCATGACTACTGATTTGTAATTCAATAAGAGGGCATCGGGTGCAGCGTTGTAGGGTCGCAGCCGTTCCCCATCGAATTCGCCGGGGTCGGTTGGCATCAGGCTGAAGGCGCTGCGGTCAAGAACGATGTCGCCGGCGATGGTGCGAATGTCCATCGCCTGTATGCGTCTGAGCAGCAGCCACAGACGTTCAATGACCAGCTTGGGGTCCCCTAGCCATTGGATGTAGACATTGCCGTACAGCGTGCCATCACGCGCTGCCCCTTCCACGACCACCGGGGTTTTCCAGGTGTACGAGGGACCCAGGGTGTCGAGGGCGACAAAGGTGGTGACCAGCTTCATCAGTGAGGCCGGGTTCACGACAGCATCAGCCCGGAGGCTCAGGCGGGGGCGGCCCTGGGCTTCGACCGGCACAACCAACAGGCTCAGCGCCTCAGCCGGCACCCGCGCTTTTGACAAGGCAGTGCTGACAGTCGGTGGAAGCGAAGTTTGCGCGCCAGCGATGCCAGTGAAGAGCAGCCACGCCAATAGACCCCTGCGTAAAAGCGCGGCGCTTAGCAAGAATCTAGGCAGAATCATGCGGCGAGTCTAACCCTGGGGAGCCCCGATAATCGGACCATGCATTTCTTTAATGGCCAATCCTCCCGCAAGCTCGGGTTGCTGGCCGCCGTCATCACTGTTGTCATCTGGACCTCCTTCATTGTCATTGCGCGCGCCTCATCGCAAGCGTCATTGACTTCACTCGATCTGGGGTGGGCGCGTGTGGTCGGTGCAGGCCTGGTGCTGTTGCCTGTCGGAAAATGGCTGACGCGCCAAGGCGGTGAATCATCTTTCTTCGGCTTGTCCCCGTTGTCATTTCATGTGACGGCGGTGTGCGGCCTGTTCGGCGGCGCTGGCTATGCTGCATTGGTCTACAGCGGCTTTTTTTACGCTCCTGCGGCGCATGCTTCGGTGCTCTTGCCTGGAAGCCTGCCCTTGTGGACGGCGCTGCTGGCCACCCTCTTTATTGGTGAGCAGATTTCCCGGACCCGCTGGATGGGTCTGGCCTTTATTCTGGCAGGGGGGGGACTGGTCGGTGGGTCCAGTCTCTTGTCGGCATTCGAGGGCGGCCAAATTTGGAAAGGGGACCTGTTGTTCATGTTGGCTTCTTTCTCCTGGTCCAGCTATGCAGTGTTGGCCCGTCGCTATGCAGTGGATCCGGTGCGTGCTACCGTGGCCATCACCGTCTTTGCCGTATTCACCTTTGTGCCCGCCTATGCAATCCTGGTGGCTCTGGGCTTGCTTCAAAGCAAGCTAGTCAGCGCGCCCATTGGGGAGCTCATGTTTCAGATGGCCTACCAGGGCCTGGGCACGGTGGTGATTGCCGGCGTGGCCTTCACCCAGATGGTGCGCCACTACGGTGCCGTTCGTACCACCATGATCACCGCGCTGGTCCCTGGACTGTCGGCGCTGGGGGCGGTACTTTTTCTGGGCGAACCGCTGCATTGGCACTTGCTGGCCGGGTTGCTGTTGGTCACCATTGGCATCCTGTTTGGTGTGCGTCAGAGGACGCCCAGTCCAAGCTTGGCTCCTGCACAAAACTCCTGAACTCGATCAGATGCGTTTGCTCGCCTTTGACACCAGTACCGAACACCTGAGCGTGGCCGTTGCCAGCGATCAGACTGGGCAGCAGAGACTGTGGGAGTTCGAGGGCGTAGGTGGCGCCCAGTCTTCGGCCCAACTGATTCCGGTGGTGATGCAACTTCTCAAGGAAGCAAGCCTGTCGCTTCAGCAGCTCGACGCCATTGTGTTTGGGCAGGGGCCGGGCTCCTTTACCGGGCTGCGAACAGCTTGTTCTGTGGCCCAGGGGCTGGCATTTGGTGCCGGTGTGCCCGTGCTGCCGGTAGCCACACTGATGGCAGTGGTCGAACAGGCGCGCCATACTTATCTTCCTCTGGCAAGCGCATGTCGGGTGCAGGCCATGTTGGATGCGCGCATGGGGGAGGTTTATGTCGCGAGCTTTGATTACCAGGACGGTCGCTGGTTACGGCGGGCCCCGGACGAACTTTGCTCACCAAAACAGCTGGACTTCTATGCCGGAGCGTCCCTGGCTGGCAATGTGTTCGAAATTTATGCTGCCGAGCTGAGCCCCCCGCAGGGGACGCCTTGCTGGACTGCACGCCCCACCGCTCAGGCCTTGTTGCGGCTGGCGCCAGCCCTGTTGCAGCAAGGCCTGGCGCTACCGGCAACGCAAGCCTACCCGCTCTACATTCGTGACAAGGTGGCTCAAACCACCGAAGAGCGCGAGGCACAACTACGTAGGACCTCGACTTGACGCCTGCCCCATTGTCGGCCGAAGTGCGTTTTGAGGCTCTGGATTCGCAGTGGCTGGACCAGTTGATGGCTGTTGAGCAGCAAGCCTACAGCCATCCCTGGACGCGTGGCAACTTCGAAGATGGTTTGCGCGCAGGCTACCAATGCCAGTTGCTGTTGGCCGGCCCTACCTTGCTGGGTTACTTTGTTGCCATGAAAGGCGTGGACGAGATCCATCTACTCAACATCACGGTGGTACCAGAGTTCCAGCGCCAAGGCTGGTCACGCGTCATGCTGGATGCCTTGGTGATCTGGTCGCGTGGTCAGGGCGCGCAATGGTTATGGCTTGAAGTGCGCAAGAGCAATTTGCGCGCTCTGGAGGTTTACCGGGCCTACGGCTTTCGGCGGGTCGGGGTGCGCAAAGGCTATTACCCTGCCCAGTCGCAGCAACGTGAGGATGCTGTGGTGATGAGCTTGCGGCTTTGACCCATCGGTGACAATTGGGCCATGAGTCTGCAACTTGATCAGCGCCAGCGAGCCATGCTCAAGGAGATGGGCGTGCAGGTTTGGCAGCCCGCTCTCCCGACCGGACGTAAGGACGCAGCATCACACGATCGCTCTCAGCGGGAGGACGCCGCCCTGGCGGCGCCCGGCGCGTCTGTGGCAGGCTCGACACCCAGTGCCGTGGCATCGGCGGTGGTATCTCCGGTCGCGCCGCGTGCGCTGCCGGGAGAGGTCGCGAGCCTGGACTGGGAAAGTTTGCGCGCGGCCGTGGTCGGCTGCCAGGCGTGCAGCCTATGCCAGAGCCGTGCCAACACGGTGTTCGGCGTGGGCGATAAACAGGCGCGCTGGCTGGTGGTGGGCGAGGCCCCGGGTGAACAGGAGGACCAGCAGGGGGAACCCTTTGTGGGACAGGCGGGGCAACTGCTGGACAACATGCTGCGCGCCATTGGCCTGAACCGGCAAGCCACAAACGGGCCAGGCGTCTATATTGCCAATGTGCTCAAGTGCCGTCCGCCCGCCAACCGCAACCCCAGTGCGCAAGAGGTGGCGCAATGTGAACCTTTTTTGCGCCGTCAGGTTGAATTGCTCAAGCCCAGCATCATTCTGGCCATGGGGCGCTTTGCAGCGCAATCCCTCTTGAGTGACAGCGTGCCCGACGTGGCCTCAATCGCCCTGGGTAAGCTGCGTGGCCAGGTTCACCATTACCAGCAAGTGCCGGTGGTGGTGACCTATCACCCCGCCTACTTGTTGCGTTCACCACAGGACAAGGCCAAGGCCTGGGTCGATCTTTGTCTTGCAAAGGCTGTCATCCAGGGCCAGCGCACTGCCTGATATGGGCGCCAATAAGCGCCTGTTTCTGGCTCTCTTGCCACCAGAAGCAGCGCGGCTTGCCCTGGTCAGGTACCTGAAGGCCTGGCATTGGCCCGAACATGCGCAGCGCTACGCACCTTCTGACTGGCATTTGACCCTGCACTTTTTGGGATCGGTTTCTGCGGCGCAAACTGGCAAATTGCAGGGTGCTTTCAAAGAATTGAGGCGGCCTTTTGTTCTGCACTTTGGCTATCCACAGCTTTGGCCAGGCGGTCTGAGCGTGTTGCTGCCGAGGCAAGTCCCGGCCGAGTTGCTGCAATTGCATGATGACTTGGGCCAGACCGTACATGCGCTGGGCCATGCGCTTGATGAGCGCTCCTACAAGCCGCATGTGACCTTGGCGCGAAAAGCGGTCGGAGCCACTGCGCCGGCTCAGCCGCCCGAATTTGAGTGGCCAGTCAGCAACTATGTGTTGATGCAATCTACCGGTGACCCGATGGCGCGCTACCAGGTGCTGCAGAGATACGGACTTGGCGACTGAGGCTCCACATCAACCTGTCAAGGTCTAATGGGACAACGGCTGTTGTCCTCTGCGGGTCTTAGTCGGGTTTGCGCGCTGGCCAGAGCACCGAGGCAATTGCCAGCACCATCAGTCCGATGGCAGCAGAGTCTTGCCAGTGCAGGGCTTCATTCAGCCACCACGCGCCACTGAAAACACCCACCACAGGAATCAGCATCACGCTCAAGGTGGAGGCAACGGGTGGCAAGTCACGGGCCAGCTTGAACCACATCGCGTGGGCCACGCCAAAAATCAGCACGGCATTGAAGAGGATTGCGCCCCACGCCGTCGCGTTTGGCACTGACCACTGATGACGCTCAAACGCGATTGACAGCAGGCTGATGACAACACAGGTCAGCGCGGTCATCCAGAAGGAGATGGTCAGTGTGGGCACAGGCAGGCGGGTGCGACGCAGCATTTGGGTGCCAAGCGCCCACGCGGCGGCCGCAATCAGGGCATAAGCCACTCCCAGCGGCCGTCCGGCCATCTGGGTGATTTCATGCCAGAGCAGTAACAAGACGCCGGCGGCGGCGGCGGCCACCCCGGCCCAGGCGCGGGCTCGCAGTTGTGCGCCAAAAAACCAGGCTCCCAGCAACGCAGAAAAAATAGGCATGCTGTAGCCAAGAATGGCGGTGCGACCGCTGGACAGCTCCTTCACGGCAAAGATGATCAGGGCATGCCAGATAAACATATTGGTCACAGCCAGCCAGAACAATTCGCGCCAGTGCGCGCGGGGTACGGCAAAGGGCACTTTGTTGATCACCAGCCCCAGGGCTAGCACGGGCAGGCCCAGCCACATGCAGAGCATGCGAAAGCTCAGGGGTGGGTAGTGGGTGACCCCCAGTTTGAGGACCGGCCAATTGATGCCCCAGATCAGGGTTAGCAGGATTAGACCAAAGAGTTGTTGGCGGTTGAGGGTTTGCATGGTGCGGCCGAGATCTTATGCGAATTGATCCGATGGCAGTTTTCATGCCAGCCTCCCTACAATAGCCCAATGACCTTTCTCGACATGTTGCAGGCCGCCGAGCGCCAAAATAGCTCGATGCTGTGCGTTGGGCTTGACCCTGAGCCCGCGCGTTTTCCGCAGGGACTGACCGCTAACGCCAGCAAGATTTACGACTTCTGCGCGGCTATTGTCGAGGCCACGGCTGATCTGGTGATTGCCTTCAAGCCGCAGATTGCCTACTTTGCGGCCCACCGTGCCGAAGATCAGCTGGAAAAGCTGATGGCCCATATGCGCCGTACCGCGCCCCAGGTGCCGGTCATCCTGGACGCCAAGCGCGGTGACATCGGCAGCACGGCCGAGCAGTACGCCAAGGAAGCGTTCGAGCGCTACGGCGCTGATGCGGTCACCTTGTCGCCCTTCATGGGTTTTGATTCGATAGAGCCCTACCTCAAGTACCCAGGCAAGGGTGCTTTTTTATTGTGTCGCACGTCCAATCCTGGCGGTGACGATCTCCAGGCCCAGCGCCTGGCCAGTGTGCCTGGTGAGCCACTGCTCTATGAACATATCGCCAAAATGGCGCAAGGTCCGTGGAATCAAAACGGCCAGCTGGGGTTGGTGGTGGGGGCCACCTACCCGGCCGAAATCGAGCGGGTGCGGGCGGTGGCGGCGACGCTGCCGCTGCTGATCCCAGGCGTTGGCGCACAAGGCGGAGATGCGGCAGCGACCGTCAGGGCCGGCTGGCGCGGCAGTTCGGGGCAGACCACGGCCCCAATCGTGGTGAATTCATCGCGTGCCATCCTTTATGCCTCCAAGGCAGAGGACTTTGCCAAGGCGGCACGGCGCGAGGCGATGAAAACCCGTGACATGCTGCAAGCCGCACGAGCCTGATTGAGGCTCAGAACTGCGGTTTGGGTGCTATTTCCCGAACACCAGGTTGGGCAGAGCCAGACTGATCTCGGGCACATAAGTGACCAGGACCAAGAACACCATCAGCACCGACAACCAGGGCAAGGCTGCGCGAGTCACCTGAATCAGGTTCATGCCGGTAATGCCGCTGGTGACAAACAGGTTCAGCCCCACCGGAGGAGTGACCATGCCGATCTCCATGTTGACCACCATGATGACGCCCAGATGAATCGGATCAATGCCCAGGCGTTGTGAGATCGGGAACAGGATGGGCGCCAGAATCAGGATGATGCCGGTTGGCTCCATGAAATTGCCAGCGACCAGCAGCAGCAGGTTGACCACCAACAGAAAGGCCCAGGGCGTCATGCCCATGGCCATGATGTGCTCAGCAATCGTCTGAGGTATCCGTTCAGTGGTCAGCACATGGGCGAACAGCAAGGCGTTGGCCACTATGAACATCAACATGACTGTGGTTTTGGCAGACTCCAGAAACACCTCAGGCAACTGGCGCCAGCCCAGATCGCGGTAGATGAAAACAGCCACAACCAGGGCGTAGACTGCTGAAACGGCAGCGGCTTCAGTGGGTGTGAAGACGCCGCCATAGATGCCGCCCATAATGATGACCAGCAAGGCCAGCCCCCACATCGAGTCACGAAATGTGCGAAATACCTCGCCCAGGCTGGCTTTGGGGGGCGTTTCCAACTGCAATTTCCCAGCCCGCCACCAGACCGCTAGCATCAGCATCAGGCCCAACAGAATGCCGGGCACCACGCCAGCCATGAACAGCCGGCCCACGGACACCTCGGTGACGGCGGCATATACCACCATCACGATCGAGGGGGGATCAGAATCCCCAGGGTGCCCGCATTGCAGATGACGCCAGCGGCAAATTCCTTGGAGTAGCCATTACGGACCATGCCGGCAATCACAATCGATCCGATGGCCACCACGGTGGCCGGGCTGGAGCCGGAAACTGCGGCAAACAGCATGCACGCCAAGATTGAGGCAATCGCCAGACCGCCCCGCAGGTGACCCACGGCCGCAATGGCAAAGCGAACCATGCGGCGCGCCACGCCGCCGGTTGACATCAGGTTGCCAGCCAGCACAAAGAAGGGGATGGCCATCAGGGTGTAGTGCTCGCTGGTTTCAAACAGCTTGATCGTCATGGAGGCCAGCGAGTCGTGGGAGAAAAAGGTGATGGTGATCAGGCTGGCCAGCCCCAGGCAAATGGCAATCGGCATGCCAATGGCCATGAAGGCAAACAAGCAGAAAAACAGAACCAAGGTGTTCATGCGCTGGTCCCGTCCGATTTGTGCTTCAGGGCTTGCGCTGCCTCATCGGCCAGATGCAACTGGGTGCTGCGTCCTACGATCAGTTGATAGAAGATCTGCAGAAAGCGGAAGGCCACCAGGGCGTATCCCAGGGGCATCAGAAGCAGGACTTTCCAGCGCTCGATTGGCAGATCGTCCAGCTCGACGCCTACCTCAAACATTTTGCTGACATAGATGGTGGAGCCGTAAAGGATGAAGCCAACATAAACCAGACACAAGGCCACTGCCAGCAAAGACACCCAGCGTCGCTGCTTGGGGGCCAGCAGATTGACCAGTGCATCCACGCCAATATGGGCACCGACCCGAACGCCATAAGAAATGCCGACAAAAATCATGCAGGCAAACAGCACCATGACGAGTTCCAACGTCCATGAAAAACCAGTGTTGAAGACATAACGTCGCACCACCTGCATGAAGGACAGTGCGGTCATGCCCAGCAGCATCAGGGAGATGATCCACTCCTCCAGTCGGTCCAGTATCTTCATGGGCAGATCCAAAAAACCCCGGGAGAACCGGGGTGTGGTGTGGGTGGGGGCGATGGGCGCTTACTTGTTGGCTTTTTGCGCGGCAGCAATCAGGTCGGCGCCGATTTCTCCCTCAAACTGCTTCCAGACCGGTGCCATGGCCTTGCGCCAGGCGGCCAGCTGCTCCTTGGTCATGGGCAGCACCTTGGCCTTGTTATCGGCAATGACCTTGCTGCGAAAACTGGCAGATTCATTGAAGGCCGCCTCATTGCCAAATTTGATGGCTTCCGTCATGGCTTCACCCAGACCCTTGCGAATATCAGCCGGCAGGCCACTCCACCACTTGGTATTGGCAATTACCATGTAGTCAACCAGCCCGTGGTTGCTCTCCATGATGAATTTCTGGACCTCATGGAATTTCTTGCTGTAGATGTTGGACCAGGTATTTTCCTGCCCATCCACCACGCCGGTCTGCAAGGCCTGGTAAACCTCAGAGAAGGCCAGTTTCTGTGGGTTGGAGCCCACGGCGCGGAACTGGGCCTCCAGCACATCCGACTGCTGAATCCGGAACTTCAGGCCTTTGGCGTCACCAGGATTGCTCAGAGATTTGTTGGCAGAAAGTTGCTTCATGCCGTTGTGCAGGTAGCCCAGGCCGGTAATACCCTTTTTCTCCATCGAGCTCAGCATGGCCAAGCCCTCCTTGCTTTGCTGAAACCGATCGACGGCCTGGATATCGTCAAACAGGAAGGGAAGATCAAACACTCCCAACTGCTTGGTGTACTTGCCAAACTTGGACAAGGAAGGCGCAATCAGCTGCACATCGCCCAGTGCGAGGGCTTCCATTTCCTTGCCATCGCCAAACAGCTGGCTGTTGGGAAAGACCTGAACCTGCACCTTGCCGGGCAATTTCTTCTCAGCCAGTTCCTTGAACTTCAGGGCGGCTTGGCCCTTGGGGGTGCTGTCGGCGACCACATGGCTGAACTTGATGACCATGGGGGCCGCCTGGGCGCCAAGACCTAGTGCCAGCAGGGGGGCCAGCAACAAATGCTTTAATTTCATAATTTGTCTCCTCGGATAGTTCGTCTCATACATTTGGACGAAACAATCATAGAGGTATTTTTCACCACAAAACATTATGGTGAATATGGATAGGGTTTCCCCTAAGTTGGACCGATCGCCCGCAAATGCGGTTATCTCAGAATCGAGCGCAAGTACCGGCCGGTGTGGCTATGCTCAAGTTGCGCCAGTGCCTCGGGGGTGCCGGCGCCCACCACCGTGCCCCCGCCAGCGCCACCTTCGGGGCCCATGTCGATCAGCCAGTCGGCGGTTTTGATCACATCCAGGTTGTGTTCGATCACCACCACCGTATTGCCCGCATCGCGCAACTGGTGAAGTACCTTTAGCAACAACTCGATGTCGGCGAAATGTAGCCCCGTGGTCGGTTCGTCCAGAATGTAGAGCGTGCGACCGGTATCGCGCTTGCTGAGCTCCAGGGCCAGCTTGACGCGCTGCGCTTCGCCACCGGAGAGGGTGATGGCAGACTGTCCCAGCTGGATATAGCTCAGGCCCACATCCAGCATGGTCTGAAGTTTTCGTGCCAGACTGGGCACAGCCTGGAAAAACGCATGGGCGGCCTCAACAGTCAGGTCCAGCACCGAAGCGATGTTTTTACCTTTGTACTGCACCTCAAGCGTCTCGCGGTTGTAGCGCGCGCCATGGCAGATGTCGCAAGGCACGTAGACATCCGGTAAAAAGTGCATCTCGACCTTGACCACGCCGTCACCTTGGCAGGCTTCGCAGCGCCCCCCCGCTACATTAAATGAAAAGCGGCCTGGTCCGTAGCCGCGTTCGCGTGCCATGGGCACTTCGGCCATCAGCTCCCGGATGACCGTGAAAAGCCCGGTGTAGGTGGCCGGGTTGGAGCGTGGTGTGCGACCAATGGGCGACTGGTCAACGTTGATGACCTTGTCGAAGTTCTGCAAGCCTTGGATGTCCTCGCAGGCGGCGGGTTCGTCATGGGCGCGGTAAAGGGCACGCGCCACGGCCTTGTACAGCGTGTCATTGATCAGGGTTGATTTGCCTGATCCGGACACGCCGGTGACACAGGTAAACAAACCCACAGGAAAGTCAACCGTGACCTGCTTCAGGTTGTTGCCGCTGGCGCCCACAATGCGCAGGTACTGCGCGCGCTCGGCGGTGCGCCGGCGTGGCACCGCAATGCCGCGGGTGCGTGACAGGTACTGACCTGTCAGAGAGGACGGGTTTTGCCGCACGGCGTCATAACTGCCCTGAGCCACCACACGCCCGCCATGAACGCCCGCACCCGGCCCCATGTCGATCAATTGGTCGGCCGCACGCATCATGTCTTCATCGTGCTCCACCACCAGCACGCTGTTGCCAATGTCACGCAGATGTTTCAGGGTGCCAATCAGCCGCTCGTTGTCGCGCTGATGCAGGCCGATGCTGGGTTCATCCAGTACATACATCACTCCAGTCAGGCCGCTGCCAATCTGGCTGGCCAGGCGGATGCGTTGCGCCTCACCACCGGATAAAGTCTCTGCGCTTCGGTCCAGGCTGAGGTAGTTGAGGCCGACATCGTTCAGGAACTTCAGCCGTTGGCGAATCTCACGCACCACCTTGTCGGCGATTTCAGCCTTGGCGCCGAAAAGCTGGAGCTGGTCAAAATATTCGAAGCACTCGCGCAGGGTAAGTCGGCTGACTTCGTAGATGGCACGGGCCTGGTCACCCTCGCCAACCTTTACATGACGGGCTTCGCTGCGCAATCGTGTACCTGCGCAACTTTGGCAGGCTTGGGTGCCGCGCATGCGACCCAGATCCTCGCGCACCAGGACCGAGTCGGTTTCGCGGTAGCGCCGGGTCATGTTGGGAATGACGCCTTCGAACGGGTGGCTCTTGTTGACTTTGCGGCCCTTGCTGGCGCCCGAATCGAGCAAGTAGCTGAACTTGATGGCTTCTTCGCCCGAGCCATGCAGGATGACCTGCTGTACGGGGCCGGGCAGTTCCTCGAAGGGGGTTTCAATGTCAAAGCTGTAATGTTTTGCCAGGCTTTGCAGCATGGCAAAGTAATAGGCATTGCGCCGGTCCCAACCCTTGATGGCGCCGCTGGCCAGGCTCAGGGCGGGGAAGGCCACCACCCGTGCTGGATCAAAGAATTCCTGCTGCCCAATGCCGTCACAAACAGGGCAGGCGCCTTGCGGTGCATTGAAGGAAAACAGGCGCGGTTCCAGTTCGCTGATCGAGTGATGGCAGACGGGGCAGGCAAACTTGGCATTAAACAGGTGCTCTTTGCCGCTGTCCATCTCTAGCGCGATGGCGCGGCCCTCAGCCAGTCGCAGCGCGGCCTCAAAGCTTTCGGCTAGGCGCTGCGCTAAGCCGGCGGCCTCCTGGTCTGCGGTCGTGTTGGCGTATCGCACCTTGAGGCGATCGATCACCACATCGATATCGTGCTTTTCGGTTTTTTTCAGCGCGGGCAACTCTTCATAGGCGTAGACCTGCTGGTTGATGCGAAAGCGCACAAAGCCTTGAGCCTGCATCGATTCGAACAATTCGCTGAACTCCCCCTTTCTTCCCCGGCAAACAGGCGCGAGGATCAACAGGCGGGTGTCTTCGGGCAGCGCCAGCACGGCATCCACCATCTGGCTGACGGTTTGCGATTGCAGGGGCAGCGCATGCTCGGCGCAGTAGGGGGTGCCGGCACGGGCCCACAGCAGGCGCAGGTAATCATGAATTTCAGTCACCGTCCCAACGGTTGAACGGGGGTTGTGGCTAGTGGCTTTCTGCTCGATCGAAATGGCCGGACTCAGCCCTTCGATCAGATCGACATCGGGCTTGTCCATCAGCTGCAAAAACTGGCGCGCATAGGTGGAGAGGCTCTCCACATAGCGGCGCTGCCCTTCAGCATAGAGAGTGTCAAAGGCCAGGCTGGATTTGCCAGAGCCGCTCAGTCCAGTAATCACCACCAGCTGGTTGCGTGGTATGTCAAGGTCGATATTTTTCAGGTTGTGGGTGCGCGCCCCACGGATATGAATGGCCTGGTGCTGCAATGCGCTGGCAAGGTAGGATCCCTGGTCCTTGTCTACGGATAAGCTGGGGTCTGGCTGAACAGAAGTCAAGAAATTTGTGCTTTCAACAAAACCCTCCATCATAGTGAAACCAGCCACAATGCACAGTTTGGTCCTAGGGCCCGTTCCAGATCAGTGAAAATCAACCTTTTTGCACGGACCCAGCTGGGATGATCTTCTCAACTGTGGCCCAATTTTTCCCTAGCTGTGTCTTCTAGCGTCCCCACCTCACCCATGGCCCCCGATGCCGCGCGCATGACTGCGGCCGAGTTGCGTTCTAGCCTGTCCCTAGCCACCATCTTCGCCCTGCGTATGTTGGGCCTGTTCATGGTGTTGCCGGTGTTTGCGCTGGAGGCGCAGAAATACCCCGGCGGTTCCGACCCGGTGTGGGTCGGGTTTGCCCTAGGTGCCTACGGCCTGACCCAGGCTGTGATGCAAATACCCTTGGGCCTGGCCTCCGACCTCTGGGGCCGCAAGCGCGTCATCGTGATCGGGCTGCTGGTGTTTGCTGCGGGGGGGCTGATCGCTGCCCTGGCCCAGTCCATTGAGATGCTGGTGGTGGGCCGCGCCCTGCAGGGCGGGGGGGCGGTTTCCGCGGCGGTAACGGCCCTGCTGGCTGACCAAACCCGTGATCATGTACGAACCAAAGGCATGGCCTTGATTGGGGGCAGTATCGGGCTGACCTTTGCGCTGTCTCTGGTCTTGGCGCCTTCCCTGGCCGCCTGGATTGGCTTGTCCGGCTTGTTCGGGCTGATGGGTCTGCTGGGCTTGGCCGGAATTCTGGTGATCCTGTTCTGGACACCGGCCGAAGTCGACCTAGAGGGTCCCACCAGGCTCAGTGGCCTGTCGCAGGTGTTGCGCCACCCGATGTTATGGCGCCTGAATTTCGGCGTCTTTGTGCTGCATGCCGTGCAGATGGCCATGTGGCTGGTGGTGCCGGCTCTTTTGGTGCAGGCAGGGGTGACGAAGGCCAATCACTGGCAGGTCTATTTGCCGGCCGTGCTGGCTTCTTTCCTGATGTTGGGCCTGGTCCTGTTCCCGCTGGAGCGGCGCGGCCATCTACAAGCCGTCATGCTGGGCTCCATTGGCCTGCTGGCGCTGGTGCAGCTCGGGTTTTGGTGGTCCGCTGGGCCAGCCCCCGGGCAGGGCCTACTGGCGGTGCTTCTCTTTCTGTTTTTCTGCGCTTTCAACGTGCTGGAGGCCAGCCAGCCCAGCATGATTACCCGGATCGCCCCAGGCTCGGCGCGTGGGGCGGCCATCGGGGTTTACAACACCCTGCAGTCTCTGGGTTTGTTTGTCGGAGGCGCCTTGGGCGGCGTGCTGATCAAGGCCGCGGGCCCGGCCTCGCTTTTCATGGTGACGTTGTTTCTGACTTTGCTGTGGCTGTTGCTGAGCTGGGGGCTTCGCCTGCCGGGGGCGGATTCGTAAGCGAAGTCGTCAGAAAGGCGGCCAGCGAGGTATAGAGTGGCCGGCTGATCATTCTCGAGACCAGACTGGCCACCATGGCCGAGGCCATCAGGCTGAGCACCATGGGACGGCCATCGACCATCTCCATCACGATGATGAACGAAGTCAGTGGTGCCTGGGTGGCCGCTGCCAGAAAGGCGGCCATCCCCATGGCAATCAGGGCGGCTGCCAGTTCTGGGCTGCTCCAGAAGGCGACCTGATGGCCTACGCCAGCACCGATGGACAGGGAGGGCGCGAAGATGCCTCCCGGCACACCAGACCAGGCGGTCAGCCAGGTGGCAACAAATTTCAGCGGCACGAACAGGTAGGAGCTCTCGGCCTGTCCGGCCAGCATTTCGCGCACTGCGTCAGAGCCACTGCCAAAGGTGCTGCCCCCAGACGCCAGCCCGATGACGGCAATCAGCAGCCCGATGCCCGCTGCAAACCGGATTGGAAAGCGCTGGCGCAGCTGGGTGAAGCGGTCATTTGAGATGCCAGTGAGTGAGACAATCAGCAGGCGAGAAAATAAGCCTCCCAGTGCCCCGCAGAGCAAGGCCACCACCAACCCCGGGGCCAAAGCCGACCAGTCAAGGTGCGGTACTTTGATCACCCCGAAGTAAGTCTCGTTGCCAAACACCGATACGCCCATCAAGCCGGCCAGCACAATGGCAGCGATGATCAGGCCGCTGTTGTGCGATTCCAGCCGGCGCGACAACTCCTCGATGGCAAACACCACCCCAGCCAGCGGCGCATTAAAGGCAGCGGCAATTCCCGCTGCGCCGCCGGCCACCAGCAGGGCGTGCATATCCATCCCGGATTTTCGGTGCAGCCAGCGATGTGAGTGCTGCATCACCCCGGCGGCCACCTGCACTGAGGGGCCTTCGCGCCCCAAGGACAAGCCACCCAGCAGCCCCAGCGAGGCCAGGCCGATCTTTCCGAAACTTAGTCGAAGGGATACCAAGCGCTCTCTCGCCTTTTTTCCGGTGGTCTGCGGTGACAGCGCCGCCACCACTTGTGGGATGCCGGAGCCAGCCGCTCCCATAAAGTATTTTCTTGTTAGCCAGGCGACCAGTGCAGTACAGGCGGGAATCCAGATCAGGGTCAGCCAAGGGTAACGACCATAAAGCAGCTGAAATATATCCAGCGCTGTCTCGCTGAGCAGGGTAAATCCCACCACCAGCAAGCCAGCGACCGCCGCGTAGGCCAGGACGATAAAGCGGTCAAGCCAGCGTCTGCCATCGGACAACTCGGACTGCAGGCCTTCAAAAAAATCGGGTTCGCGGTTCATGGGTGATTACGCAGACTATCCATTGTGACATCTTGCAATCACCTCAAAGTCAGTCAAAGATGCGGCAAAATCTAGGCCACCATTCATTCATCCACTGATATGCGCCAACGGCATGCAGCGGTTGAGGGACCCCACTTATTTTTTCACGGGACAAGCATCATGGCATCTGTCAACAAAGTCATATTGGTCGGCAACTGCGGGCGTGACCCCGAAATCCGCTACCTGCCGTCGGGGCAGGCCGTGGCCAATGTCAGTGTGGCCACCTCATCGCGGCGTAAGGACCGGAACACCGGCGAGACGATCGAGGACACCCAGTGGCACCGTGTCACTTTCTACGACCGGTTGGCCGAAATCGCCGGTGAGTATGTCAAGAAGGGTCAGCCTATCTATGTGGAGGGCCGACTCAAGTATGGCAAATATACCGATCAGTCCGGGGTGGAGCGCAACACGGTGGACATCATTGCCACTGAAATGCAGCTGCTCGGTCGCCGTGAAGGCATGGGTGGGCCGAGCGATGATGAGGCTGCACCTCCCCGCCGCCCCGCGCAGGCACAACGCCCATCGGATGCTGCCGCCGCACCGCAAAAGGCCGGCGCATCAAAGGCTCCCAGCGGCTTTGACGATATGGATGACGACATTCCGTTTTAACCGGACCCAACTAGCGACACCAGCGCAGTGTAGCTAGTCGGCTTACTCGGCTTGCTGCCGGGCGCCCTCACTAACTCTTTCCACTTCTACGGCCTCGGCCACGCGGTCCAGTGGCTGCCGCGTTGGCGCACGCTTCAAGCCTGGCCACAACGGAAATGGCCCTTGCAGATTGAAGGGCAGGTGCGCCCGGTTGCCGCTCAAACAAGGGGCTCTGGCATACCCCTGGGAGTATGTGGTACACTTGGCAGAGTTACTGGATTACTGGAGCTTGCCATGCCTTGTGTCTCTCAATTACGCGTCACTTATTCCGATGCCCGACGGGCTCTGGCAGCCTTGTGGCTGGCGGCCATGCCACTGTCGTATGCCACCGCCCAGGTGCCGGTGCCGGTTGTGACCTTGCAGGGCAAGTCGGTGGCTACCGGCTTTGAACTCGAGGGCGTCATCCAGCCAGTTCGGCAAAGTACGGTCGCGGCCCAGACTGCAGGGCGTGTCATTCGGTTGGCCGTAAAAATGGGCGACCGGGTGAAGGCTGGCCAATTGCTGGCCACCATTGATGACCGAGAGCTAGCCGCTGATGTGCAACGCAGCCGCGCCCAAATCACCCAAAGCGAGGCCGAATTGCGTAATGCCCAACTGAATCTGGAGCGCACCCGTGAGTTGCAGTCCAAAGGCTTTGTCAGCAAGGCAGCGCTGGACAGTGCGGAAACCCAGTTCAAGGCCGCCAAGGCCGGGCGTGATCAGGCAGGTGCCGCTGCCACACAGGCAAGTCTGGCGCAGGGACACACCCGTGTCACGGTACCTTACGAGGGCTGGGTGCTCCAAACCCATGTGGAGGCTGGAGACCTGGCCCTGCCAGGCAAGCCAATGGTGACGGTGTATGCGCCGCAGCCGCTGCGCGCGGTGGTGCAGGTGCCCGCCTCCCGGGCTATAGCCACCAGCCAGTCATCTCAAGTACAGATTCTGGTTGGCGGTGAATGGGTCAGCCCGAGCGCGCGCAGCACCATGCCGTCAGCTGACCCGGTGTCACAAACCATCGAATGGCGACTGGACCTGGCGCCCAAGGTCTCGCAGGCGCTGCTGCCAGGTGAGCAGGTGCGGATTCGCTTTGTGGGCGGACAAGCTGAGCGGATGGTAGTTCCCGCTACAGCCCTGCTCAGGCGAGGCGAGCTGACCGCAGTCTATGTGGTGCAAGGCCAGGGCTTTGTTTTGCGGGCAGTACGACTGGGCGCTGATCACGGTGCCCAAGGGGTGGAAATCATGGCAGGAATCAATGCCGGTGACAGCGTGGCGCTGGACCCTGTGAGAGCGGGGCTGGTCGGGGCGCGACCGGTCGCACAGCCTGCCACTGGCACAAAGTGAGGCGCTGATGAGCAGTTCAAATCAAGATTCCGGGCGCATGGGCGTTTCCGGACGCATCGCGGCAGCTTTTCAGGACAATGCGATCACCCCGCTGCTGGCACTGGTCGCGCTCTTGCTGGGGCTTTTTGCCGTTCTGGTGACTCCCCGCGAAGAAGAGCCACAGATCAACGTCACCATGGCCAATGTGCTGATCCCCTTTCCCGGAGCGAGCAGCGCAGACGTTCAGAACATGGTGGCCAAACCGGCCGAGGCGGCCCTGAGCCAGATTGCCGGTATTGAACACACTTACTCGGTGGCCCGACCCGGACTGGCGGTACTGACGGTGCAATTCAAGGTGGGCGTGCCACGCACCGAGGCGCTGGTGCGCGTTTATGACGTGCTCAACGCCAATCAGGATTGGCTGCCACGTGATCTGGGCACTCTGACGCCCATTGTTCGACCCAAGGGCATTGACGATGTGCCGGTGCTGGCCGTGACCTTGTGGAGCAAAGAGGCCGCCCCGGCGCATGAGATCGAGCGGGTCGCTAATGCACTGGAAAATGAGCTCAAGCGAGTGGCCGGCACCCGTGAGGTGCAGTCAATCGGCGGGCCAGGCCAGGCGGTTCATGTCTGGCTGGAGCCAACCCGTTTGCGCGAGCGCGGCATTGATGTGCTCAGCCTGAAACGCACACTTGGCGCAGCCAATTTCGGTATGCCTGGGGGAGCGGTACTGGAGCCAGCTCAAAAGACACCGCAGATGGTCACGGTCGAGGCGGGCGAATTTCTTCGCTCGGCACAAGAGGTGGGCGATATTGTGGTGGGGGTGAATAACGGCGCTCCGGTGTATCTGCGTGAGGTGGCCCGTATCGAGGCAGGTGCCATGCTGCCACAGCGTTATGTCTGGTTCACGCCAGGCGCTGCGTCGGACCAAGCGGCTGAAGCCAAAGCCGGTCAACCCGCGCTGGCCGGACAGGTCTTTCCTGCCCTGACCCTGACCGTGACCAAGAAACCGGGCGAAAACGCAGTGGATGTAGCGCGGGCTGCCTATGAGCGGGTCCAGTCCCTGCGCAATACGGTGATTCCGGCAAATATCGAGGCCTCTGTCACACGCAACTACGGCGAGACCGCTGCCGAAAAAGCCAACAAGCTGATCCAGAAACTGGCCTTTGCAACCGGATCGGTGATTTTGCTGGTGGGGCTGGCGCTGGGCCGGCGTGAGGCCGTGATCGTGGGGGCCGCTGTGATTCTTACCCTGATGGCCACCTTGTTTGCTTCCTGGGCCTGGGGCTTCACCCTGAACCGGGTGTCTCTGTTTGCGCTGATTTTTTCCATTGGTATTTTGGTGGATGACGCCATTGTGGTGGTGGAAAACATTCACCGCCATCAGCAGCTGACACCCGGTGCGACGCTGCGGGAGATCATTCCGCGGGCGGTCGATGAGGTCGGGGGACCCACCATCCTCGCGACGATGACGGTGATTGCCGCCCTGCTGCCGATGGCATTTGTTTCGGGACTGATGGGCCCTTACATGAGCCCGATTCCCATCAACTCCAGTCTGGGTATGGCGATCTCTCTGGCGATTGCGTTCACGGTCACCCCCTGGCTGGCGCTCAAGCTGATGAAGTCCCATGGTCATGACCAGGGTGGGCATGCGCAACACAGCGGTGGGATCGGCGCCAAGCTTCAAGTCTTTTTTACCCGCATCCTGGGGCCCCTGCTTGAAAGTGCCGGCAAGCGCTGGTTGCTGCTGGCCAGCATTTTTGCGGCGCTCTTGGTTTCGGTCGCACTGA
>Ga0075472_10000293_pt1 | contig 20527 bp, 20 predicted proteins | sample DEB19_08_DNA_3_FD_77014 | JGI IMG/M metagenome (GOLD analysis project Ga0075472, IMG submission 77014) | Aqueous microbial communities from the Delaware River and Bay under freshwater to marine salinity gradient to study organic matter... | ecosystem: Environmental > Aquatic > Marine > Coastal ...
ACTATCTGAAAGCCGGCCTGCTGGACCGGGCTGACGATGCCTTGCTCAAACTGGAAGGCACCCCCTTCGAACAGGAAGCCCGGCTGGCCCGCCTGGCCAATTACGAACGTTCTCGCGACTGGTCGCAGGCAGCCGCCATCGCCCGCCAGCTTGATCAGCAGGGTGCGGGCAGTTTCTCAACCCGGCTTGCCCATTACCTGTGCGAACAGGCCACCGCTGAGCCTGCCAAGGCGCAGTCGCTGCTGGAACAGGCCCTGCGCACTGCGCCATCCGCAGCACGCCCCCGCCTGGAACTGGCCGCCCTGCAGCAGCAGCGTGGCGAGAGCCTGAGCGCCATGAATAGTTTGCTGGAAGGTCTGGCAGCAGCACCGGCTGCCATCCCCTTGCTCGTATGCCCACTGGTCAAGGCAGCCATCGACGCCAGGCAGGTCTTGCCAGTCCTGGATCGTTTGAAGTCCCTGTATGAGACAGATCCGTCGATCGATCTGCTCGAAGCCATTGTGAGGCTGGAGTCAGCCAGCGGCTCATCGTCGAGCAACCCGCGCGACTGGTATGTCAGGCATCTGGGACAACAACCCTCCCTGGTAGCAGCATCACGTTGGATTGCCGGTGAAAAGCTGGAGCATGAGCAGTTTCACCCCCTGGTCCAACGGGCCCTGGATCACGCTGTCAAGCCATTGACCCGATACCGCTGTGCCGCCTGTGGCTTCGAGGCGAGCCAACATTTCTGGCAATGTCCGGGCTGCCAGACCTGGGACAGTTATCCTGCCCGACGCGTCGAAGAACTGTAATGAAGCACCCCCGACTCTCGCTCACTGCGTTTAGCTTGCATCCCCCCTCAAGGGGGCACACCCAGCAGCCCGGCAAAGCCCGTTCTGCGGGTGTGCGCCACTATGCTTCTACGTGCGGTGCATTTTCCCATCAGCGACCATGAAAATCTCTCAAGCTCAACTTGCCAAGTCTCGCGTCCTCGTCGTGGGTGACGCGATGATCGATCGCTACTGGTATGGCTCGGTGGATCGGATCAGCCCGGAAGCCCCGGTCCCGGTGGTTCGCATCACCCGCGAAGAAGAGCGCATTGGAGGTGCAGCCAACGTTGCCAGCAATGTGGTGTCGCTTGGTGCCCAGGCCACTTTACTGACCGTGGTGGGCGATGATGAAGCCAGCCACAAGCTGGAGGCCTTGGTGGCCAGCTCTGGAATCAGGCCCCACTTTGGGCGCGACGCCAATTTGCGCACCACAGTCAAGCTGCGTGTCATCGGCCGTCAGCAGCAACTGATCCGGCTTGATTTTGAAAATGCACCCAAGAGCGAGGTGCTTGCCACGCAAACCGAAGCGTTTCGAACGCTGCTGCCCCAGCATGATGCGGTGCTGTTTTCCGACTACGGCAAAGGTGGCCTGGACCATGTGCATCACATGATCGAGTTGGTGCGGGCAGCCAACAAGCCGGTATTGATCGACCCCAAGGGATCGGATTACTCCCGTTACAGCGGGGCTTCGGTCATCACCCCCAACCGCGCGGAACTGCAACAGGTCATCGGTGCCTGGCGCAGTGAAGAGGAATTGCAGAGCAAGGCCCAAGCCTTGCGGCAGCAAATGAGCCTTGACGCTTTGCTCCTGACCCGCAGCGAAGAAGGCATGACGCTTTTTGACGCGCAGGGCGAACTCAGTGTTGCGGCCCAGGCCCGCGAGGTGTTTGATGTCACGGGCGCCGGTGACACTGTGATTGCAACCCTGGCCGCTTTGGTGGGTGCTGGTGTGTCAATGCGCGAGGCCATGCCACTGGCCAACAAGGCAGGTGGCATTGTGGTGGGCAAATTTGGAACTGCCTCTGTCAGCTACAGTGAGCTGTTTGCAGATCAATCAACCTGAGGACTAAAAGCATGACTCGCCTTGTTGTCACCGGTGCGGCCGGTTTTATTGGCAGCAACATTATTGAAGGCCTGAACAAGCGTGGGCTGGACGATGTGATCGCAGTCGATGACTTGCGCCAGGGTGACAAGTTTCGCAACCTGGCGGATCTGAAGATCGCCGATTATGTTGACCAGAATGACTTCTATTCGAGGTTTGCCGACGGTTACTACGGGCAGGTTGATGCTGTTTTTCATGAGGGGGCCTGCAGCGACACCATGGAGCAAGATGGCCGCTACATGATGGCCAACAACTACACCCTGTCCTGTGATCTGTTCCAGGCTTGCCAGACCCGTGGCAGCCGGCTGCTTTACGCTTCATCCGCGGCCACCTATGGCGGCTCCGACACTTTTCGTGAAGAACCCGCTTTTGAACTGCCGCTCAATGTCTATGGCTACTCCAAATTGCTGTTTGACCAGCGCATGCGACGTGAGTGCATAGAACTCTTCGAACACCCATCCTCCGGTCGGATGTCCCAGGTCGCGGGCTTTCGTTACTTCAACGTCTACGGCCCGCGTGAGCAACATAAAGGTCGTATGGCCAGCGTGGCTTTTCATCAGTTCAACCAGTTCAAAGCCGAGGGCAAAGTCAAATTGTTTGGCGAGTATGGTGGCTATGGAGCCGGCCAGCAGATGCGGGATTTTGTGTTCATTGATGATGTGGTGGCTGTCAACCTGTGGTTCTACGACAACCCCGGGCGTTCCGGCATCTTCAACTTGGGCAGTGGTCGGGCCCAACCCTTCAACGATATTGCCGTCGCCGTCGTCAACACGCTGCGCGAGCTTCAGGGGGAAGCCCAGTTGACCCAGCAGGAAATTGTCAGCCGCGGCCTGATCGACTACGTGCCCTTCCCTGACGCCCTGCGGGGGAAATACCAGTGCTACACCCAGGCCGACCTGGGTGCGCTGCGCTCCATCGGTTGTCAACATCAATTTGCCGATGTGGCCACTGGCGTTGAGCGCTATGTGCGCGCACTGGCCCGCCTGAGCTGAACTGGCCAAACAGATCCTGGTGGCCCTGCGTTCGGAATTTCTGCTTCTGGCAGCCCTGTGGGGGGCGTCGTTCCTGTTCATGCGCCTGGGGGCCATGGAGTTTGGGGCCTGGGCTACGGCTGGCGTACGCGTCTTTATTGCCAGCGTATTTCTTTTGCCCATCCTTTTCTGGCGGGGTCGTTGGGCTGATTTGCGTCTGAACCTGCGGCCGATTCTTTTTGTTGGCGTACTGAACTCTGCCCTACCCTTTGCCCTCTATGCGTTTGCCGTGCAATCGGTCAGCACCGGCCTAGCCGCTATCCTGAATGCAACCTCGCCCTTGATGGGGGCTTTGGTGGCGTGGTTATGGCTGGACGAACGGCCTGGGCGTTGGCGTGCCCTCGGCCTGCTGACCGGCTTGGGTGGCGTGGCCCTGCTTTCTTGGAACAAGCTCGGTGTTCAAGATCATGAAACCACCTGGGCGATCCTGGCTTGCCTGGGCGCCACCCTGTGCTACGGAATTTCAGCCAGTTTTACCCGCAAACATCTAACCGGTGTACATCCGCTGGTAACTGCCACTGGCAGCCAGTTGGGCGCATCTCTTCTTTTGCTGCTACCCACTGCGCTGGCCTGGCCCGCTGAGCCGCCCGGCCTCAAGGCCTGGCTGGCGCTGTTGGCAGTTGGCGTTTTATGCACCGGACTGGCTTATATCCTGTTCTTTCGGCAGATCGACCGCAACGGGCCAACCCAAGCCATGACCGTCACTTTCCTGATACCCCTGTTTGCCATCCTTTACGGAGCTGCTCTGCTGGGTGAGGCCGTCACCATGCGGATGGTGGCAGGCGCCATTGTGGTTCTTGTCGGGGTGGCACTGGCCGTGGGCTTGTGGCCCTCTGGCAAACAAAAAACCTGATTCGTTTCTGGATCTCAGCAGTTCATTGCCTGAGCAGGTTTAGTGCGAGTCTTGCGCACCTAGCGACTGCCGCAAAACCGTTTTGAGAACCTTGCCGTAGTTGTTTTTCGGCAGATCCTTGACAAACAGGTAGCGCTTGGGGCGTTTGAAGCGGGCAATATGTTCCAGGCAATGGGCATCCAACTCTGCGACGCTGGGCCTGTAGTCCTCCTGGGCCACCACAAAGGCCACCACCTCCTCGCCCCACTCTGGATGCGGGGCTCCCACCACGGCGGCTTGCGCCACCCCCCTGGCTGTCAGCAAAACCTCCTCCACCTCCCGCGGGTAGATATTGGAGCCGCCGCTGATCAGCAGATCCTTGCTTCTGTCCTTGAGCGTGAGAAAGCCTTCATCGTCCAGGCAACCGACATCACCCGTCCATAACCAGCCACCCCGCACAGCGGCAGCCGTTGCCTGGGGGTTGCGCCAATAGCCAGCCATCACACTGTCGCCCTTGACCAGCACCTCACCGATCTGGCCGTTGGGTAGCGGCAGTCCCGCGTCATCGACCACCTGCAACTGCACCGGCGCCTGCGCCAATCCTACCGAAGCCAGCCGATGCAGATAGCTCGGATGGGCGGTGTCATTCAACAGGTCGCGCGACATGGCGGTGATGGTCATGGGGGATTCACCCTGGCCGTAGATTTGAACAAAGCGTGGCCCCATCACTTGCAATGCCCGTTGGATGTCAGCCAGATACATCGGCGCGCCCCCATAGACAATCGTCTTCCAGATTTGGGCTGATTGTTGCGGCGTCAACCCATGGTGCAGCGCATGGTCAACCAGACGCTTGACGATGGTCGGGGCAGCAAAGGTTGTCATGGGACCGAGGGCCCGACCCAGCGCCATCAGTTCGTCCGGATCAACTCCGCCTGAGGTCGGCACCAGATGACGCGCCCCAGCCATCAGGTGTGGGATGGCATACAGACCGGCACCATGCGACATGGGTGCGGCATAGACCATGGCATCGTCAGGATGGATCTGATCCACATTCACGAAATAGCTCATTCCCATGGTCAACAGGTTGCGCTGAGTGATCATGACGCCCTTGGGGCGACCGGTCGTGCCGCTGGTGTAAAACAGCCAGGCGGTATCTTCAGGCTGTCTTGCCTCCAATGGCCAGGTCAAGGGATTGGGCAAGGGCGTCAGCAATTCGTCCATCAGGGCTGATTCCACTTCGACCTGATGTTTCAGGCCAGCCAGCGGCACTTGCAGCAAATCCTGGCTGACAAAACCCCAGCCGGGTTCAGCGTTTTCAATGATCCATTCAACCTCCCGCGGATGCAGCTTGGCATTGACCGGCACTACCACCAGGCCGGCCCACCAGGCAGCCCACAGAATCTCAAGGTAGCGCGGATGGTTGTTCAGATAGAGCAACACCCGATCCCCCGGGCACAGTCCTGCCTCGGTCAGCCGTTTGGCCAGGCCGGCGCTGCGAGCCGCCCACTGCCAGTAGTTGGCATAAGACTGGGTGCCATGAAAAATGGCAGCCCGGTCGGGTTGCAGGCGAGCCTGTCGCACAAGGAGTTCAGCAAGCAGCATGAATTAAGCTGAAGGCAAATCGAGTGGCACTAAAAAAGTTGATTACAGTATAAAAATGGCTCAAGGAGGAAACAGGGTCAATCGTCTCAAACCAGCTCAAAATCAGCGGCGATTGTCAAAGTCAGATTTAGGTCAAGTCACAAAATGAACGTTCTTCCCGCATCGCTCCAATTGTCTACTCCATATTCACGGTCTGCACTTCGATCGCTGACGGCTGCTACGGTCTTGTGGCTTGCCAGCCAAAGTTCGCTCGCGCTGGAGATCAATCAGGCCAGCGAGGCAGAACTCGATGGCCTTAAGGGGATCGGCCCGGCGCTATCCGGAAAAATCTTGCAGGCTCGCGAAAATGGACCGTTTCAGGACTGGGCAGACCTGATGCGCCGGGTCAAGGGTATTCGCCCCAAAAGCGCCGAGCAGTTCTCCGGGGCAGGCTTGACCGTGAATGGGGCGTCTTACAGCCCGGCCCGCTCGGCCCGTCCAGCAAGGAGCGCGCCATAGGCTTCATGGGTGGCTGGCGACACTGAGGCCAGCAACTGTGCGTAATGGGTTTTATGACGCAGCAGCATGCGTGCCGAAGCCACTGCCTTGGAGCGACAGAACCAGTGGCAGCTGTGCTGCATCAGAAGGATTTCAGCAGTCAGCGTGTAGGCCTTGTCACGCTGCGAGAGTTCCTGCCGGTTCAGCACCAATTGGGAAATGCCTCGCGCATGAATGGTCAGTGCGTGGCGTAAATCAAAAGCCCTGCGCGGAAACAGCTTGGTACCGTAGGGAATGGGATAGACCAAGGTGCTGACCTGGGTCTGATCACTCCAGACCCTTGAAAAGTCCTCGGCAAAGCGCGTCACCTCACGCCCCAGATCGGCCTCCATGATGGCCAGGGAGCTCCACAACTGGGCCCGGCGCTCATCCTGGGTTTCGCCCATGGCCCTGAGGTAGCCGTCCGTCAGGGCCTCCATCAATTTTTCAATTTGATACTGGCCTAGATGACGCCCTAGCAGAGCGATGCGCTGGCGCTGATCGCGCACCCGCAGGGAATGAAATCCCAAAAGCAAAAGGCTGATGACGGCTAAAAGTTCCATCCGGGTTCAAGTGTGAAAGCAGCAGGTCATGGACTATACGTCCTTGCCAGCCCATCAGGTTCTGGGCCGACCATAACCACCGCCACCCGGTGTGTGAATCTCAAAGACATCGCCTGCTTGCATCTGGGTCTGGCCAATATGGGCCAGGGTCTCCTCATGACCATCGGCGCGTATCACCCGATTGAGGCCCGGCTGGCCGGGCTGTCCACCCGCCATTCCAAATGATCCGTTCAGCCGGCCGTTGGAGAGAATGCTGGCAGTCATGGGCTCCAGAAATTCAATCCGCCTGACCCCACCATCGCCACCCTGCCAACGGCCGGTTCCCCCAGAGCCTTGACGGATCTCGTAACTCAGCAGTCGAACCGGGAAACGAAACTCAAGCACCTCGGGGTCAGTGAGCCGGGAATTGGTCATATGGGTTTGCACGACGGAGGTGCCATCAAACCCTTCGCCGGCACCCGAGCCGCCAGAAATGGTTTCGTAGTACTGGTAGCGCTGGTTGCCAAAAGTGAAGTTATTCATCGTGCACTGGCTGGCCGCCATCGTGCCCAAGGCCCCGTAGAGGGCATTGGTTATGCAGCTGGAGGTTTCCACATTCCCCGCCACCACCGAGGCAGGCGGGTTCGGATTGAGCATTGAGCCCGTTGGAATGATCACCCGCAAAGGTTTGAGACATCCCGAGTTGAGCGGGATGTCGTCGTCCACCAGGGTGCGAAACACATACAGCACTGCGGCCATGCAGACCGCGGTGGGCGCGTTGAAGTTGTTGTCCTGCTGTGGGCTGGTGCCGCTGAAGTCGATCTCTGCGCTGCGGTTTTTTGAATCCACGCGAATGGCCACCTGGATCTGTGCCCCGTTATCCAGCGGCAGGGTGTACTGGCCATCTTGAAGTCGGGTGATGACACGACGAACCGATTCCTCGGCATTGTCCTTCACGTGCTGCATGTAGGCCTGGACAACCGGCAAGCCAAATTGAGCAACCATCTTGCGCAGCTCCTGGACTCCTTTTTCGTTGGCCGCAATCTGTGCCTTGAGGTCCGCCAGGTTTTGCTGCGGGTTGCGGGCCGGGTAAGTCCCACTGGCGAGCAGGGACAGCATCTCCGCCTCACGCAATACACCACGGTCAACCAGCTTGACATTGTCAAGCTGGACGCCTTCCTCTTCGATGCTGGTTTAAAAAGGCGGCATCGAGCCGGGTGTGGCACCGCCAATGTCTGCATGGTGACCTCGGGAACCGACGTAAAACATGGGTTCTGTCAACGGTGAGGACGCCAGATAGACCGGCGTGATCACGGTGACATCCGGCAGATGGGTGCCCCCATGGTAGGGGTCATTGAGCACATACACATCGCCAGGGTGCATGGCCCCAGCATTTTCACGAATCACCGTCTTGATGCTCTCACCCATGCTGCCCAGATGCACCGGCATGTGCGGCGCATTGGCAATCAGGTTGCCCTGTGCATCAAACAGGGCGCAGGAAAAGTCCAGCCGTTCCTTGATATTGACCGAGTGTGCGGTGTTCTGGAGTTGAAGGCCCATCTGCTCGGCGATATTCATGAACAGGTTGTTGAATACTTCCAATAGCACCGGGTCAGCGGTGGTGCCCGCAGCAAAGCGCTGCTCGCGCGGCACGCGCCGCTCCAGCAGCAGATGATCCAGCCCCGTCAGTCGAGCCTGCCAGCCCGGCTCCAGCACAGTGGTGGCATTGCGCTCGGCAATGATGGCGGGGCCCTGGATCACATCACCTGAGCGCAGGTCCTCACGAGCCACCAGAGCCGCCTGGTGCCACTGCCCGCCCGAGTAAAAGCGACTCGTTTCACGCCGCGGCACCTGGCGGGGTGGGTGCTCAGTCTGGCGGGCTTCCTCAGGCGCATCACCGGAGGCCACAGCCTCGACCGAGACCGCCTCCACAATCAGCGCCTTGTCCGGCATGAGGAAGGCAAAGCGTTGCCGGTAGGCCGCCTCGAAGCGCGCCACGATCTCGTTCAATACGCCGTGCTGGACCACCAGCGCCGAATCACTTCCCTCATAGCGAACATGGACTCGACGCAGTAGCGTGACAGCTCCCTGGCTGACCTGCTGGCGCATCAATTCGTCCTTTGCCGTATGGGCCAGAGCGTCGAGCTGATCGCAGATCGTCGGCCAGGATGCAGCACTCAAGCGCAGTTCAATCGCTTGTTCCCGCATCACAGTCTGATCGGCCAGACCCATGCCATAAGCACTGAGAACACCAGCCAGGGGATGGATGAACACACGGGTCATTCCCAGCGCGTCGGCCACCAGACAGGCGTGCTGACCGCCAGCTCCGCCGAAGCACTGCAGGGTGTAACGGGTCACATCGTAGCCACGTGCTACTGAAATCTTTTTAATGGCATTGGCCATCTGCTGCACTGCAATGGCAATGAAGCCCTCGGCAACGTCCTCGGCCGTGCGCCCGGATTTTTCAGCCAGCTCGGCAAACTGCCTGCGCACTACCGCATCGTCGAGCATTTCATTGGCCTGCGGCCCGAAGACCTGGGGGAAATAACGCGGCTGGATCTTTCCCACCATGACATTGGCATCGGTAACCGCCAGTGGGCCGCCGCGCCGGTAGCAGGCCGGCCCCGGATTGGCGCCCGCGCTCTGTGGGCCGACACGAAATCTTGCCCCATCGAACTGCAGGATCGAACCGCCACCGGCAGCCACCGTGTGGATGCTCATCATGGGAGCGCGCATGCGAACCCCTGCGACCTGGGTCTCGAACTCGCGTTCAAACTCTCCGGCATAGTGCGACACGTCGGTGGAAGTGCCGCCCATATCGAAGCCGATCACCCGCACCTGTTCATCCATCCCTGCCGAAATATCGCGCAGGCCCAGCTCGGCAGTGCGCGCCATGCCCACTATGCCCCCCGCCGGACCGCTCAGGATGGCGTCTTTGCCAGCAAAGGCATGGGCATCGGTCAGGCCACCGGAAGACTGCATGAAAAACAGACGTACCCCGGGCATCTCGGCCGCGACCTGCGCCACATAGCGACGCAGGATCGGCGAAAGATAGGCATCGACAACGGTGGTGTCGCCTCGGCTGACCAGCTTCATCAAGGGACTGGTTTCATGCGAGGTGCTGATCTGGGTAAAACCAATCTCCTGGGCAATACGCGCCGCTGTTTTTTCATGGGCGCTGTAGCGGTAGCCATGCAGGAAGACGATAGCCACACAGCGCAGACCGGCATCAAACTGGGCCTGCATGGCAAGTCGCAGTTCATCCTCTTTCAGCGGCGTGATCATTTCGCCGTGCGCGCCCATACGTTCATCGGCCTCCACCACCGCCGAATACAAAAGTTCGGGCAGCACGATATGTCGATCGAACAGGCGGGGCCGGTTCTGATAGGCAATCCGCAAGGCGTCACGAAACCCCCGACTGGTCACCAACAGGGTAGGTTCTCCTTTGCGCTCCAGCAGCGCATTGGTTGCCACGGTCGTTCCCATCTTGACGCATTCAACTTGTTGCGCTGTGATCGGCTCGCCGGGCTTGAGCCCCAGCAGATGGCGAATACCCGCCACCGCCGCGTCCTGGTACTGCTCAGGATTTTCAGAAAGGAGCTTGTGGGTGACCAGGGTTGCGTCGGGGCGCCTGCCAACAACGTCGGTGAAGGTACCCCCCCGGTCTATCCAGAACTGCCAACGGGGCGATTGAAAATTTTGGGTTTTCTCGTGCATGATAGGGATTGTGCGAGAACAGCCCCGTTAACATCCGGGACTTTCAGCGTGCGTCAATCCTAAAGCCTCTTTCAACCAACTTTTCAGGAGTTGCCATGAAGTTCAAGTTTTCGCTTGCAATTGCCCTATCTGTGCTGTGTGCCAGCATCCAGGCCCAGACCAAATGGGATCTGCCCGCCGGTTATGCCGCCACCAATTTCCATACTCAGAACCTCAGCCAGTTTGCGGCTGATGTCGACAAGGCCACCTCGGGCAAGCTCAAGATCACGGTGCACGCCAACGGCTCCCTGTTCAAAGCCCCCGAAATCAAGCGGGCCGTCCAGGGCGGCCAGGCCCAGATCGGCGAGATTTTGTTGGCCAATTTCCAGAACGAATGGCAGATCTATGGTGCTGACGGCCTACCCTTTCTGGCCGACAGCTTTGACGAGTCCATCAAACTCTACAAGGTACAAAAGCCGTTGCTAGAGAAGAAACTGGCTGAGCAAGGCATGATGTTCCTGTATTCGGTGGCCTGGCCCCCACAGGGCATCTATGTCAAAAAGCCGATCAACAGCGCTGCTGACCTCAAGGGGGTCAAATGGCGCGCCTACAGCCCGGCCACTGCCCGTATTGCCGAACTGGTGAGCGCCCAACCGGTGACTGTGCAGGCCGCCGAATTGTCGCAAGCCATGGCCACTGGCGTGGTGGAGTCCTATATGTCCTCTGGCGCCACCGGTTTTGACACCAAGACCTTCGAGCACATCAAGAATTACTATGACACCCAGGCCTGGTTGCCCAAGAATGCGGTCATCATCAACAAGCGCGCCTTTGATGCACTGGACAAACCTACCCAGGCTGCCGTACTCAAGGCTGGGGCCGAGGCAGAGGCACGCGGCTGGGAGATGAGCAGGAAGGTCAACGTTGAATCCCTCGACAAGCTCAAGGCCAATGGCATGACGATTCATCAACCCTCGGCCCAACTCAAGGCTGACCTGACCAAGGTGGGCGACACCATGCTCAAGGAATGGCTGGCCAAGGCCGGCCCTGAGGGCAAGGCCCTGGTGGACGCCTATCGCAAGTGAGGCGGTTTCTCGACGCCCTCTATGACGGTGCAGCCTGGCTGGCTGCACTGGCCATGGTTGGCGTGCTGTTGATGGTGCTGTTGTCGATTTTGGGACGACAGTTCCATTTTCATGTACCCGGCACCGATGCCTACGCTGGCTACAGCATGGCTGCCGCCGGTTTTCTGGCGCTGGCGCACACCCTCAAGCACAACGAACATATCCGGGTCACGCTGCTGATCGGGCGAATGAGCGGCCAGGCCCGACGTGGACTAGAACTTTGGTCACTGGGCTGTGCTGGCGTCCTGGCGGGGCTCTTTGCCTTTTATTCGGTGCGGCTGGCTTGGCAGTCGCACCTCTTCAACGACATCTCAACAGCCAATGACGCCACGCCATTGTGGATACCGCAGATTGGCATGGCCGTGGGCGCCCTTATTTTGCTGATTGCATTTCTTGATGAATTCGTCCTGGAGTGGCGCGGTCAACGCCGCAGCATTAGCCCTGACGAGGCCCTTCACAATGAATGACTTTGTCATTACCAGCCTGCTGGTGATCGCCCTGTTCGCCCTCTTGGGCAGTGGTGTCTGGATTGGTCTGACACTGGCCGGTGTGGCCTGGATCGGCATGGAGTTGTTTTCATCCCGGCCCGCCGGAGACGCCATGGCGGTGACCATCTGGGGATCCGCTTCGAGCTGGACGCTGACAGCGTTGCCTCTGTTTGTCTGGATGGGAGAAATCCTTTTTCGAACCAAGCTGAGCGAAAGCATGTTTCGCGGGCTGGCGCCATGGGTAGCCTGGCTGCCTGGTCGCCTACTGCATACCAACGTAATTGGTTGCACCATTTTTGCAGCGGTCTCTGGCTCGAGTGCAGCCACCTGCGCCACCATTGGAAAGATCAGCTTGCCGGAACTGCAAAAACGTGGTTACCCCGACAGCCTCAGCCTGGGATCCCTGGCTGGCGCTGGCACCCTGGGACTGCTGATCCCCCCCTCAATCATCATGATTGTCTATGGCGTCACGGCCGAGGTATCGATTGCCAAGTTGTTTATCGCCGGACTTTTGCCCGGCTTGCTACTGGCCGGATTGTTCTCGACCTATCTGGTGATCTGGTCAAAATTAAATCCTGATCAGATTCCGGCCTCCGACAAGCTCCTCTCATTTTCAGAAAAGTTGGCTGAGTCGAGGCACCTGATACCCGTCATCGTGCTGATTGGTGCTGTGCTGGGTTCGATCTATGCGGGCATTGCCACGGCCACCGAAGCTGCTGCGCTGGGGGTGGTGGGCGCACTGGTGTTGTCGTTGACTCAGGGCTCCCTCAATTGGCAAACCTTCAGGGAATCGCTGCTGGGGGCCACCCGCCTGTATTGCATGATTGCCTTGATTCTTTCGGGGGCAGCGTTCCTGACCCTAAGCATGGGCTACATCGGACTGCCCAGACACCTGGCCGAATTTATTGCCACACTGGGCCTGTCGCCACTGGCCTTGATTGTTCTGCTGATGGCCTTCTACATCCTGCTGGGTTGCTTTCTGGATGGCATCTCGATGATCGTACTCACCATGGGCGTCATATTGCCAACCATCCAGTCTGCGGGTATCGACCTGATTTGGTTTGGCATCTTTGTGGTGATTGTGGTGGAGATGGCGCAAATCACGCCCCCGGTTGGATTCAACCTGTTTGTTCTGCAAGGGATGACCGGACGTCAACTCCCCGAAATCGCCAGATATGCGATGCCGTTTTTCTTCCTGATGTGCTTGATGGTCTTGCTTCTGTGGTGGTTTCCTGCCCTGGTAACCTGGCTTCCCTCAAAAATGTAACCATGACCTCAGTGATCGCAATTTGCATAGGTGCCAGCGGCGGCGCCTTGGTGCGTTGGTGCCTGGGTTTATGGCTGTCAACGCCTGGCGCATGGCTGCCCTGGGGAACCTTGGCGGCCAATCTGATCGGCGGCTACCTGGTTGGCGTGGCTATTGCTATCTTCCAGGTGTTGCCTCAGCTGGATCCAAGCTGGCGCTTGTTGCTCATCACCGGTTTTCTCGGCGCCCTGACGACTTTCTCAAGTTTTTCCGCCGAAGTGGTAAGCATGTTGATGCAACAAAGGTATCTGACGGCACTTGCAACAGCTGGACTGCACCTGATAGGCTCCTTGGTGTTGACCGTTGCGGGGATTCAGACTGTCACCTTGCTCTTCAGGAGCGGCGTCTGAGTGATCAGGCCCAAACGGCTGAGAGGCCCAGACCGTCTGTGTATTCCTTTAGCCAGACGTCAAGGAAAGCTGCGTCAGGCAAGCACCTGGGCGGGTTCGGCCAGTAAGGATCTGATGGGTTCCAGCGCCTCGCTACCTTTGGTTCGATACAGCTGCAACACCTGCTCACAAACCCTTTGCCAGTGTGTCTTGCCCATGGTCACTGCCTGCTGCAGCGAAAGCCCCTTGTCGCCATGGAGCCAGGCTTCATAAGCGTGTGCCAGGTGAGGGAAATACAAGGGTCGCAAGCCTTCGAAATTTGAAAACCAGAAGTGGAGTGACGGACTAGCCTTTTCATCCAGCAAGGCCGGCAAGGTAACCCAGCAATCTGCCAGCAGATCGCGCACTGAACGCAATTGCAAGTCAATGCGCCGATCCGCTAGCTGCAGGCGCATTTCCTGCCAATCCGGCCCCAGTAGCTGGTCGGCCTGGGCCTCACCAAGTTCGTGCAGGATCAGCGTCTCGGCCTGGGCTTGGGCCATGGTCTGCAGGGCCAGATGAAGATTGTCTTCAAAACCATAGGCCTGCAGGGTTGCCTTGAATGCGCCTTCAGGTCGACGCAGTGTCCAGGCCTCGTACTTCTCCCACAACCAGCGCTGTAGCGACGCCTGTCGCAAAAAAATGGCTGCTCCAGACAGAGCCGCCGGAGGCGAGCTCAGACTGCGCGCAAACTCCTGGCCGCTGACATAGATGTGGCGTCCGTCCCTGAGTTCTGCCGAAATGAGTTCAGCCAGAAAAAAGCTGGCGCGCCCGGGCGCTGTGTAGCCAGCGCCGTAGATCAGTCCTTGGGGTTTCAGTGCGGTATTGATGCCAGCCACATCAAATGGCTCGTAGTCAACGTCGCCCACCTTGACGCGGCGCCAGGGCAAGGCCTCCAGTTGAGCCCAAAGTGATTCACGTTCAGATAGCCACGGGCCCAGGGCATCACGCGCTATCGACTGCAAGGGGGCAATCCCTTTTTCCCAGCGATAGAACTCACGCATCTGCAACAGGTAGATGCACAGCGTCATGTCGGCTGCATGGGCCGCATCGGCAATATGGCAGTTGGTCTGGACCGCCTCGACCAGCTCCGAATCCGGGCGTGTCTTGATTGGGTACCCTGTTAGATTTGTAGGGACGGTCGAGCTTTTCAGGTCGGTGGAGCTGGTCGCCAAGCTATTCATCGGGCTGCCCCCGTTTGGATCTGCGGCGCAGTTGCCAGGCGAGAATTTTTTGAACAATCTGATGCCAGGGCAACTCAGTCAGGCTGCCGAATCTGGCCTGGGCCGCATTGACCAGGTCATGCACATCGTTGTGCGTGGCCGCAAGGGCCTCGCGAATGCCTTCAACCCCACCACATTGCAATTTCATCAGCACCGAGTGCGTCAATGGCGCCTGCGGGTGCAAATGCAATGGGAAGGTTGCGCGTTCGAGCAGCAGCCGCTCCAGCATTTCACAGTTGAGGTGCGCGGTTGGCTGACTGCAAGACAGCCCCTCGCGCTCGGCCAGTGATTTGCGAACTGCCAGACTGCAAGTGGCATGCTGGGCCAGCAATGCCCCTTGAAACACACAAGGCAAGGCATTGACACGCCTTTGGGTCTGCCGGTATTGCGCTTCGTCCACCATGGACTGAGTCGGGCTATTCCTCTCCCGCAGGGCGTGGTTCACGCACCTGGGAGAGCAAATCCTCCGCCTGGAGCTGGTTTTCAGCAAACATTACCTTGATTTTGTCCGGGCTGTTGGCAGGCAGACCGGCTCTCAGTTGCTTGGCCTGCGCAGAAGCCTCGGTAAAAGCCTCATGGGTGGCCAACATTTCAAGAATCGAAAATGGTTTGATACGGTAGATGTAGTAGGGCACGGCTTGCCTTCAGGATCAGATATAGCGTTTGCTGGCCCGCCGACGTCCGGGCAATGACTTTTGAATGATGACGCCATTGACGGGGGACAAATCAGCCAAGGCGATATCAGGAAAGGCCGGATTGAGGGCATGCAGGTACCATCCCTCACCCCTATCGTCAGCCCTGCGCCGCAACTGGCGAAAGATCCACTCTCCCTCGGGTTTTGCCAGCACAAAAGAGCCATCACGCAGTTGACCGTCTGGCTCGATGATGATGATCTCACCCTCGTTGAATTCAGGTTCCATGCTGGTGCCCAGCACGCGCAGGGCAAAGGCATCGCCCCCGCTACAGGCGCCCGACGGGTCTGGAGCGCTCGGGGCTGACGCGTCGCCCCTAAGCGTATCGGTGTCGTGGGCATTCATACCAGTTCACCCACAGGCTCAAGCAGGACCGTGGAGACGATTTGTTGATTGGGGACACCGGCGGCGAGCAACTGTGACTCCAGGGCCTGAACAAATTTTTCAGGGCCAGCCAGATAGAAATCACACTCGATGTCAAACAAGTCGGCACGCATGGCTTGGGCCATCAGCAGCGCCCCCGAGCCCTGATCGGTGTCAGATATCAACTCGTATTCAAACTGATCCAGGGCCTCACCCCAGGCACGGCACTGATTTTCCAGAAAGTGGCCACTGAGCTGGGTTGACAGCCAGAACAGGGAGATCGAAGGTGCGCTGTCCAACGCCAGTGCATGCTCGATCAAGCTCTTGATGGGCGCAAAACCAGTATCACAGGCTGCAAACACCAGCGGTCGGGGACTATCGAGCAGGACAAAGTTACCGCTCGGGCCCCAGACTGTGACCGCATCGCCAGCTTTGATGTCGCCCGAAAACAAATGTTTCGCAAAAGGATCTTTGGAATGATCTTCAATGTAGAAATGAAGATTGCGGTCATCACAAGGGCAACTCGCAACCGGATAGAGGCTATGGGCTTCATTGCCATCAGCACGCCGGTAACCCAGGGTCACAGATTGACCGGCCAGGAAGCGCAGTCGATGGCTTCGGGGTGTTTGAAGGTGGAGTCTTTGCACTCCATCTGCCAGAACGGTCACCGCACGCACGGTCGCCACAATCTGTTGCTGTGGAATGTCTTTCGGACCGCTGGCCTCAAGGAGTTCCAGCGTCAGTTCACTGCTGGCCGCAGTATGTGCACACAACAAGGTATAGCCCTGGGATTTTTCTGCTTCGGAAAGCGGGTAGTCATAGGACTGGGTCCGCACCACCTGACCTGAGATCACACGCACCTTGCACATGCCACAGGTGCCATTGCCGCAGCCATAGTTCAGCTTCAAGCCGGCCCGCAAACCTGCCTGCAGCAGCGTGTCATGGCCTTCGACACAAAACTCATTGCCGCTGGGGCGAACCGTCACCTGGGCCGTCATTACTTTAAGCATGTCATCCATCACTGATAGCAGGTCAGCCTGCTCGGTAGCCAAGGCTTGGGCAAGCCCTTGCTCGAGAAAACTTTCAAGGGCCTTGATTTGTACTGGCGAGGCACCCGCGTCGAGCAATTCCTTGATGCGAGCACGCAAATCCACTACCAGCGCATGGTAACGCTGAAGGTGTCGTCTGACATCGGCCAGTTCCTGGGTCTGATCGAAAAGTCGCTGCGCCAGCACCTCCTGGCTTGGCAGCAGGCGCTCTCGCACGCGCCGTCCAAAGGCCTCGTCCTTGATCAGCTTGACCCGCTCCAACATGCCGGACTCTTCCAGCTTGACCGAGGGATAGAGCTGCAACAGCTGATCGGTCGAGATCAGGCCATCATTGAGAAGCAAGGCCCCATCACGCACCTGCTGCTGCAGCACGCCTCGTGATACGCCCACCAGCTGCGCGGCTCGCCAGAGGGTCATCAAGTGCGTCATGCCCTTACAGCTTCTCGGTTGGGCAGGCACGCCTGCGGTGTGATGCAGTCCAGAAAACGGGCCCGGTACAACAATCTGGGATGGGTGGGCTCATCGATAAAGGCGGTACGGTCATGCAGCACATTGTTGCTCACCAGACCCATGCCCGGCTCGAGGGTCAGATGAAAAACCCAAGGCGGTCTGGCTGCCAGAGTTGCTGCCATAAAGTCCACCGCATCGCGGGTGGTCGGGTCATCCTTCCAGACAATGCTTCGGGTGCGGGCGGTGTAGCGCAACTGCAGGCCGCCATCAGAACGCCGGCAAAAGACGGGGCCACTCTGTGCGGGCCGCGCCACGCCCTCCTGATCAACACGCTCGGGAATGGTCATGGCATCGCTTGCCCAGAGCGCCTGCGCCCAGGCCGGGTTGGCGTCACGCACCGCAATGTAGAGCATGTCCGGGTCGGCCACGCCCGTTTGCCCACCCTCCTTGGCGGCGCGCACGCAATGCAGGATCATGCCCTCGATTCGCCTTGCCTGGGGGTGGTAGTACCCATCGGTATGCCATTTGATGGCCCGGTCTGTGTAGGGGATGAAATCACTGCGTGTCGCCCGTTGTTCTGCAGAGCTTGAGACTTCCGGGGTCTCGGGATGGTTGTGTGGCTGCGACAGGGTTGCTCTGGATACCGCAATGGGTGATATGCCGTCTTCATCGGCCAGCCAGTTGGCATCCAGGCGGTGCAGGCCCAGCTGGGCCCCGATCAGACGGGCAATGCGCTTGTCCTCCTCCAGGATCGGGCTGCGGTAAATCGCCATATTGCTGTGGGTGCAGCGCTGCAGCAAAGCAGTCTGTTCCGTCGCACTGAGTGATCTCGGATCAGACACCGTCACGATCAGATCCTCGACCGAACGAGGCTGGGACGCCAGCTTGGCCTGTCGCCAGCGCGCATAGGCCACGGGCTGATCAGGATCGAATGGATCGTCAACCATCTCAGTCACCGGTCTGCGCGCCCCGCCGCTTGGTTCTCGGTTCGCTCGAATGGATACCCTGAAATCCCCGCTTGACCATTTCCAGGGCTTCGGGAACCTCATAAGCCATCACCTGGTCCTTGACCCAATGCCGGTCCTTGTCCGGCAGGACCGACTCCAATCGGCTGCCAAAGTAGCGCACAAAAGCAAAGTCAGGTCCCTCTGGACTGTGGCCAAAATCAGCATAGCCATCGGCCAGCTCATTGCACTGGTCGATGAATTGATCGCGCCAGCGCTGCTCGCCAGGGGCTGGTTCTCCCAACCATTCCTGTTCACTCTCCTCCAGGATTTCTGCCAACCGGACAATCAGCGCCGGCGTGAATTCAGCACGCTGCTCACCTGTGAGGTTGTCGTAGGCCATGCGGTCCACCACTTGGGCCAGGAATGCCAGCGCCTCGCGCATGAAGGCAAAGTAAGACGGCCCAACATCAATGTCAAACTTGGCCTCGCGCATCTGCTTGACCATGTTCTGCGTGACCCGCCAGACGATAAAAGCCATGGCACTGGCATTTTCGCGAGGCGTCTTGGGCCGTTCGGCCTTGAACCACTGATTTTTGATACGGATGGCCATCTTGCGTCCCAAGGCTTCAGCTGACGAACTTGCGGCGTATCCCGATTGAGCTCATGAAATCAGAACTCAATGATCAGTACCCACCTTTGCCCAGAGGCTGTGGCAGGCCGGCCACCTTGGACGATTGACGGTTGGGTTGCATCGGAAAAAGCTCATAGAGACGCTTTTTCCAATCAATACTGTCATCGTTTTCTGTCAGCATGGACACCATATTGCGGAAATTAGGTGTATGCCCATCTTCCTGGTAGCGCTCTCGCATGAATTTGACCACCGACCAATGATCGTCGGTCAATGTGAGACCCTCAGCCTCGGCGATCACTTTGACAACTTCCTCGCCAAAGTTGGGCTCGAGCAAAAAACCATCATTGTCAGTTTCCAATTCCACGCCTTCGACCATGTAACTCATGCTTGATGACTCCTTAAGAAAAAAAATCAATCCCCTACCGCAGCTGTCGTCTTATGCGGCACAAAGATACCGCAACCCAGCAGACGAAGTTCACCCAGCCCCAGCTCCTGCAAGCGCAAGGAATCAGTGTTGGACAGGTTATGCACCATCAGGCTGAAAGTCGTCGTTGATCCGGCCCTGGTTTGACAGGCCCCTCGGCGACCACAAATCCAGGGGGCCCGGATGCCCAGTTCGCTCAGGGCGCCTGAGACCATATCAACAAAATCGGTCTCCTCGGAGTTTCTCGCCGCCACTGCATAGGCATAGAGTGCGGCATGGGGGAAAAGTTCGCGCACATGCGGCTCCCCTAGAACAATCTCCCTACCCGCCAATCTGAGGGTTCGGCCCGCCAGCCCCCTGGCCCCTTCAAGCCGCACCAGGGGAACACGCAGCACCAGGCGCGAGCGACCGGAAAGCAAAAACTGATCGCCGCTGCCGTGGGCCAGTTTGATGGGGTGAACACCTGCGGCCGGCTCGTCCGACAACCAAGGCAATTCATCGGTCAGGGCATCCCGCAGCAGTTGCGGGTAATCCGCAGGCAGATTGCGCCCTCGTAGGGGGAAGATCAGGTCCACCATGCCGTTCAAGGCTGCATTGTCCTTATTCACCGCCATTCCTATCGTTATTCCCACCAGGGTTTGGAGCGGATCCAGCGCCAGTTTGCGTGATCTGCAACTGAGCCCAAGCCGTCAGTGCTTGTCCCCAGCTCAAAGCTGTAGCCGGATCAATGTCAAAAATCGTGAAACGGCTTTTTTCCCGAATCCGGGTTCGCAGAAAACTCATGCCGCCCGCCTCGAAATCCAGCTGCTGCAACTCAATTTCCTGTCCCCCAATAGGGACTTTGAGTTTGTGGATGGGTGTTATCTGGGTCATGTCTCGATCATGTTTTGGGCTGAAACCGGTCACAGGCCAGCAATCCGGCCCCCCTCAAGGGCTAATTGGCGCAATTGCCTGCTTGACAGTCTATAACCGGCAAGAGGGGTCGGGCATAACCCATTTGGATAGCCATCAATACTCAACTAGGATGATGGCAAATATTGATTACAAACGTCTACCATCGGGTTCAAGACTGTTATTATGAATTGTCTGTTGCGCAGTGGATTGAAAGATTCAACGCTTGACAGGAATTCAGCTGGCCGAATTGTTTAAGGAGATGCAAGATGGCTAAGAAGATGCATGACACCCCGATGCTCGATCAACTCGAGAGCGGACCTTGGCCCAGTTTTGTGACGGGTCTGAAACGTCTTGCCAAAGACAAGGACTACATGGTTGACGTCCTGGGCCAGCTTGAGACCTCCTACAAGACACGCAAAGGCTACTGGAAAGGCGGCACGG